>Ga0314772_1000776_pt1 | contig 16067 bp, 11 predicted proteins | sample MetaGCBIW2018_FD_204520 | JGI IMG/M metagenome (GOLD analysis project Ga0314772, IMG submission 204520) | Cryopeg brine microbial communities from Beaufort Sea near Barrow, Alaska, United States - CBIW 2018 | ecosystem: Environmental > Aquatic > Marine > Coastal | place: USA: Alaska | collected... | reverse complement strand
GGTCTGGCTAATCAACCTGTACAACTTTATGGATGGCATTGATGGCCTTGCAGCGCTGCAGGCATTGCTTTTGTTCGTCGGAATGGCACTGAATTTCTGGTATATGGGCAACCATGACTGGGCATGGATCTGTCTATTCATGGCGAGTACGGTACTGAGCTTTGCGGTCTTCAACTGGCCACCCGCCAAAATCTTTATGGGCGATGGCGGTAGTGGCTTTTTAGGGTTTGTAATAGGCTTTCTGGCACTGTTCTCTGCTTCGCTGACCGAAATCAGTCTCTGGAGCTGGGTGCTTCTGCTCACTCTGTTTATCAGCGATGCTACCACCACACTGTTGGTGCGCTTTTTCACGGGCCAGGATGTGCTGCAGGCGCACCGCTCTCACGCCTATCAAATTCTATCTCGCAAGTTTGGTGGCCACTTGCCCGTAACACTCGGTTATGGAGCCATTATGTTGTTGGGCCTGACACCGCTGTCGTGGCTGGCCAATACCTACCCCGCAACAGGTTTCGCCCTGTTCCTGACCACATTTATGATTGCCTGCACAGTTGCCTTGAAGCTTGGATGCGGCCGCCCGGAGGTTAGATGAAAAAGGATTTAATCGCCATAACCGGAGCTGCCGGGTTCATTGGCAAGCATCTCTTAAAAGACTTGAAAGTCGCCGGGCATCCGGTGGTTGGCATTACCCGTTCTGGCGTTGATGGCACTCGTGCCGTCGGTGATTTGGGCGATCGTCCCCGGTGGAAAGAATGTTTACAGGGCGTTGATACCGTCATTCACTGCGCCGCAGTGGCCCACAAGCCGCTGACGGATGACACGAAAGAAATTGAATACCTTTACCAAGTGAACGTAAACGCCGTCGAAACGCTGGCAGAAGCCTGTTTACAATTGGGCGTTCGCAGGCTGGCATTTATGAGCTCAGTAAAGGTCTACGGCGAATCCACTTCCGAGCGCGCTGCTTTCAGAGAAACCGATCCCCTCGTTCCGGAAGATCATTACGGCCACAGCAAACTCCAAGCTGAAGCCATTCTGGACGATTACGCCAATCGCGGCCTTCAGGTGTGCTCTCTGCGGTTACCTCTGGTCTATGGGCCAGGCGCCAGGGCCAACTTCCTAAAACTCAAAAAACTGGCTCTCTCTGGCTTACCACTGCCCCTAGGCAGCATAAGCAATCGGCGTAGCCTATTGAGCGTACAAAACCTCGCCAAGGCACTCAACGAGCTGCTCATCGTGCAACATTGGCCTCACCTTCACATGAACGTAGCCGACCCATACCCGGTTTCCGTACCCGAACTCGTGCACTTTATCGCTCAGAGCGGAGGAAAAAAGAGTCGACTGTTTCCGGTTCCAGTTCCTCTGCTGCACTTGGCTGCAAAACTGGCATCTAGGGAAAGTATTGTTGAGCGCCTGGCCGGCGACCTTGAGATGGACATCTCTCGTTTACAGCAAAGCCTACCCTCATTAATTCTGACTACAACGCAAGCCGGCCTAGCAGCTGAACAAATCGGGAAGCATAAACAAACACTTACCAACTTGCGTAGCACAACCAGCCGCGTAGAATCTCATCGCTCATAAATACTGGGTTTATTAACCGGACAGGGACGCCGTTCGGGGCATTTCTTCCTGCCGCATCCCTGCTTATTGGGCGCTCAATTCATAATTCTATAGCCTTAAAACGCTGAACTCTGGTCGGTGGGGCGGTAGCACTCAAAATTGTTGGTTGCAAGCAACTTGAAAGTTCTTCAGTTTTATCGCACCTACTTCCCTGAAACCCAGGGCGGCCTGGAAGAAGCCATTCGGCAGATTTGTCACTCCACCTCCCGGCTGGGAGTAGAGCAGCGCATTCTTACCATGGCGCGAGTGCCGGAAGTGGAAAAACTGGAACTGCCCGAGGCCACAGTCATCCGGGTACCTATACAGGCGGAGCCTGCAGCGTGCTCCATGGGTACGGCCATGTTCAAAGTGTATAGAGAGCAGGCAAAGTGGGCCGATGTGATTCAGGTGCATCACCCCTGGCCGTTTGCAGACCTCGTTCATTTGCTGTCGGGCGTTAACAAGCCTCTGGTACTGACTTATCACTCAGACATTGTGCGGCAAAAAACACTGGAGCGCCTGTACGCCCCACTGCGCAACCTGTTCTATCGCAAGGTTTCACGGTTTGTAGCAACCTCCCCCAATTACGTTAAAAGCAGTCCAGTCTTGCAGGGGTTGAAGAGAGGGCCAGACGTTATTCCACTCGGGTTAAGCGAAGATACTTATCCGCGCGCTACCGAACAGGCAATTCAGATAGTGCGCGAACGCTATGGCCAAGATTTTTTTCTGTTTGTGGGCGTACTTCGTTATTACAAAGGGCTTCACAACCTAGTTAAGGCCTCAGCTATGAACGGGCTGCCAGTAGTGATCGCCGGTGATGGCCCTGAGCGAGAGCGCTTGAAAACCATGGCTAAAGAGCTTGGCGCCACCAACATTCAGTTTGCCGGCTACGTGTCAGACGATATAAAGCAAGCTTTGTTTCAGTGTTCACGGGCTATAACCTTTCCTTCCAGTGAGCGTTCTGAAGCATTCGGTATAACCCTCTTAGAAGGCCAACTGAACGGCAAACCTTTGATTAGTTGTGAGATTGGAACGGGTACGTGTTATGTCAATCTACACGGTAAAACCGGCATTGTTGTTCCTCCAAATAACCCGGCAGCACTTGCCAACGCAATGAGCGAGCTTTACAGCCAGCCCGAGCAAGCAGCTGCCATGGGACTGGCTGCTAAACAGCGTATGGAGGCCCTGTTTAGCGGCGAAGAAGTTGGCCAAGCTTACGTGGAGCTCTATCGCCAACTGCTCAACGTGTAATCCTTTACCAAAAGTTCAAGGATGTAAATTAATGACAATAGCGACACCTATTCTGCCAGTTCTTCTCGCCGGCGGCACCGGCTCACGGCTCTGGCCCCTGTCCAGGACACTAATGCCTAAGCAATTTATCCGCCTGACTGGCAGCCAGACCATGCTGCAACAAACCCTGACACGCTCCTCTGGCCTGAATGCCAAAGCGCCCGTGGTGGTCTGTAATGAAGAGCATCGTTTTATTGTGGCAGAACAGGCTCGGCAAGCAAGCATGGCCCTGGACAGAATCATGTTGGAGCCATTCGGCCGCAATACCGCGCCCGCCATCGCGTTAGTTGCCATGCAACAACAGGCTAAAAATGAGGACCCACTGCTACTGGTGCTTCCTTCCGACCACCTGATTCATGACGATGAGCGCTTTGTCGCGCTCATCGAACAAGGCGCGAAAGTGGCGGAAAGCGGCCATTTGGTTACCTTCGGCATTGTGCCCAACGGCCCTGAAACCGGATTTGGCTATATCGACGCCGGCGAAACACTCACCCCTGAAGAAAAGGCCTACAAAGTCAGGCGATTTGTCGAAAAGCCTGACCAGAAAACCGCCGAAGAATTCATCGCCGCTGGCAATTTCTATTGGAACAGCGGCATGTTCATCTTTAAAGCCTCGGTGTATCTGGAAGAGCTCAAAGCCTCCCGCCCAGACATTTACGACGTCTGCGAGAACGCCGTAGCGGCCATAAAGCAGGACGCCGACTTTGATCGCGTACCGGCAGACCTATTCCAGGCCTGCCCAGACGAATCCATTGACTACGCGGTAATGGAGAAAACCATGAAAGCCGCTGTGGTTCCTTTCGATACGGCCTGGAACGACCTAGGCTCCTGGTCTGCCCTTTGGGATGTGGAAAAAAAAGATACAAACGGAAATGTAGCCATTGGTGACGTAATTACCCACGATACTTGCAACGCTTATATCCGGGCCGAGAGCCGCCTAGTGACTGCCGTGGGCATGCAAGACGTGGTCATTGTTGAAACCAAAGACGCCGTGCTCGTTGTCCACAAAAACAACGTGCAGGACGTTAAAAAAATCGTTGAGAAAATCAAGGGCAACGATCGCAACGAACACCACTCGCACGTGCGGGTATACCGCCCTTGGGGCGACTACGAATCTATCGACGAAGGCCATCGCTTCCAGGTGAAGCGCATCACCGTAAAACCCGGCGAAAAGCTCTCACTGCAAATGCACTACCACCGCGCAGAACATTGGATCGTGGTGAAAGGCACCGCCATTGTGGAATGCAACGGAGAGGAAACGCTGCTTACCGAAAACCAGTCCACCTACATCCCGATGGGCGCTACACACCGGCTGAGCAATCCCGGAAAACTGCTACTGGAGCTGGTAGAAGTGCAGTCCGGTGCATACGTGGGTGAAGACGACATCGTTCGCTTTGAGGATACCTATGGGCGCTCTTAATGCACTTTGGGCTTACCGCCACTTTGTCCTGAGCTCGATTCGCAATGATCTGGTCAGCCGATTTGCCCGCAGTAAACTTGGCGGGCTCTGGATGATTATCAATCCATTGGCTCAGGTCGCCATCTACGCCCTGATACTCTCCAATGTCCTGGCGGCGAAACTGCCTGGCGTCGAAAGCCAATACGCTTACGCGGTTTATCTGATGGCCGGTTTGCTGGCCTGGACTCTGTTCCACGAAATCGTCAGTCGCAGTACCACCCTTTTCATTGAACAGGGTAATTTGCTCAAGAAAATGAGCTTCCCTCGAATAACACTACCTGCCATCGTGATGGGGTCCAGCGTATTCAATAATCTGTTGCTGCTTGGCGCAATGCTCGGCATCTTCCTTATCCTTGGCCACCACTTTACACCGGCCATGTTTTGGCTACTGCCGTTGATGGTGATCCTGGTGGCTTTTGCCGTTGGCCTGGGTCTCACACTCGGCGTACTGAACGTTTTCCTGCGTGACATCGGCCAAGTGGTAACAATTCTGCTCCAGACGTGGTTCTGGTTCACACCTATTGTTTACCCTATCAGCATTATCCCTGAGCAATATCACCATCTGCTTTCGTTTAACCCCATTTATCCTTTGGTGGACGCGTATCAGCAAGTGATAGTTTATGGTGTTACTCCAGAGTTTGGTGGACTCATTATTACTTGTTCAGTTGCATTGGTTTTGCTAATAACCGGACTTTTTCTTTTTCGCAGAGCTGCTGAGGAAATGGTGGATGTGTTATGAATCTGCTCAGCGTCCAAAATGTAGGCAAGGCCTTCCGCACCTACAGCAGTGAATGGCATCGTTTCGCTCGCTGGTTCGGGCTGCCGATGAAGCCGGCGGAAGAAACCTGGGTACTGCGCCACATCAACTTCGACATTCAGGTCGGCGAGGCCATTGGCCTCATCGGGCAGAATGGTGCTGGCAAAAGTACGTTGCTAAAGATGATCACCGGCACCATGAGGCCCACAGAGGGGCAATTGCAGGTTAACGGCCGCATTGCCGCCATCCTAGAGCTAGGTATGGGTTTTAACCCAGATCTCAGTGGCCGGCAGAATGTTCGCCACGCGGCGGGGCTTATGGGCTTCACAGCTGAACAGATTAACGAAGCCATGCCAGATATCGAGGCTTTCGCCGAGATTGGAGACTACTTTGATGAACCAGTACGCATCTATTCCAGTGGTATGCAGATGCGTGTGGCGTTCTCCGTGGCAACAGCCTGGCGACCTGAGACCTTAATCGTGGATGAGGCGCTATCAGTAGGAGACACCTACTTTCAGCACAAAAGCTTCGACAGAATTCGAAAGTTCCGTGAGCAAGGCACTTCGTTGATTATTGTTTCTCACGATCGTAATGCCATTCAGACCCTGTGCGATCGCGCCATTCTGTTGGAGAAAGGCACCGTAGCAAAAGATGGTAACCCCGAAGAGGTGTTTGACTTCTACAACGCCCTGATCGCTGAAAAAGAAAACCAGACCGTTGAGGTAAAAAAGCTCGATGATGGCAAAACTCAAACAACCTCGGGGACTGGCGAGGCGCGGGTAGAAGAAATCACCCTTTACAACAGTAAGGGTGAAGCAGCCGAATATATCGGTGTTGGTGAATCCGTAGAAATGCACATCAAAGTGAAGGTCCACCGCTCCATTGAAACCCTGGTGCTTGGCTACGGTATCAAGGACAGATTGGGGCAGGTTATGTACGGAACCAATACCTGGCATACGGGGCAAATGATTCACAATCCAAAGCCAGGCGACGAATATCGGTTCGTGGTCGCTTTTCCGGCCAATTTTGGTGTGGGCAGCTATTCGGTTCAGACCGCGCTGGTGGATCGCGACACTCACCTGACCAGCAACTACGAGTGGCGAGACATGGCGCTCGTATTCAACGTGATCAATATCGACAAGACCCATTTTGCCGGCTGTCTATGGAACGAACCGGCCATTGCCATAGAGACACTAACTCAATGAGTTTTATTTCATACGCGCAGAACTTTGAAGATGTGATGCTTTGGCGAGCGCTAAAGCACATTGAGACGGGCTTTTACATTGACGTAGGCGCCAACGACCCGGAAACGGATTCCGTGACCAAAGCGTTCTACAATCTCGGCTGGCGAGGCATAAATATTGAACCGGTTCCGCAATGGTTCCAGCGATTGCAGGAAACCCGTTTACGGGACATTAACCTGCAACTGGCCTTAGGTAGCGAGCCGGGTGAAATTATTCTTTACGAAATACCCGACACCGGATTATCAACGGCTGAAAAAGCTTTTGCAGAGCGCCATGAAGCCGAGCGGGGCTACCAAAGCCGGGAACTGAAAGTACCCCAGGACACCCTGGCCAATATCTGTGAGCAGTATCACATAGCCCCGATCCATTTTCTGAAAATCGACGTTGAAGGGATGGAGAAGGCGGTACTGGAAGGCGCGGATTTCACCAAGATTCGGCCGTGGATCGTATTGGTCGAATCGGCGTTGCCCAATACTCAGAAAGAAAGCCACAGCGAGTGGGAGCCTATTCTTTTAGACGCGGGTTATCATTACGTCTATGGCGATGGACTCAACAAGTTTTACGTGGCAGACGAGCATTCAGAATTGTTGAGTGCATTTCAATATCCACCTAATCTTTTCGATGATTTTATTCTTAAGCGACACGTGGATACGGAAACACGGGCCAATAACGCCGACAGTAAAGCGCAAGCCGCTGAATTACGAACTGCAGAATATGAAGCAGAAATCCAGGACACCAAAGAGCGCGTCATGCAAGCCGAAGCCCGTGCTGATGACGCGGAGAAGGACGCTGAAAAAGCTAAGATTCTGATTCGAGAGACACAATCCCAGGCGGATAAGGCCAGGGCTCTGTCTACCGAGGCCGATATCAACGCCAAAAACGCAGCAACACGCGCCGAAAAAGCTGAGACTGACCTGGAGCAGGCTGAGAACAAAGCCAAGAAAGATCAGAAACTCATCGAACAGTTGCAGAGCGATCTTGATTACGCCAAGACACAAGCTGAACAAATTCAGGAACAGCTGCAGGAAAAAGACCGGGCCTTAGAGGCAATCCAGGCTGAGGTGGCACAGCTACAGGCCCATAGTCAATGGCTGCAGAATGAATGGGATGCGGCTAAGGCAAAGAATGAGGAGCTGAACCATTCATCTCACCATTGGTGGACCGTTGCCGATGGGCTGAATCGCGAACTGCAATCTATTTATCATAGCAAGTTCTGGTCTATTACCTGGCCGTTAAGAAAGTCGATGCAATGGTTAAAGCGGATTCACCTGTTTTTGGCGAGTTTGTTAACTGGGCTGTTGCGTTTACCGAGAAAATCACTTCGATGGATATTAACAAAAACCATACGCTTTACGTTTCGAAGTAAAGGGTTTGAGTATCGGGCTCGAAAATGGTTAATGCGCCATCCAAAAATAAAAGCGCACATTAGAGCCTTTGCTCACCAACGGGGCTTGATACCAAGCTATTCAGCCGCGCGCCCACGCGCCGGGTTTAACCAGGGTCAAAAAGGCAATGATCTGTCGATAAATGCCAAAGAAGCTACTTCACTTCGCGTTTTAGGAAGATCCCAGCCAATGTGGCGTCCTTCAAATCGAAAGCTTGAAATCGATGAGTTGATGGCACGCATCTGGGATGAATTGGAAGCGCAGAATAAACAACGCTCATAAAGTTAAGGGCAGCGGAATGATTGAAAGGTGGCAAGGTACTAGCATGAAAGTGGCGGTAATAGTAACTGAAAGTGACGCGTCTGGCGGCGCGGAGCGGTTTTATAGTGCGCTTGCAGCTGCGCTGGAAAAGCAAGGTCACAACGTTGAGGTTGTGTCTCTTCCGGCTCCCGAACCAGATTTTGAGACGATTTGTGCGAACTATAATGCATTTTCCGAGATAGATTTGTCAGATTTTGATGTAGTGGTTTCGACTAAAGCACCTTCTTACGCCATAAACCATCCAAATCATGTCGTCTATCTTGTCCATACGGTGCGCGCCTTCGACGACATGTTTGATTCGCTGTTCTCACCCATCAGCTATGAGATGGCTGAAAGACGCCAAGAGCTACATCGAATAGACTTCCAGGCACTTTGTGGTGCAAAGAAGATCTTTACAATTGGTCATGAAGTTAGTGGTCGTCTGTATAAATGGCGCGGCCTTACCTCAGAGGTTATCCATCCACCATTGGCCGCCGGGGGCTTCCGAAACGACGCAACTGGAGACTATTTCTTTATGCCAGGGCGCCTCCATGCCTGGAAGCGAATATCCTTGGTTATCCAGGCTATTAAAAGTTCCCACTTGCCAATGCGGCTGCTCATTTCGGGGACAGGAGAGGAAGAGGAGCGTCTCAGGAAGCTCGCAGGTGATGATAAACGAATCGAATTTCTGGGGCACATCAGTGACGAAGAGTTAATTGATTTATACGCAGGAGCGTTGGCGATTCCTTTTGTTCCAATTCGCGAAGACTACGGTTATGTCACCCTTGAGGCGTTTGCGAGTAGCAAGCCGGTTCTGACATGTTCCGATTCGGGTGAACCTGTGCGGTTTGTTTTGCAAGGTGAAAATGGTTTGATCTGCGCTCCCTCAAAAGAGGCGGTTCAAGAAGGGCTCGAATGGTTGTTCCGAAATCCATTGGAGGCAGCCGCATTAGGAGAGGAAGGGAAAAAGCTAGTCGAGGGCATGTCGTGGTCATCTGTTGCGGATAGGCTCATAGGCGCGGCGATCGAAGGGAATAGAGAAGCGACTGAAAATACCACTCCGATGCATGTGACCGCAGTGGATATGCAACCGATCGATCCGCCGGTTGGCGGCGGCCGCTTAAGATTGCTTGGACTTTATCACGATTTGGGTTTAAACGTGGTCTGTCATTATGTTGGCAGCTTTGACTGGCCTGGAGAGAAGTTTCGTGACCACTGGTTGACGGACTCCCTCAGGGAGATTTCTGTTCCGCTTAGTGAGGAGCATCACAGGGCTGCCGCAGACTTATCAACTCGATGCGGCGGGAAGACGGTCATCGATCTTGCCTTCAGTAAGCAGGGAGAATTGTCGGGTCATTTTATTAACCGCGTTAAGGAGGAAGTTCGGCGAGCCGACGTAGTTGTTTTTTCTCACCCATGGGTTTATCCACTCGTCTTAGATACTCTGAAACCACACCAAGTTCTCGTTTATGATTCCCAAAATGTAGAGGGCTTCCTACGCGCCCAATTGCTTGACGAAACCAATCCCAATGAGCGCGAGGTTTTGCGGCAGGCTGTTACCGACGAATACGATTTAGGTCGTCGCGCAGACCTCATCCTTGCATGTTCTCATGGTGATCTGGAGCGGTTTAACCGTATTTATGAATTTGATCCTGGGCGGATTCGCATAGTACCCAACGGCGTTATGTCATCAGCTATGAAACCCGCATCAGCGAGTGAGCGTTTATCAATTCGCCGGAAACTCTCCCTGAAAGAAGAATCGTTCATCGCCGTATTTATTGGTAGCCCATATGGGCCCAACGTGGATGCGGCCAATTTCATTGCAAACGAACTTGTCGATGCTTTGCCGGGCATTACATTTATCATCGCAGGTGGTGTTGGTGAGCTAATATCTACCCGAGCACGCAACCTCGTTTGTACTGGCTCGTTGAATGACTCCGAGAAGATTGATTGGCTCCATGCCGCAGACATTGCGGTCAATCCAATGTTTTCGGGGTCTGGCACAAATATCAAGATGTTCGATTTTATGGCACTTGGTTTGCCCACAGTAGTAACAGAAACTGGGGCAAGAGGAATTGAGGAGGGCGCTTCAAAGTGTTTTGTGCGCGTTTCTGATGATACGCAGTCATTTATCGAATCCATTGCCAGATTGCGTGATGATGAAGCCTTACGCCAATCGTTGGCAGTCTCAGCTAGGGAGTGTGTTGAAAAAAGCTATTCTTGGGAGCGTATTTCCAGACACCTAGGCAATATTTTCGGCAACCAATCCTGCTGGGGGGGGCAAGACCAACCATTGTTTTCCGTTATCGTTCCGACCTATGAACGTCACGATAAGCTATCCCAGTTGATAGCAAAACTCGCCGAACAGGTCGAAAGAGATTTCGAGGTCGTTATTGTTGATCAAAGCAAAGAACGTTGGCCTGATGAAAAGAAATTGTATGGTATTCCGGTAACCTACATCCATACCGATGTTAAGGGGGCCGTAGGAGCCAGAAATACCGGAGCCGCGGTTGCTTGCGGGCAGGTTATCGCGTTTACGGATGATGATTGTTTGCCTGAACGGGATTGGCTATTTAATGCGCGGGAATACTTCGCCAGTGATGCAGTGGTTGGACTTGAGGGAATGATTGTATCTGACCATCTTGGTGATCCGGATTGGAGACCCGTGACGAACGTCGGCTTTGAAGGTCTTGGGTTTATGACGGCGAATCTGTTTGTGCGGAGTTCGGTATTTCAGCTTTTGGGTGGATTTGACCTCTCCTTCGATAAGCCTCATTTCCGTGAAGACACTGACCTTGGTTGGCGCCTCCAGGCCCTAGGGGAGGTTCCTTATGGAAACGATGTAGTAGTTTATCACCCAGCCCAACCACGTTCTGACGAGCGTGAATCAATGTCAGCTCGGGCAAACTTTTTCCAAAAAGATGCGCTGCTTTATCAAAAACATCCTGAGAAATATCGCGAGCTTTTTTTCTTCGAAAGACAGTTTGAGCATTACCCCGGCTTTTCGGAAAATCTAGAAGCTGGTTTCAATATATACGGACTGACAGTGCCGAACTGGATGCGCGAAAAAATCGGACGTGACTGAATCTTTAACGAGGAGAGGCAATTTAATGACTAAGTTTTCCCAGTTTATTTGATGTGGTTGCGCTAAAAGGACTTATTGCCTTGATTGCGAAAGCTGTGGGGGAAGGCAGCAGGTGCTTTGGGAAGAACGTGTTGCAGCTCAACTAAAGAGGTCATTGACAATCTGCCTACAACCGCGCGCCCTAGCTCACTTGGCAGAGCACAGCGGGGCTTGTAAAAGTTTTATCGAGAACTCCAGTCAAGCTGCAATACTCCCAATTTCTGGGGAAGAGAATGTAACCTGCTGCATTAAGCTTAGGTGACAATTTTCTGACAAGATGATCTACGCAGGATCGTAGGCCAACTAAAAGTTCCAATAAGGAAAATCTGTGAAAAAAGCAATTATCACCGGCATCACCGGCCAAGACGGTCCCTACCTCGCCGAGCTCCTGCTGGAAAAAGGCTATACGGTGTACGGTACATTCCGTCGCACGGCTTCGGTCAACTTTTGGCGGATTGAAGAACTCGGTATCGACCAGCATCCGAATCTTCACCTGGTGGAATATGACCTGACGGATCTGTCCTCAAGCATACGGTTGTTGCAGAAAACGGAGGCGATGGAGGTATACAACCTCGCAGCTCAGAGTTTTGTGGGTGTGTCTTTTGACCAGCCGATCACCACTGGCGATATCACCGGCTTGGGCCCGGTAAACCTGTTGGAAGCGATTCGGATTGTTAATCCGAAAATCCGGTTTTATCAGGCGTCCACCTCTGAGATGTTCGGTAAGGTTCAGGCCATACCCCAGAAAGAAGATACCCCGTTCTATCCCCGTAGCCCTTACGGTGTAGCCAAGCTATACGCTCACTGGATGACCATTAATTATCGGGAGTCTTACGATATCTTTGGTACCAGCGGCATTCTGTTTAACCATGAATCGCCCCTGCGCGGGCAGGAGTTTGTTACCCGCAAAATCACTAACTCCGTTGCACGCATCAAGCTGGGTAAACAGAATGTGCTGGAGCTTGGCAACATAGATGCCAAGCGGGACTGGGGGTACGCCAAAGACTATGTTGATGGCATGTGGCGCATGCTGCAGGCAGATGAACCGGATACCTATGTGCTGGCGACCAACCGCACTGAGACTGTAAGGGATTTCGTAACCCTGGCCTGTAAAGCTGCGCATATTGGCATTGAGTGGCAGGGCGAGGGTGAATCTGAAAAAGCGATTGATACCACTACCGGTAAAACGATTGTGGCAGTCAACCCCCGTTTCTACCGCCCCGCTGAAGTGGAGTTGTTGATTGGCGACCCAAGCAAAGCCCGCGAGAAGCTGGGCTGGGCGCCAAAAACCACGCTGGAAGAGCTCTGCCAGATGATGGTGGAAGCAGACCTTCGCCGCAACAAGATCGGGTTTTCGTTCTGATGACTAAACGTGTACTGGTAACAGGGAGTGAAGGCTTCACCGGGCGATATCTGGTGGCTGAACTGGAAACCGCAGGCTACGAGGTGGTAGGTCTGGGCAGCCACGCCTCGGCAGCGGCCGGCTACATTCAAGCAGACCTGACCGATTCCCAGGCGCTGAACGCCGCATTGGCAAAGGTTCAGCCGGATGTGGTGGTGCACTTGGCCGCATTGGCCTTTGTTGGCCACGGAGCTCCGAATGCGTTTTACCAAGTCAATTTGATGGGTACACGCAATCTGTTGGAGGCCGTGTCGGCCTGCGGCAAAACGCCCGAGAGCGTGCTTATTGCCAGCAGTGCGAACGTGTATGGCAATCAGGCGGAGGGTGTGTTGGATGAACGCACCCCTCCCGCGCCTGCCAACGATTACGCCGTTAGCAAATTGGCCATGGAATACATGGCAAAAACCTGGCTGCCAAAGTTACCCATTACCTTTGTTCGCCCATTCAACTACACCGGATTGGGTCAGGCAGACAATTTTTTGCTGCCCAAAATTGTTTCTCACTTCGAGCGCAAGGCTGACGTCATAGAATTGGGCAACCTCGATGTCTGGCGCGACTTCAGCGATGTGCGCTCTGTGGTTTCAGCCTATCGTGGGCTGATCGAAGCGCTGCCGATCGGCGAGACCTTTAACGTGGCATCGGGGAAGGTTCATTCTCTTCGCGAGGTGTTGGCGATGTGTGAGAACATAACGGGGCATCGGATCGAGGTGAGAGTTAATCCGGATTTTGTTCGGTCAAATGAGGTTAAAACCCTTTGCGGTGACGCATCAAAGCTGAGAGCCTGCTTGGGCGAATGGCGTACCCCCGAACTCGAAGAAACCCTCAGATGGATGCTGGCGGCTGACGCGTGAAAGTTATTCTCTCTGTAGAGCCGGTGCGCTTTCCGTTGACCGGTATAGGTCGCTATACCTATGAACTGGCGCAGGGATTAATGTCGGTTAAAGACATCAGTCAATTGAAATTGTTCTCCGGCGTCAAATTCATTTCGGAGTTGCCTCGGGCTGGTGAGCAAACTAATGCCGCTCACGGGATAAGGCGCCTGGTACAAAAAAGTGGTTTTGCCACGGAAGCCTACCGGCTGGCGATGCCGTTGCTTCGTTCGCTTGCACTGCGAGGGAATGAAGACTTTATTTACCACGGCCCCAATTTTTTCCTTCCGCCATTCGCCGGTAAAAAAGTGGCGACCTTCCATGACTTGTCGCCTTTCAAGTGGACCCAGTGTCATGACCCGGTGAAGGTTCGGTATCTGCAGAAGGAGCTACGAAAGACACTGGATAGCGCTGACGCTCTGATTACTGATTCAGAATTTACGCGCAGAGAACTGGCGGAATTTTCGGGATGGCCGCTGGAACGCATCCATGCCGTGCCGCTGGCCAGTGCGCACGAATTTCACCCACGTAGTGAGGCTGAGATTAAGCCCATACTGGCGCGTTACAACCTGGTCTACCAGCGCTACACGTTATTTGTCGGGACTATTGAGCCGCGGAAGAATATTATCAGCTTGCTGGACGCATATAGCCAATTGCCCACCAAGCTCCGGCAACATTGTCCCTTGGTATTGAGCGGTTATCGTGGCTGGCAGAGTGATGTAATCCATGACCGTATTAAAAGGGCTGAAAGGGAAGGTTGGGTTCGATATTTGGGTTTTTTTCCGACGGACGACCTGCCGGACCTTTACGCGGGGGCGAGACTTTTTGCGTTCCCTTCATTGTATGAAGGGTTTGGGTTGCCGGTTCTGGAAGCCATGGCGTCTGGAGTGCCGGTGGTATGTTCCGATAGTTCGTCGCTACCGGAAGTTGTTGGTGATGTGGCACTGATGGCGGAGCCGATGAATGTTGATGCGCTTGCAGAGAACTTGCGAGTGGGTATCGAAAACAATGAATGGCGAGAAATTGCTGCAAAAAAGTCGCGCCTGCGTGCATTGGAGTTTTCATGGGAGCGCTGCGCACTTGCCACGGTAAATGTATACCGTCACCTAGGTTAGCGTACTCAGGCTATATCCAATTTGGGGTGAAAGAGGTGTAATCACCGTTGACGGAGCTGGCGGTCCTGAAAGCCCATGCCCTGTGCTATAGTGCGATCTTTTATTAAGCATCAGGTAGGCGATGAAGGTACTCGTTGCAGGTGGCGCATGCTTTATCGGGGGGATTACCCTTTGAACTCACTACTGAACCGTTTTCTCGCCACGTTACTACTCCTGGATGATCGTGGCATTCTACCTATGCCTGTGGTCTAAATCATGGGGTCCACTATAAAGATCAGAATAACTATTCTCAACGATCCGCACGACCAAGTAAGGCTGGGGATTGAAGCTCCCGACGATATCGAAATTTGGCGTGAGGAAATATATGAAAAACACCGGTAAATTTGTTCTAATTCTAATTCTAATTCACAGTTTTCATTGAAATAACGTATGAAATACAAGAAAAATGAGTGGTATGGTTATGAACAGTAAAAACAACACGGATCTTAATACGCCGATTAGTTCCGCTCTAGTTTTGTCTCTGGTCGTGCCTGTTTTTAATGAGGTGGAAACCGTTGATTTTTTTCTCGATCGAGTTACTCAGGTCTTCGATAGTCAAGCCGCGGTGCATCTGGAAATAGTTTTCGTCAATGATGGTGGCACTGATGGCACTTTGGAACGTCTTCTAGAGTGTCAGAAAGGGAATCAGCGTATCAGGATCGTCGAACTCAGTCGCAATTTTGGTAAAGAAGCTGCACTTACTGCAGGTCTGCAGGCCGCCAAGGGACAGGTTGTCGTGCCAATTGATGTCGACCTGCAAGACCCGCCTGAACTCATCCTAGAAATGATCACCAAATGGCGAGAAGGGTACGAGGTTGTGCTAGGGCGTAGAAAAAATCGCGATTCAGATTCGTGGGCTAAACGAGCCTCATCTACCTGGTTTTACCGTATTCATAACAAAATTTCTAATCCGAAACTACCTGAAAACGTCGGCGACTTTCGGCTAATGGATCGCTGTGTAGTCGATGCGCTTAATGCCCTACCTGAATCCCGAAGGTTCATGAAAGGCTTGTTTGCCTGGGTTGGGTTTCGAACTACTTATGTAGACTATGCTCGACCTGAACGTGTTGCTGGCTCGACTAAGTTTAATGGGTGGCACTTGTGGAACTTTGCGCTTGAGGGAGTGACCAGTTTCAGTACTGACCCTCTGCGTATATGGACCTACTTGGGTTCTTTAGTGTCACTTGTATCGTTCATGTTTGCCATTTTCATTGGCCTGAGGGTTCTTATCCAGGGCGTCGATGTTCCAGGTTATGCCTCATTAATGGTCGCTATGAGGAATAACCGCTATCAATCAGACAGGAACAAACCAGATGATTAAAGAGACACAGACACTCACCAGACTTCCAAGCAACCGAAACCTTTTTATCACCTATGAAAAGACCTACCGAGGGATGCCTCTGATTATTAAGCATAGGCCGAACATTGTTAACTACCTAGACTCGCTTGACATCACCATCCAGTCAGCCCTGGCGGACCATGCGAAAGTG
>Ga0314772_1000773_pt1 | contig 16136 bp, 24 predicted proteins | sample MetaGCBIW2018_FD_204520 | JGI IMG/M metagenome (GOLD analysis project Ga0314772, IMG submission 204520) | Cryopeg brine microbial communities from Beaufort Sea near Barrow, Alaska, United States - CBIW 2018 | ecosystem: Environmental > Aquatic > Marine > Coastal | place: USA: Alaska | collected... | reverse complement strand
ATCCAGATGCAGCAACAACGAATCGAACTTCGCCCGCAACACTGTCTCAACCTCTGCGTCAATAGCCATACATAAAGATTAAGACCAAAACGCAGACACTCTCACTTATTTACTGGCGAGTCCTTAGCGGAGAAGTTGTGGTGGCAGTTGATCCGGGTCTGCTCTGCGACCTTCACAGGCTCGACGGCGACGTCCGTGCCCGATGCAGCGGTCATCCACCGCTCGAACTGGTCGACCACCCTGTCCATCATTTCCTCCCTGTTGGCCAGCGCGAACGCCTGAGCCCAGGTGAGGTCGGCGATGTACTCGTCGAACTCCTCCGATCCCTCCACCAGGTATGCGAGGTCCTTGTCGGGCAGGTTGATCCAGTACCGGCTCATCACGGTGTGGGCGATCGCGATGTGGTGCTGCGCGATCTTGTTGCCCACGCCCCGGGAACCGGAGTGGAGGAAGAACCACACGGCTTGCGTCTCGTCAAGGCTGACCTCGATGAAGTGGTTGCCGCTGCCGAGCGTCCCCAACTGGTTCCGCCACAGCCGTGACAGGCCGTCGATCTTGGCCAGCTGCTCGGGCGCGGCGAGGGCCTCGAGGGCCCCTATCCGTGCCTGAGCGGTGTCCCTGATCTTCTGGTTCTTGCCTCCGGCGCTCAGCGGGATCGACCTTTCGATCTGCTCCCTCAGCGCGCCCAGGTCTCTACCTGCGACGTCGTCCTTGGTGAACTGCGTCTTCACCGCAATCATGCCGCAGCCGATGTCCACCCCCACGGCGGCCGGGATGATCGCCCCCAGCGTGGGGATGACCGAACCGACGGTGGCGCCCAGGCCCAGGTGGGCGTCGGGCATCAGCGCGAGGTGAGGGTAGATGAACGGCATGGACGAGGTGGTGATCGCCTGCTCCTTGGTCCGGGAATCCAAGATGGATGCCCAGTTCAGAAGCCGAGCGTTCAGCTTCTCCATAGTCTTTCCTTTCTATACGTGTTTGGTGTGTGGTGAGTGTCGGCCGTGCCCCTCGTAGGGGCTGCCGACGCTGTGTTGTGGAGATGCCGCGGCGAGCAGGCGTGCGCGCGCACGGGTGTACGACGGATGTCAGGGGCTTGGCCATGTGGCCTCGCGCAGGGACTCACCGACCCGGGAAGGGACGGCGCCGACGTACGGCGGGCGTTCGTGCCCGCACGTCTCTAGTGGGAGGTCGCTGCGCTAGCTATTGAGGCGCTGGCGTGGATCCAGCTGGCCTGGCTTGGAGGCGCGTTCGTTGCGTAACTCAAGTTCAGGCTGGGGCAGGGCAAAGCCGACCGTGGTGGCGGCATAGGCGGCGTACGACACGGTGACTCCTTTCCCTGCTGGTGGTGCTTCTGTTTCTATGGTGGCTGCCGGGGTGAGCCAGCAGACAAACATAGGACCCTACTCCTCAATCGGCCCGGTTGGCAACGGTCCACTCCTTTTCTGTTTGCCGCGCAGCGATGCGGAGCTCGCCAAGCTTCTGTCCGAGGCGGTCGAGACCTCGGCCGACGACGACGGCTGGGCTCACTTGGGAGCGGTCGGGTCGAACCTCTCGCGCCTCGCGTTCGACTTCGACACTTGCACGTGGGGCTACTCCAAGCTCACGGAATTGCTCAGGGCGCACCCCGGTTACGACGTGGAATCTCGCTCGCCGGGCGACGGTAAGCAGAAGGTGTCTGTGGTGCGGAGCAAGTCGAGCAAGTAGAAGTTGGTGGTGGTCGCTAGGATCGCGATGCTGCGACGAGTCTGGGGCGAAGATGGCGCTAGGTGGTGGCGAGATCCATCGGCTGCACCGACTCAAGGTTGACATGTTGACGAGCCACCCAGAGGTCGTGTGAGTCCTGCATAGCGAGCCAACTCTCGGCGCTGCGGCCGAGCGCCTTGGCCAGCCTCAGGGCCATCTCGGGACTCACGCGGTTCGAGCCATTGAGTACGCGGCTGAGAGTTGAGGGCGAGACCCCGAGTCGCTGCGCGAGATCGCGGCCACTCATCCCTAACCTCGCGCTTTCGCGCCGGGGTGGCGTGAGGTCGTGTCGGTGAACTGAAAAGTGCCCCTGAACTGGGAGAATGTGGATTGTTGAAGGCCACATCAGACCAGTTCGAGGAACACCTCTCAGGTGAAGAAGACTACCGGGTCCTATCCACGTCTCACCGTCGACACGACCACGTCGGGAGCGGTCGGTCAGGCCGGTGGGGTGCTACTGACCGAGACGATCGCCGTGAGTGGGCTCGGGCGGGAGTTGTCGGCGGCGTTGGCCCGGTGGCGCAAGCCGCTCGCGATTCACGACCCGGCGAAGGTCATCACTGATCTCGCGGTCACTCTCGCCCTGGGCGGGGACTGCATGGCGGACATCGCCTTGCTGCGCGCCGAACCCGGCCTCTACGGGCAGGTCGCGTCCGACGCGACGGTCTCGCGGACCATCGACGCCCTCGCCGCGGACGCCCCGGCCGCGTTGAAGGCCATCGACACCGCCCGCGCGGCAGCCCGCAAACGCGCATGGGCGCTGGCCGGCACCGATGCCCCCGACCACGACGCGAGTGCGAAGAGTCCCCTGATCGTGGATCTGGACGCCACCCTGGTCGCTTCCCACTCCGAGAAGCAGAACGCTGCCCCGACCTTCAAGCGAGGGTTTGGCTTCCACCCGTTGCTCTCGTTCATCGACCACGGCACTGATGGGACCGGGGAACCGTTGGCGGTGATGCTCCGCCCGGGCAACGCCGGGTCGAACACCGCAGCCGACCACATCACCGTCATCAAGGGTGCCCTGGCCCAACTCCCAGGCCACCGGCCCGGGACCAGAGCTGGCCGCAAGGTCCTGATCCGCATCGACGGTGCGGGCTCGACCCACGCGGTCCTGGACTGGATGACCGCCCAGCGGTTGTCCTACTCCGTAGGGTTCTCCCTGCCAGCCAACACCTCTGACCTGCTCGAACACATCCCCGACGACGTGTGGGCGCCGGCCTATGACACGCACGATGAGATCCGTGACGGCGCGTGGGTCGCCGAACTCACCGACCTGCTGAAGTTGTCTGGGTGGCCCAAGGGGATGCGGGTGATCGTCCGCAAGGAACGCCCCCACCCCGGCGCGCAACTGACGATCACCGACATCGACGGCCACCGCATCACCGCGTTCGCCACGAACACCCGCACCGGCGGACCCGACACCCAACTCGCCGACCTCGAGATCCGCCACCGCCGCCGCGCCCGCTGCGAAGACCGCATCCGCATCGCCAAAGACACCGGACTACGCGCCTTCCCGCTGTTCGACTTCACCCAGAACCAGATCTGGTGCGCCATCGTCGCCCTGGCCATCGAGATCACCGCCTGGATGCAGATACTCGCACTGACCAACCACCCAGCACGGCGCTGGGAACCCAAACGGCTACGGCTGCGCCTGTTCACCATCCCGGCCACCCTCGCCCGCACCGGCCGCCGCGTCTTGCTGCACCTGGCCGCCAAAGCCCCCTGGGCCGAACTCGCCGGACAAGGAATCACACGACTACGAGCCCTGGCCGCCCCCGGCTGACCGCCGCGTCCCGACCCGACAACCCCCGCACGATCCCCGATCCCTGGAACCGGCGCCCACCCGAGATGACACTCGGGTCACCGTCACACCCAGATGCCAGAATCACCCCGACACGACGGCCCCGACGCCGCCACGACCGAGCACCGGCACCCCATGAAAGATCGAGGCTAAGGGCTGTAGGTAGACCTCGAGGATGAACTCGCCCGGGTGGGGCGGGTTGTGCATGGCGTTCGGGATGTTCACTAGTGGTAATCCTCGTAGTCAAGGACGTACGCGTTCCCGTCACGGAACTCGAACGTCATCCTCCAATTGCCGCTGACCGACACCGACCACCGTCCTGCCATGCTTCCCTTTAGGCTGTGGAGCTTGAATCCGGGGAGCAACATGTCGTCAATGTTCTGTGCCGAGTCGAGTGCCGCGAACTGCATGCGCAGCCTTTTGGTATGACTGGTTTGCACTCCAGCCGCGCTCCCGGTCTCGAATAGCGTGCGCAAGCCCTTGTGACGGAAGGACTTGATCGCTTTCCAACTGTAGCACGTTGCGCATCACGCAGCACGCGATGAGGTAGCGGCCTGCGGCAAGACTTGGTCACATTGACTCTCGCAGGCCGAGAGCAGCTGCGAGCGCTCGGTCGACCTCGCGCATCGTGCTGGGCGTCAGTGCGCCAGCCAGCTTGGGGCTGTCGTCCTCGTACATCGCAAGAATGTCGTCGCACAGGACGCCGCCCGTGACGCACTCCCCGGGCGGCAGTTCCATGATTGAACTGATGCGTGGCTTGGGCGTCGTAGTGATCCGGGCGACAAGGACGTCACCCAAGTGCCGGTTGCGCGCGTTGTTCGAGACGACGAGCCATGGCTTGCGGCCGAGGGCGGCGTCGAAGGTCGCCCAATAGACCTGGCCGCGAGCGAACGTCGTCATCGGATTAAGAAGTTAGCCGCGGCGTCGGGCGCGAGTGGCGCGCTGGAAGGCCTCGCGCTCGGGATCGTTCGCGAGCTCCGCGTATCCGGCCTCGTCGAGGAGTTCCTGAGCCCTGAGCACGCCGAGTTCAAAGATGCGGTGAAGCGTCGCGGCCTCAGAGGTCGAGCGATCGATGCTGAGCGCCGCGGCAGCCGCAGGGGAGGCGCTGATCGCCGCGAGATGCTCGAGGTCCTGACCGGTGAGTGAGAGGGAGGCCCGCTTGGCCACCCGGTGTCGTAGTGCATGCTCCATGCTCGCGCCTCCTGCTGTCGGGTACCGTGACCCGACCTCTTCCTGTGGATGAAATGCCACATCAAGTGATGCACATTATGCAGCGGGATTTGCGTGCGTTCGGTCAGGACACACGACAGTGCCTGCCAGTAGAGGCTCGTCAGAGCCCACTAGGCTGTCGACCGTGACCGGAACAAGTGCGCCTCCCGCCGAAAGCAATGCCCGCCGCCCGTTCGCGGCAAAGTATTCACACCAGGGGTGGGGGATTGGGCTCGGCATCTTTGGCGTGCTGGCCATCATCGCGAGCTTCACTCCCCAGACCGAGACACCGGAAAGCGGCTCGTCAAACCCGTTCGCGACCATCCTGGTGGGCCTGGGCGCGATCGCCTGGTCTGTGTACCTGCTGCGCGGTCAAGGTAGGAAGCCCGTCGTAGGGGTGCAGGGCGCCGCGCCGCAGCAACGCTAGGTCGCTGCGCCGCCCAAGACCTGGGAGCAGGCGACGGCTGACCTTGCGGCGGCGACCACGGAATCGGCCGCAATTATTGCCCAACGAAACGTCCAAGTGGCCGCTGCGCGAGACTTCCCTCAGGACCCGGTGGGAATGACGGAGCAGGCGATCGTGGAGACGGGTTTTGACCGCACGTTGCTCGCTTCGCCAAGGTACGGCTATGTGGCCGCGCTGGGCGGTGGTTCGGTTGAGTCCTTCCGCGACTGCGTGATCTTTGGCCAGGAAGGGCACGATGTCGAGTCGACCACGCGCGGGCAGGTCTATGTCGACGGGACGGTTCAGGTGACCTCGTCGGTGGTGCACGTCAGCAAGGGGCGCCAGCAAATCGTCGAGCGCACTCACGACCTCCGCATGGCTAACGTGCAGTTGACCAGCGGCACGTGGACCATGAGCTTTGGCATTGACCCTCAAAGCATTAACGAGGCCCGCCGGTACGTGGAGCAGATGAGCATTCGCGCGGGGGAGCTGCAGCCCTAGAACGCGACGACGGCGGACATCCGCGAGATCGTGGACGCGATCCTCGAGAACACGGGGCAGCCGCCCGCCGAGAAGCTGACGCAGCTGTCGAATCTCCGGTACGACCGACTGCTGTCGGACGACGAATTTCAGCGTGCGAAGAACAAGATTCTGGGGCTTTAGCGGGCTGCCAGTGTGGCATTCCGTTCGCCTATGACTCCGAAGACTTAGTGGCTGGTTTCCAGGTGGTTGAGCGACGCGCGACCTCATAGACCGCTTCGACCTGGTCGGGCGTCAAAACGTCCGCACGCTTCTTGAACCAACGAGGCACATCCCACTTGTCGAGGACGCGGACGTCGTCCGGCATGTCGCGGTAGGTGACCTCGGGGACGATCGAGCCGGTGAGGACCACGACGCCCCCGTGTCTTGAGTTGCGCAGGTACGGCACTAGCGTCTCATTGACCCGCATTCGATACTTCGCGATCCAGATCTTCTTGCCGCCATACTTCTTGCTGTTGATAGTGGGCACGCCTCCGGTTCGTATCGCGATGTGATCGATGTCCGAATCGTCACTGCTAGTTGGTGACGCCGTGCAGCATGCTCCAAAGTGCTTGCGTCCTGCCACCGCTGCTAACCTACGAGACGACGGTCAGGCGGCGTGGTGCCGGCTGCGAGCGGGGTCCTGTAGTCCAGGATGTAAACATGATCGTGACGACTACCAATGTGGTTGATGGGTACCGTGTCGTTGAGTACTTTCCACCGATCGTGGTGAACGTTGTGATGGGTACGGGACTCTTTTTTGATTGGATAGCGGACTTTAGCGACGTACTCGGCGGAAAATCCGAGGTGTACCAGCAATATCACTCGGACATGTTCTCCGAAGCGACGCGAGAACTCGAGGCAAAGGCCTCCCAAGCTGGCGCAAATTGCGTGTTGGGCGTGTCATACGACATGGACGAAATTTCTGGGCGTGGCAAGCAGATGTTTATGCTGCACGCATATGGCACTCCCGTATTGATTAAGACAGACCAGCAGATTGTCGATGAGGCTGCGAGCGAAGAACGGTCGCGGGCGGACCTGAAACGGCTGGATCAAGAACGTCAGGAGCGATTCGCAGGAGTGGATTCAATAGCTGGGCTACTCGATGATGCCCAGATTGGGTTCGCTGCCCGTGAGATGCGGCGTCTCTACGGCAAAAGTGCTGCGGCCAGCTTCTTGCGTGCTAAAGCAGCCGAGCTGGGCGTTGGTGATATTGATCTGCGCGAAGAGGATCTTCCCGATACGTTTTAGCGGAAGTACGAGCTGACGGTTCAATTACTAGCCACCTCTACCGCATCTTTTCCGGATTCGTCTCTCAAGTTGGACATTTGCAGTGCGTGTCCGTCGGACTCGTTCGATCTTGGGGCGGTCAGCAAGGCACCGGCCGCGCTCAGCGTTCCCAAAGGATGTGCTCGACACGAGAGGCGGGTGGGAATTGGCTCACGAAGGCGGGCAGCATCGTGCTCTCACATCTGGTCGCTATTCAGCCTGGGAGCCACCGCTATAGTGAAGGAAACCTGGGGAGTTGAGCACTGTGGCTGAGTCAGACTGGCGCGAGATTGTTGCGCTGTCAAAGCGGCTATCTGAAGCCGTTGATCTAGACGCGAACGAACGCGAATACAAGGTCGAAATCGGCAAGCGCCTTCGCGAGGTCCGTATGGCGATCGAAGCCGATGCTGCCGATTGGCCGCAGGCGCTTGGTCGTGCGTTGCGGGGCAATATCATCCACTTCACCACGCTGATGAAGGTGGACGAGGTGTTGCAGAACGACCGTGAGGGTGGGCGGGCAGCTCTCCTGGAACTGTGGTCCGCCGGTGACAAAACAAGAGCGCTTGCCGGGTGGCACGGGTACCTCAGCGCCCGCGATCCGAAGATCTACATTGGCGCCGCATTGACGACCGGTTCGGTGTTGCTCCTCGGAGACGACTCGGGTTCGTTCGCGCCGTACCGCAGTGAAGCGGTTAAGAAGTTCGCCCGGCTTGTGGGCGAAGAACCGGCCGACGATTACGATGCTGGCGCGCGTTGGGCGCAGTTCATCGGTCTCTTGGACGAACTCGGTGAACATCTGGCTTCCGCTGGGCTCGAAATCCGGGATCGGATCGATAGTCAAGGCTATTTCTGGGCCCTGCTCAAGTACGACGAAAAGATACTCAGCGACCGTATTTTGGCGAACGATCTCGAGCAATGGCGGACGGGCGTCATCGCTGGCGGCACGGCGCTTGTCGAGCGCCGCACTCATCAGCATCCAGTCGTAGAGGACGCGGCCTGGCAGGTGCTCCGCGCAGGCCTGACTGGTCGGCCGTCACCACTCTCAGGGCACGGCGAGTCGTGGACGGCTGCCGTCGCGGACGAACTTGGTCGCAGGTGTCAGGACGAGGAGATTGCTGGCACCGGAACGTTCATGGAGAAGTTCGAGCGCCAACTCGAGGGGGCACCTCCTACCGTCTTCGCACTCGCAGCAGACCTGCTTTTTCTCAACATGGTGCCGCTAACGAACGTACGAGGCGACACCAAAATAGAGCGAATCGAGCAGGTAAGGGATTGGTCTGGCGAGAACTGGGATATCTCGCCTGAGTTGCGCCGTGCTGCCAACGCTGGTGGGTCCTTCAACGGTGGACAGGGTTATAGCGCTCAACGCTGGCGCCACATGGTTTGGCTGTGCGGATTCGTTGCCAAGTGGGCCGCCATGGGCCAATCGGCAACGACATCGGCGCTCGCGAATCCGTGGGAGTTCAGCCGTGTGTTGGAAGGCATCGACCCGGATATCCCGGCGATGCGCCATGTCTTGGCCTACTTCGCCTGGCCAAACGTATTCATCGACATCATCTCTCCGGACCATCGACGCAAAATACGCGATGCGTTCGCGGACGAGGTCGGAGGTTCATCAGGCGATTCAGATGCAGCGATCTCACGTGACATCTACGACATTCGTAGTGTTCTAGAAGATCGCGTCGGTGCCCTCATTAACTTTTACAACAGCCCCTACGGGGAGCAGTGGCTTCGGGACAAGACGCGTCGTGCGTGGTTTGTAAATCTCGCTGCCGATGCTCCCGAGACGTGGTCCCGTTGGCAAAATGAGCAAGAAGTAAGTTTGAAGGCCCCAGAAGTGGGCGTCGAGAATCGCGGCGCCAGCCTCGACGACCTGGCGCACATTGTTGGGTTGGCGCACCTGGATCTCGACGCCGACGCACGGGACCGCCGTGCGCGAGAAATATTTGCCTTCGTGACCCGCGCGAAGGCAGGAGATCTGTTCATTACGGAGTTCGACGGCAGTCTTTACGTTGGCGAGTCTCTTGGCTCGCTGGCCGAGCAGCTCGACAGTGGCGGTGAATTGGCTATATCAGTTGCGTGGTTCCCCGGTGAGATCGCGTTGGATGCTGCACCTCCACAAGTTCAGGCCGCACTCGAGTCTCTTGGTGTTGTCATTGAGGTCACCTCGGTGATCACTGTGATTGAGGGTCTCATCGAGACTGAGCCAGATGTCGTTGAGATCACGGAGCCGACGGTGCGCCACTCGTTCGCGTTGTTGACTCAAGAGTTCTGCGACGAGGTGCACATGCCGCTGGCTGATGTTCAGCGGTTTGTGGACGCGCTCATGAGCCGCAAGCAGATGGTCTTCTACGGTCCTCCCGGTACAGGGAAGACGTTCCTCGCACGACGCCTTGCCCACCATCTCTCTGGTAGCAAGCGAGCGGACGCGGTTTCGCTGGTTCAGTTCCACCCGTCGTACGCGTACGAGGATTTCTTTGAGGGCTACCGTCCGTCGGTCACTGAGGCTGGCCAAGCGAGTTTCCGGTTGGCCAAGGGGCCACTCCGTTTGTTGGCGGATGAGGCGAGTAAGCCGGAGAACTCTGGGCGCGCGTACTTCCTCATCATCGACGAAATGAACCGAGGCAACCTCGCCAAGGTCTTTGGCGAGCTCTACTTTCTGCTCGAATACCGCGACCAGGCCGTTGCACTGCAGTACAGCCCCGAGAAGCGGTTCTCGCTGCCTCCTAACCTTTACATCATCGGAACGATGAACACGACTGATCGTTCGGTGGGGCTGGTCGACGCCGCTATCCGCAGACGTTTCCCGTTTATCGAGTTGCACCCCGACTCCTCGCCTGTGGAAGGCGTCCTCGCCTCTTTCTTGGCGAGCAAGGGCTTCCCTGACCACCGCGCGCGTCTACTTAGAGCGCTCAACTCGCACATTGATGTCCGCGACCTGAGGTTGGGACCGTCCTACTTCATGCGAAGTGAAGCGTCGACCGACGCGGGCCTCGCGCAGGTGTGGGATTACGATATCCTCCCGCTGCTCGTCGAGCACTTCTACGGTACAAGAGATGCGGCCGAGGTCGCCACAGACTTCGGACTCGATGCGATGCTGAGAGAAATTGCGGCGGTGGGGAACGATGCCTCCGGGCCGAGGTTCGGCGACGACGAATTGGGCTCGCCCGAACCACGCTGATGCGTACTTTCGTGCTCGATGAGCTCGCATCCGAGGGTCACGTGGTTCGCCTCCCCTCGGATGTGATTGCTGCTTTGGTAGCGACGCAGCTCATCGATGCTCGCCCAAAGATTGGCGGTAGCTATCAACTCTTGCCACGAGGAAACGTGGGCGCTGTCCGAGTAGGTGACGTCCAGGTTGAAGTCCGGCCCAAGGGAAAGGTAGGCGTCGCCCAGGTCCTGTTCCTGCTTGGGTATGCGCGCGACCCCGGATTCCGGCCTGACGAGATCGTGGGAACGCACGATAAGAATCTGCTCGAAGCGCTCGCGGAAAGCCTTGCCAGACTTGCTCGGCGGGCGCTCGCCGGTGGCGTACATCGTGCTTACGTTTCTATAGATGAGTCCGCGCGCACAGTGCGCGGACGCATTCGCATCGGCGATCAGATCTCGCGACGTCCTGGCACCCTCGTGCCGCTGGAGGTGACGTACGACGACTACAGCCCTGATGTTGCCGAGAACCAGATACTGCGGTCGGCGGTGCGGCAAATGGGCCGGCTGTCGCTTCTCGACGCACGAGTTCGAGGTGAGTTGGCCGTAGTCGACGCGGCATTAGATGGGGTGCGCACGGTTGGGCGCGGACAGCCACTTCCTCGGTGGACCAAGACACGTCTCAACACCAGATACCACCACGCGCTGAGGCTCGCCGAGATTGTGCTCCAGCACAACTCCGTGTCGACCACGGCTGGCAACGTCGAGATCGCGTCGTTCGTGGTTCCCATGTGGAAGGTCTTCGAAGATTTCGTTGGAGTTGCACTGCGTGAATCGCTGCGTTCCACCAGTGGCGAGACCCGTGAACAATATCCGGTCAACCTTGACGTGCGCCCGAGTTCGCTTCCCGCCGTGCATATGGACGTCGACATCGTTCATCTGTATCGGGATCGACCGGTGATCGTGGCAGACGCGAAGTACAAGGCCGCTAGTGCTGGTGGCCGCTATCCCAACGCGGACAAATACCAGATGCTGGCATATTGCACGGCGCTGGGGCTCAGGCGCGGCTGGCTCATTTACGCGCAGGGGAATGGTGCAGCTGGCGTGCGAACCATTGTCAACACCGACATCGAGATTGTTGAGTGGCCCATCGATCTAGCCGCGTCCCCGAGCGAGATTCTGTCGCAGATTGATGAACTAGCAGGGCACATGGTTGCCGAATTGCCGGAACGCGTCTAATTGCGTCAGGGTTGCCGCTCAACAGCTTGTGGCGCGCTACCTGCACGTGTTGCTGTGCGTTGCAGTAATTCGACCAGTGCGGCCGGTGCTGCGGCATCGGCGTCCAGCGCTGTCTCGAACGCGGCCGCCTCAGCCGCATTGAGTCGCGTCACACGGTCCGTCAACAAAACCGTGCGGGCACGCTCAAGGGCCGCGCCAAGGACAAACGACGTGAGGTCCTGGCCGTTCGCCGCTGCTGCGTCCCGGATCAACTCAAGGTTGGGCTCCGCGACGCGTATGTTGATTCGGGACTTAGTTGCAACCATCGTGCGCCTCCTACTTGACGATCCGTGGGTCTGTAGTACGTACATAGTATGTCGATTCGCACTCCGAGTCCAGGTTTCCCTCTGGCCTGACTACTCGGAGAGACCCACCTAGCGCCCGGCTCGGACGTGCTTAGTGGTGACGTAGAGCCTCCGTCCGTCTGCCGTGAGTCGTGCGAAGCCATGGAGTTGGTAGAAAGCGGCCGCGCCTGGATCGATCGCGTCGACGACTACGACCTCAACTCCGATCTCCTCCGATACCGTCGCACAAACGCCAAGAGCATCCGCGAGTGTCAGCGCGCCGATGCCCTGGCCCTGGTAGCCACAGTCGACCGCCAGGCGCGAGATGAGGACACTTGGAATCGGATACTTGCGACTCGAGAACGCTGCGGCACCGACACCAGCTGCGACGTCGAGTTCGATGCGATGCGCGTTCAACGGGTAGAACGCCGCGATTCTGCCGTTAGGCATATCGACTCCGACATGAGTCCGAGTCGAATCCCGGCGATGCTGTTGCCCAGCTTGAGTACGGAACCAAGTGTTCATTTCAGCGTTCCCACAATCGAAGTCGGCGCGCGGTAGCGCAGCGTCAAGACCTCGAAACACGATCATGCCCTGAACGTATCTACCGACTCCGACAACGACGTGGCTACGACGGGGACACCCGCCACTTCTCTTTCACCTGTTGTGAAGTCGCATGCCATGCGTGGCACACCGCGCACGAATGAACTCCGCATACGTATCTGGGCAGACCGCGCGTGCGTTGAGCGCGTGCAAGCGCCTTCGCGACCGTTAGTGCTTTGCCGAGCGTGGGGTAGGGGATCTTGGAACAGGTGGTCATGCGGACTCCAGTGGTGACGGGCGAATGTGAATTCGCCACCACTGCCGTATTAAGCGACCAGGTGAACCTGACGCTGGAGTTTATCCACGCGCCGCATCCCACTTAGGGGAGAACTTGCGAACAGGCTACACCCGGCGGAACGAGCCGCGCGGCTCGTTTCTTTCGAATTACAGACGACACCCCGATGACGATCCCCATGCTCCTCGCATTCAGGGACATTGACCGCTACGACGTCGACGCAAGTGAGACGGCCATCGTGCAGGGGTGGCGCCGCTGGGCGCTCACCGCTACCGACGTGGGCAATCAGACGCGCGCGGTCCTCGGAAGGCTCGACAAGACATCCACAGCGGCCGGTGCTCGGGTTGCGGCCGCGATTCAGGCGAGAGTCGCGCCACGAAGTTCAACGGCGTCGGCTCGGAAGTGAAATGTCGTAGTGTGTGAAGATGCAGTGCACGACGACGATTCCCCGGGCAGCGGCGGTGGTGTTTTCCACGGCTTCCTATCGTTCTTTGTTGCGGGGGAAAGGTGAGCAGCGGCTCGACGAAGCGGTTATGGCGTTGCGTGCCTTGCTGAGTATCGAACAGCCTGTCACCAGAGCTGAGATTCTCGACCGCACATGGCAGTGGAAGTTAAGAAACCGTCGAGATGACGCCGTAATCCGGAGCCTGCTTCTATCGAGATCAAGTGCAAATTCGCTCCGTCCCATCCGTAACGACTTTGCGTTCGAGCTCCGCGCAGGCACATCAATACTTGACTTCGCATACTTGAAACCAGGTTTCGAAGAGGGGTTCGAGATCAAGTCAAGGTTCGACAACGTCGGAAGCCTCGAGACGCAGGTGAACAACTACCGGCAGGTTCTTCCGAGAATCTCGCTTATCGCAGACGCTTCTACACGCGTGGAGATGACGAGCGTTGCCTCAGAATTGAGTATTGGTCTTGTGTTGCTCACGGGCGACGGAGGTTCGTGGCAATTTACCCGTGTGCGTCCAGCTCCGGTCAACATGGATCTTCTGAGTTTTCGCACGATGCTCCACATGCTTCGCCGCGACGAGATGCAGGAGTTGGTGTTGCGTGAGACTGGGATGGTGCTTGAGTCACGTCCAGTGGACGTCTTTGATGATGCAATAGAGGTGCTCGGGCAGCGAAACCCTGTGGACGTCGCGCGCGCTGTGCACCAACTTATTGTTGAGCGCCGCCAGCTTTCCACCCGTAGCGTGATGAGGGATGTGCCGGCTTCTTTGCGCGCCGTGATGGCAGAAATCGATCCGAAGCGACACCAGTTGTCAGACCTTCATGATTGGCTACGGGTGGAGGTGTAGACCCTATGTACTACCCGATACTTCGCGGTAAGCGGTTCGAGTTGTTGGCTTTGCGGGAAACCGCGGAGGTAATGGCCCAATCAGGCAACTTTTTTCCAGTCATTGAGCCAGTTCGCGAGAACACGATCGATTCGGACTTGTTGCGCGCTATGGAGGCCCTTGCTTCGCACGGCGTTGACTTTGGAGTGGTGATTGATCCACTGGTAGGTGATTTCAAGACCAAGGAAGGGCCAGCGGCACTTCTTTCAAAGCTCACCACAGTTGAAGATTGGCAGGAGCGGTTTGGTAGCCACATCACGCTGATCGCGGCCGCGTCGCCAAACGCGAATCAATCAGACGCAACTCGGATTGTGCTAGCCGATCAGGCACTCAAGACTTTGCCGTTTGGGGTTTGGTGCACCGAAAATTTTGAAGTAGGGCAGTTGGGTCTGGCGGGATCGGAGCTGTCGGTTGGCACATTCATAGCGCCGGAGCAGCGCATGCTCAATCGACTCACACGCGGACTCGCTCCTAGCCCCAACAGAGTGCTCGTCGAGGACAGGTTCCCCGTACAAGCTTCGAACCGCGCGTACGTGGAGCGTCACGAGGCGATTTTTACTGAAGATCATCTCTACTATGCAGCCGAGGGACTCGAAGGGTTTGCAGATTTCTTGACTATCGGGCAGGTCTATCGGGAGGGCGGCGGGATGCCCAATGTCGTGGCCATTCATTGGACCTACGCCAAGAAGGATGCGCGGGACGATGATGGCTTTCCCGTCTATCTGAGTCACTTTTGTTCTGATCCCTCCGACGAGGTTACGGACGTCGCCACAAAGTACCGTCAAGCTTCACAGGCACTTCTTAGCTTCGTCGACGAGAACGGGATTGTCAGCAACCCCGCGCTTCAGGTGTTGCGGGATTATGCGGAGCGCGGCGACTTTCCGGGGCTCGGAATGCTTAAAAAGCTTTCGATCGTAAATCACCTTCACGTGATGGCCGGAGTGATGTAGAGATGGAAGCGTGCGTCCAGTGCTTCGCGACGGGGGCCGAGGCGCTACTTGACGCCGCGCAGGCATCAGAGGGCACATGTGCATTGTGCGACGTGAGGGGCACGGTCTGGCCGACAGAGGCGTGGAGCGAGGCGTTGCGATCGCTCGCGGGGGTCTACCAGGTAAGCTCCGTTGCCGGGAACTCACTTGGCATTGTCTTGACCGAACGGTGGAGTCTCTTTTCAGGACAAGTAGAGGGTGATAAATTCGGGTTTCTCGATGCGGTTCTCACGGAATTGGGGTCACCGTTGAGAACCGCCAGCGCTGTTGAACTAGCCTCTGCCGATTACGACGCTCAACAGTTGTGGGATCGTTTCGCCGGCGAGATCAAGCAATCGCACCGCTGGTTCTTTCCAACGCGCCACTATGTTGAGGAAGCTCTTGAGCACTGCGTCGCTATGCGTCTGGTAGATGACTGGCCCAAATCACGCAGGATGTACAGGGCGCGAGTTTGTCCAGGCGTGTCGACAGAATTGCATTGGCATGACATGGCGGCGCCTCCACGGTCTCTGGCTAGCGCTGGGCGGGCTAACACACGAGGCCTTCCTGTGTTGTACGCCGCCACCAAATCTCACGTGGCACTTTATGAGTGCAGGCCTTCGAGGAGCGCTTTCGTGGCTGTGAGCCAGATGCGAGCTACGAAGCCGCTGACTATTGCCAATTTTGCCCCTTCTGCCGATAACTTGCCGAATCCGTTCGACAGGACGGACGAGGACCCCCTAGAGGCGTGGCAAATCCTCAGGGCGAGCGAGTTTGGTGCGATTGTTAGCCGCGAGCTCTCTAGGCCGTTGCGTGACTCTGACAGCGTCCTGGATTACGTCCCTACTCAGTTTGTTGCGGACTTCATCGCCAGCCGAGGATTTGATGGGCTGCGGTATCAGAGTTCTTTTGGCGGATCCGTAGATGAACCTGCTGGCGACAACATCGTCTTGTTCGACAGCGTCGCTGCAGTACCCGTGCGCGTCAAGCCTGAGATCAACGAGGTGCTTGACGTGACCTGGAATTACGCCGTCCGGACTACGGGTGATCTAGTTGCGGGTGACTGATGCGACCGGAACATTCCTTTTCCGGTTCGATTCAACTTTTGGATAGTTTCCGTGATTGCGATTGTGATCACACGGCGTTGACAGTGCGACGCCCGAGGTTGGTGACTTCTTCGTTCTGGCACTTCGTAACCCACGAAGGCGGAGCGTTCCAGGCTCTTCGCAATCAAGGGTGTAGTTGGGGTCTGAAGCCGCCGGATTCGAGTAGGGATCTGGCGATGTAGTTCGTGA
>Ga0314772_1000763_pt1 | contig 16352 bp, 15 predicted proteins | sample MetaGCBIW2018_FD_204520 | JGI IMG/M metagenome (GOLD analysis project Ga0314772, IMG submission 204520) | Cryopeg brine microbial communities from Beaufort Sea near Barrow, Alaska, United States - CBIW 2018 | ecosystem: Environmental > Aquatic > Marine > Coastal | place: USA: Alaska | collected... | reverse complement strand
TAACAGTACCAGCAGCGGAACGCTCAGGATGAGCTGGATCCACATATAGACGAACGGCAGGTGGAGCTGCTGGATCAGCGCAACGACACCCAGAAACGTGGCAACGCTCATCCATGTGGCGGCGGCGGCGAGTGAATTCACCACCGGGCCAATGGAACGCCCAGCCACGTACAGATCCGCAGTGGTATGGGTACCGGAGCGAGAATAGAACGCGACCCCGTAGTAGAGACAGAAAACGGCAACGGTGATGCCGATGCCCATCCAGATATTCGGCAACTGCCAGACGATTTCGTTCATAGTGATTTCCCCTTGACCGGCTCGAATTCACTGACGTCTGGCCCAGCCGAGGGCGCCTTATTGCCGCCTTCCTCGTCGAGCGCTTCAGCCCCGGAAGTAATCTCGTCATCCAGCTTGTCGGCCAGGTGGTTCCACGCGATCGACACGCCGAGCACACCAAGCCAGCCGACTGCAATGGCGACAAAATAATGCAGTGGGTACCCCAGTACCCGAACCGAGTTGTCGATACCCAGAATGATCGCCCACGGGGCCGTGTGCGCCATAAGCAGGTAGAGAACAAAGAAGCCGATTGTGAGTACTGCCTCTTTTTTATAAGTGCTCATTTGCATTACCTCTGTGCCTGGAGCGAAACCTGGACGACACAACCTCAAGCAGGGCCGCCGGTCACTTTTTTTGTTCGGTGCCGCATGACGTCATGGCATCGTCAGCGTTAGTCAGATCGGTGCTTTAGTTCCCGGCTGTTTCCCGGCCTGACAGGATGCCTGCTTTGCTCAGCTGATCCGCCAGGTCCTGAATGTCTTCAGCAACCATATCCGGTGTCTGCCCCAGCTCCTCAAAGGCGGGCTTGTTGCGCTTGATCCAGCAAACCGGGTAGCCGAAGTGCTTCGCGCCCGATGCATCCCAAGGGTTGCAGGAGACGAAAAGAATCTCCTCCTTGGCCAGCCCCATGCGATCCACCGCCAGTTGATACACACTCTGGTGCGGCTTGAAAGTCTTGACCGCGTCAACGCTAATAAGCTGATCGAACATCGCACTCAGACCAGAGTTGTCCACCACCTTCTGGATGGAGTTTGATGAGCCGTTGGACAGGATCGCCAGCGGAAGTGCACTCAGTTGAGCGAGCGCTGCCGATACCTCCGGGTAGGCGTTGAGCCGGAGATAGCCTTCACTGAGGGCGATTTCATCATTCCTGTCCAGTGACAGCCCGAGGTGTTTTGCCGTGTAGCGCAAGCCGTCCGCAGTCACCTCTTCAAAATTTCGGTAATCGCCCATCAGGCCGCGCAGCCAGGTATATTCGATCTGTTTTTGCCGCCACATAGCACTGACAGCCTCACCTTGGCCGGGGTACCGTTCCTCACACATGGCCACCACCGAGTGCACGTCATAGAGCGTGCCGTACAGATCAAAAACCAGGGCTTTGATATTTTTCATGATATTTTTTCTCCTGCGGTGCAACCCGTATTGGCGGTGACCGATAGCTTGAAGTGGGTAACGTTGATGATGAGTCCGGACAGCAGCCACTGAAACAGACTGATGACATCAACCAGCTCGCTGATCTGATCCTGAGACAGCTTTGCTTCAAGGGCCGTGGCCTGATCCATGAAATACTCATGGGGCAAGCTTTCCACCGTTGACAGCGCCTGCTCATGAATGTGTTGCCGTACGCGTTGATACTCCACAGTGGTAATGCAGGGCTTGAGTTCGCCCCAAGCCAGTTCAAGGTAACTTGGCCAGCGCGCCATGGCTTTGTAATCGCTGTTAACAAAGGGGAGTTCCAGCGTGGCCTTGATGTCCTCATAGACCGCCTGCAGCCCGCTCAGGGCATGGAGTTCCTCGACCATGACCGGAATGGGCCCGGTCTGGCAGATTGGTGAACGAGGCATTTTGTCCCGCCCGTTGCGCCCTTCACGTCCGCCCAGCCGGCGCCCTTTACAGAGGCTTTCCTTGATCGCAGTGGCCAACACAAGGTACTTCGGGTTGCCGTAATCAAAGATATCCAGCGTGGCGCGGATTTCGGCAAGCTCACGATCGGAATAACCCAGTGCGGTCAGTTGTTGTGACTGCGGCCTGATATCGAATGCCCCAGCCATCTCCTCCCACGCCCGGAGCCGAATGGCATCGCAGTGGCGCTCAAAGTAGTAGGTGCGCGCAGAGGGCTGAAAGCGTTTCCAGGCTTCAATAAAAAAGGGGCGATAGTGGGCAACAGCCTGAGTGATAACGCCCACCCACGGCACCGCCAATGTCGCTTTGAGATCCTGATACACCTTCGTCAATTCTGCATCGGCCAGATGCTCGGGCACTGGCCGTACGGTCACTTCTCCGGGTGGACGCAGTAATTCTTCTAGTTCCGCTGACATCACTTAACCTCCCATGCCGGCGCTGAAGCCAGAACTGTTAACCCGGATAGGCGCTTTGTCGCAGCCATAATTGCACTCCCCTTGGTCCAGTAGCGATGGTTACCGCAATCTCAAGCGCTTACGCACACAGTTGTTTCCAAAGCAGAATGCATAAGTTGCGCCAGCATTTAAAGCCTTGAAATATATAGACATATCGGATAGTAAGTTTTTAGGCATGGACCATTGATTCGTGTGTGACTCACTTTGAACCGGATATGACTCGATTGCAGAGGGCGACACCACCACTTTCACCCTGACCCCGGACTCAGGGCCGCACTTGTGGCACGGGCCACCATCGGCCATAAAAAGGGACTTCTTGAGACGCTGCATGGTCTCAGTTAACGGGGTGAGGCGGCCCCGGTGTTCGCGGAGGAAATGGCGAAACTCGCCAACGACTTCCAGTTCGAGAAAATCATTGATCTGATCAAGGTGACTGAACATGAACACTACTGACACCCGAAAGACCGTGGTGATGGGACTGAAATCCGGCGGCGGTGCATTGTGCTGCCCGCCTGAGGTCCGTGCATGCCTTTCAACAAAACAGCCCTTGGCGCTGACCTAAGGAAACGCTGAAGGTGCGATCAGCGGACTGCTGTACTGCAGCCCTCGTAGTTGGCGAATGTAGTCGGCGAGATTGCCAAGCCCGTTGGACTTGGGCATAAGATGGTCGCGTTGACGCCTAGCTTCTGAGCGACGCGTTTAATGCTCGCACCGAATGTATTGGTCAGCTCCACGGCCATGCGCTCAAATGTCTGGTTATATTTTCGCCGGCTGATTCCGGTGCTCTCGGCTCCTTAAAGCGTTTAACTGAACAGACGGGCCGGGCGCTTAACTAAAATCAGCACTTACCCCGGGTGGTGTTGAAAATCCAAGATCACCCCTTTCTATCACTTTCTCCCGCCCGCCATTCGCATCAAGTTGCTGGGCCTGTCTGTTTTTTGCCCGAGCGTTAATGGCGTAAGGGTCGCAGATTTCTTCAAGCCGGCTGTGGTAATACTCCATCAATTCGACGTTTGCCGGATCCGGGTCTGCACCTAGATCGTTGAGTTCCTCCGGGTCGTTCTTCAGATCGAAGAACTGCGCGGAATAGTCGACGTAAAACACGTATTTATAGCGTGCATCCGACACCATGAATGCGCCGGTAGTGGAGCCCATGCCGTGGTACTCACAAAAGGCGATACGCGGGGAGCCTTGCGCTTCGGCAATCACATCCAGAGCGGTGCCAGGGAGCCGTTTTTCAAATTCGTTTAGCTCGACGCCTGCGGTTTGCAGGATCGTCTGATAGAAGTCAACGTGGGTGACGGGCGTCTCGACGACCTTGCCCCTGGGAACACCCGGCCCGGCCATGATTGCTGGCACTCCGGCGGACTCCTCGTAGAGGGTGGATTTGCCCCAGAGGCCACGCGCGCCAAGATTGTCGCCATGGTCACTGGTGTAGATAACCCGGGTATTCTCGCTCAGGCCGGTGTCTTCCAATGCGTGCAGCACCTTACCGATGTTCTCGTCGAGAAAGCTAACCAGGCCGTAATAGCCTGCAACGGCGCGCCGGACGCTGTCGTCGGAGTCGAAAAACTCGTCGTAGATAAAACTGCCACGATAGTCCTTCAGGAAGGGATGGTCAGGGCGTCGGGCCTGGTCGTAAAGTTTCGGCCAGGGTAGGTTCTCGTCGTTGTAGTAACGATAAAAATGCTCGGGCGGCGCAGTAAGCGGGAAGTGGGGCGCCACCAGGGAAACAAACAGCACCCAGGGCTTATCTTTGTACTTGGGTGCGTCTTCATACAGCCAGGTTTGCGCGAGCGCGGTGATATTGCGGTCGTAGGTGGTGTATGAAGACTCGCCCGGGCCTGCGAGCTGCGCCATTTTCCAGGCACCGCCCCGGCGCGGCAAATCGTCGCGGATCAGACCCATCAAATCGCCTTTTCCGTCAATGACGTGCATGGGCATCTTGCTATCTGTAAAGCCGTAATCGTCCGCTTCGGACCGAAAGTGCAGCTTACCGATGGAGACGACTTGGTGACCCGCTTCCCGTAGGCGGCGGTGCCAACTCATGACCTCTCCATCGTAGGGGTCGGCGTTGTCCCAGTAGCCCATCGTGTTGAGGTATTGACCGGTAGCGAAAACGGCCCGGGCTGGAACGCATACCGGCGAGTTGCAGTAAGCGTTGCGGAAGTTGACCCCGCGGGCGGCGAGGGTATCCAAATTGGGTGTTTTTACCACTCCATCGCCATTGCAGCCAAGGATCTTGCGACTGTGCTCATCTGACATAAGCACCAGCACGTTCTTTGGATCGGTCATGCATCTCTCCGCTCATCTTTCGGATCTGTCTCAGGAATATTACCGGATCTATGGTGACTTGAAAATAAAACTATGCTGTAATTACTACGTAGTAAAATAGGGCTGGTCGCAGCAGTATTGTCTAATCGGAAGTTGACAGCCCACATCGGTAAGCAAATACAACAATAAACAAGACTTATGAGGTAAAGAAAATGACATCACTCTTCCGCACCGCGCTCCCCGTTTTGGCAGTTCTGGTAATTGCAGGACTAACCGGAATCTCAACAGCGCACGCAGAACGCCTGACTATTTCGACCTGGGGTAGTCCCAATCACTACCAGGTCAGTCAGTTCGTCCCAAAATTTGAAGAACTTCTGAAAGAGAAGAGCGACGGCGAAATTCGGCCGCGCTCCTTTGCCGGTGGCGAGATGGTCAAACAGCAATTTGTCGCGACAGCTATCCCGCAAGGCACTATCGACGTTTCGCTGACTACGCTGGACAACTGGTCAGGTCACATTCCTGAGGTCTCGATCCTGGCCTCGCCGTTTTGGACGCGGTCCATCCAGTGGACCCGGGATAACCTGAAGTCCGGCAATCCGATTTTCGACTATTTCAATGAAAAGCTCCGGTCCCAGGGCGCGGTCATGCTGGCGATGTTCGATATTGGCCCGCCTGTAATCTCCGCGACCTTTCCGGTAAAGAAGCCCAGCGATTTCGAGGGCAAATCCGTCCGCGTCTATTCGAAAGGTGCGGGTGAAGTGATTCAGGCCCTTGGTGCAGCTCCAACCATCATGGGCGTCGGCGACGTTTATTCCGGGCTGCAACGCGGGACGGTCGATGCGGCGATGGGGGGGCTCGGCGGTGCAGTGGGGCTCAAGCACCACGAAGTAACCGACTTTCTGCTCGATCAAAACGGCGTATTGGGAACGCTGATCCACGCTTACGTTATGAACAAGGAAAAGTTCGAGTCACTATCTCCTGAATTGCAGAAGGCAGTGATGGAGTCTGCCCAGGAAGCCCGCGACTCGATGCAGCAGTTCGCCATCGATGAAAAGAGCCGGCTCATGAATGTCATCAGGGATCACGGTAATGAGATCGTTTCGATAGAGCAGGATAGTGAGGATTGGAAAACCTGGGAGAACGCGCTGGCACCCTATACCCAGAATTCCAGGCAGCAATATCCTGCTGAACTCGTGCAGATGATTGAGGGCAAGTAGGTGAATGAGATACAGGCCAATTTCCCAGGCCTGGCCGAAACCTAACTAGGCTCTGAGTGAAGGAAGGAATGTTGACCGTCCGCTCAGGACACCATACGGAGTCAAGTAATGATTCGCATTTCAGAGCTCGTCGGGCGCGCTTTTACTTATATTTCCATAGCATTGATGCTGCTTCTATCAATTCCAATCGCGTATGAAGCCGTGGTGCGCTCGTTCGGCTATCCAACGATCTGGGTATTCGAGACGACCCTTTATTCGTTTATCTTCCTCGGATTCCTGGGCAACGTTCTCGCGGTTAAGTCGGGTGCGCACTTTCGAGTGACCTTGCTCGCGGATCTGTTCCCAAATGCACGCCGGGCTTTCGATCTCCTTGCACACGTTTCTGTGCTGCTCTTTGCTGTGCTGATCATTTCGTCCGGTTCTTATTTTGCATGGTACTCGTGGACCAACAATACGGTCTCAGCCTCTCTGCTAGAAATCCCTATGTGGATTCCCCAGACCGCTATTCCCCTGGGTGGCGTTGGCTTGTTCTTACAGACATTGGTTGCCATCAGCCATGGTGGGAAAGAAGAAATCCCGCATGTCGAAGTAGACTAACAGAGGTCAACCAGCATGGACTTATTCTATGATTGGGGAGGGTACATCTCGATATTCCTCCTGTTCTTCCTGATGTTGCTGACCGTGCCGGTCTTCGTGTCGATGGGGCTCGCGGCGTTCTTGGCCTCGCTAATGCTTGAAGATCCTTCGCTCGTGTTTCGCACGTTTATCCAGACAAGTTGGCAGGGTGCGTCGATCTTCGAACTCGTTGCGCTACCGCTGTTCATCCTTACCGGCACGATCATGCAGAGAACGGATGCAGGCACCGATCTCTTCGATGTGACCAAGGCGTGGATAGGCTCGGTCCCGAACTCGCTGGGAGTTGCGACCATAACAGCTTGCGGAATTTTCGCGGCGATTTCGGGGTCCAGTATCGCTACAGCCGCCACCGTCGGGCTGGTGGCCATTCCGTTGCTGCTCAAAGAGGGATACGGCGAGCGCAGGGCAGGTGGGTTCGTGGCAGGGGGCGGTACCCTTGGAATCATTATTCCACCCTCGATTCCTTTGATTCTCTACGGGGTTATTACCGAGACGTCCATAGGCCAGCTCTTTATCGCCGGCGTCGTTCCCGGTGTTCTGATGATGAGCCTCTTCATTTTATACGTTCTACTGTCGAGGCCGCGGATAAAGTCTGGGCAGATCGGGAGCACTGTAGCCATTTCTGCTGGCCCATCCATTGGCCTGCAGCCCCAGCCCAACATGAGCTACACCACCCGGGAAAAGCTTGCCGTGACCCGTCGGTCCATTGGGGTCGTTCTTTTACCTATAGTCATTATTACCGCTATCTACACCGGTATTTTTACCCCGACCGAGGTAGGCGCGCTCTCCGTGCTGTACGTCATCGCACTGGGCGTGGGGCAGAAGCGTCTGACCCTTGCCAAGCTCAAGGATGCCGCTGTTGTGGCGATCGCAACGACTTCAATGTTGATTATGTTGATTGTTTTCGGTCAGTACTTTGCCCATTTTCTGACGTTCGAGCAGGTTCCCCAGGCGATCGCCCAAGCCATCATCGAGGCGGCGAGTGGGGTGGGGGCCGTGACCCTGATGATTCTTGCCTACATCGTGTTAGGCATGTTCCTCGAAAGCGCCGCCATGCTACTTATTTCCATCCCCATTTTCCTTCCGGTTGCGATACAGGTGGGAATGGACCCTCTCGTCTTTGGGATATTCGCCTGTATTGCCATGGAGATTGCACAAATCTCACCGCCGATCGGGGTCAATCTTTTCACCATTCACGGTATCTCGAAGATCAAGCTGGGCACTTTGGCTCGTGGGGCCGCACCGTTTCTGCTGATTCAGGTTGCAATGCTTTACGTGATTTATTTCTTTCCGGAGATCGTCCTCTGGCTACCGCGTTCAATGAAATAGGCATGCGTTATAACTGGAGAACTCTAACAATGAAGCTAACTGTAGAAGAGAAGGCCATGCTGGCCGGAGAGATGGGCGAGCCCAAGCGCTGGGCCATCGAGCACATGCTGCGTGTCGGCCAGGTTTTCGATGCAACGGATCTGGTTCCGGTATCCCAAGCCCACATGATGGGGGACACGGAGTCGCTGGGGATTGCCGGGGTGGAGTTTCTGGAATCGCTGGCCAGTCATCCGCAAGAGCAGCGGCGTGTCAGTGTGCCGATGATTACCGATCCCCGCGGCGTCGACCTGAGTTATTACAAAGAACTCGGCCAGACGGAAACCATGGCGGAGCTTGAGCGCCGGACAATCACTGCCTGTGAGAAGCTGGGCATCCTGATGACGGATACCTGTATCAACTACCAGACCGTCATGCCACCCGTACTCGGCGACCACGTGGCGTTCGGGGACACCGGGGTTGTTATCTACAGCAACAGCGTACTGGGCACCCGCTCAAATTTTGAAGGCGGCCCTTCGGCGCTGGCAGCAGGTTTGTCGGGGAGGACGCCCCGTTACGGGCTCCACCTGGATCAAAACCGCAAGGCCACCAAGCGCTTCGTCGTCCGCCATCAGCCTGTCGGCCTGACCGATTGGGGTGTGCTCGGCGGTCTGATCGGCCGGTTGTCGGGCTCGTACTGGGAGGTTCCCGTGGTAGAAGGGCTGAAGATGATCCCGACGTCCGACCAGTTGAAACACTTCGGAGCCGCAATGGCTAGCTTTGGCTCGACGCCGCTCTTCCATTTGGTTGGCATCACTCCCGAGGCCCAGGCGCTGGCGGATGTCTGCCGCGACCGAATACCAGACGCGCAGGACATCACCCGCGAAGACCTGGAGGCGTTCCGGGGGAACTTCGGCACCAAGGGAGACAAGGTCGATGTGGTCGTCTTCGCGGCACCTCAGTTGTCGCTCATCGAGATGAGTCAAGTCGCTGAACTGATATACGGCAAGCGCATTCACAAAGATACCGCGCTGATCGTCTGTACCTCACCGGGCGTCGCTGCTGACTGCGACCGGATGGGCATCACCGACCGGATCGAAGCCTCTGGCGCGAAGGTGTTGCGCGGGACTTGTTTCTACAATCAATACGCCCGTGAGCTCGGCGAAGCGAACAACTGGAAGAGCTTGCTCAGCAATTCTGCAAAAATCGTCAATATCATTAGCGGCTATGGCTATCAGCCCGCGCTGTCCAGTATGGAAGAGTGTATTGACTCAGCGGTTGCAGGAGAGATCGTATGAAGACTGAACTGAAATGCCATAAAGGCACCGGAAGCAAAGTTCAGGGCGAGGCACTGGTTGCCAACGATAACTTTTCGGCTCGATACGATCTTGACCGGATCAAGGGCATCTTTTCCCGGCCCGCCCATAAGCTCGTGGGGCAGTCCTACGTCGATAAGATCCTCGTACTCAACACCGCTAAAGGCGGGGTCGCATCTGCCTGGATGCTGCATGAAATGAAAGCACGCGGCATTGCGCCGAAGGCGATCCTCTTCAACAGCGCGAACACTATCCTGGTCCAGGGCGCGGCCCTGGCAGACATGACCCTGTGTGACCGGTTTGAAGACGGCGATGTCACCACACTCATAAAGACGGGGGATCAGGTTGTCGTAGATCCCGAGCAAGGGTTGGTATCGATCCTGTTTAAAGAATGATGTGTAGAGTCATGGCGCGCAGGGTAAATCGCCCCGGCTAATTCCGGACGCGCCCCTGCGTCTCCGCTAAAGGCACCTTGTTGGAGTCCAAAATGAGCGAACCAAGCAGTCGTTTCACGCTAAGGCAAGGCAGCCCGTTAGCGCGCTGGCTTCCTTTTCTTGTCTGGGGACGAAACCTGTCTCGAAACTCGCTGACTGCGGACTTCATGGCCGGCCTGACGGGTGCCGTCATTGTGCTTCCACAGGGTGTAGCTTATGCCCTGATCGCCGGCTTGCCGCCGGAGTATGGGCTTTATACAGCTATTGTCACGCCGGTGATTGCCGGGCTGTTTGGCTCCTCTTTGCATCTAGTTTCAGGCCCCACGGCGGCGATATCCATCGTCGTCCTGAGCGTGGTAAGCAATGTTTTTCCTCCTGATTCATCGGAGTTCATTCCTGCGGTTTTGACGCTGACCTTTCTGACGGGGCTTATCCAGCTTGCCCTCGGTCTTGCGCGGCTGGGTACGCTGGTCAACTTCATTTCCCACACGGTCGTGATTGGCTTTACCGCCGGTGCCGCCGTGCTGATCGCCAGCAGCCAGATGAAATACGTCCTGGGCCTGCCAGTGCCCACCAATTCATCGTTCGCCCAAACCTGGACAGCGCTGGCGCACCAACTGGGGGCGATCAACTTCTACGCTGTGTCTATTGCGCTTGCGACGGTTCTGTCGACCCTGTTCCTCAAGCGCATTAACCCCAGGCTTCCAACGATGCTGTTCGGAATGATCATGGGTAGCCTGCTGTGCTGGCTTATCGAGGGGGGCCGCTACGGTGTCCCGCTGGTAGGCAGTTTGCCTGGCGGCCTGCCCGGATTCACGGTGCCCGATTTTTCCCTCGGCACGGTCAATGCCTTGCTCCCCGGTGCGGTGGCGGTTGCGATTCTCGGGCTCGTCGAGGCAGTGTCGATTGCTCGCGCCATCGCAATGCGCTCCGGTCAGCGTATCGATGGCAACCAGGAGTTTGTCGGGCAGGGCTTGTCCAACGCCGTTGCCAGTTTTTTCTCGTGTTATGCGGGTTCGGGATCGTTCACACGCTCGGGTGTGAACTACGAGTCGGGTGCTCAGACACCCGTTGCGGCAATCTTTGCGGCGTTGATTCTCGTCGTCATCCTATTGCTGATACCGGAAGTCACATCGCTGCTTCCCCTACCGGCGATGGCCGGCGCCATATTGCTGATTGCCTGGGGGTTGATAGACGGCCGGCATATCCGACATATCCTTCGTCATAACAGGCAAGAAGCCGTGATTCTTCTGGTCACTTTCATTTCCACATTGACTATCGAGCTGGAGTTCGCGATCTATCTTGGGGTGATTCTCTCCCTTGTTCTTTATCTGCGGCGGACCTCCCGCCCCCGTCTCATGGAGGTAGCGCCCAGGAACCTGAGCCAGGCGCTGGATCTGCGAAGTGTGAGCCGGTACGACCTCGCCACCTGTCCGCAAATGAAAATCGTGCGCATCGACGGATCGATATTCTTCGGAGCGACGGATTACATACAACAATGCCTCAAGGATTTCAGTGCCAGCATGAAGCGCGATAATTATTTGCTCGTGGTCTGTTCCGGTATCAATTTTATTGATATGACGGGCGCTGAAATGCTGATTCAAGAGATCGTCCGGTTGAAAGCGGAGGGGATATTGGTAAAGTTTTGCGCGCTGAAAAATACGGTTAAGGACGAACTGGTGTCAGGTGGATACCGGGAAGCGCTTGAGCCGGATAATTTCTACAATACTGAAGAGGAAGCGCTCGCGGCCATTACGGGCGACCTAGGCGTCCATCCATGCTCCATCTGCACAAGTCGACTTTTCCAGCAGAGCCTGAAGAGGGCAGCTAATGTTGGGGCCAAATCAGATGGGTCGGCCTGAGACTAGCGGATCCATGGCGGTCACTGGTCCAAAAGAGGTCCGAACGTGTAGAATCGGTGTGGGAGAAGTCGTCCAGAGGCGCCTCGAAATAAGCATCCATGTGGGCGCGTTTTGTCGCGACAGTCGTACTAATTACAAACTTGAGAGGCGTTTCATAACCAATGCAAAGCATTGATCAAAATGACTGCGATGAGTTTGTCCGCCGCTTCTGGTCGTCGAACGACGACTTGCCGAAGCACGAGACACTTCGTAAAGCCATCACAACCGCGATCATTCAGGGATACTGGCGCCCAGGGGCGCGACTCGCCACCGAGTTGGAATGGGTCTCGGCGACGCCTTGTGGCCTAGCGACGGTACAGAGGGCGTTTCGGGCCCTGGTTGCTGACGGTCTGGTTCACCGGCGCCGGGGCAGCGGGACGGTGGTGGCCCGCTTTAGTCGCCCGCTTTCGGAAGGTCCCTGGCACATGCGCTTTTTGAGCCAGATTGGCGGTGAGTCCGAATACCTACCTGTCAGCACCCGGGTACTCAATCGGAACGTCATGCAGGAACCTGGGCCATGGGCGGAAATTCTCGGCGGTGAGAAGCGCGCACTGGTCAGAATACAAAGAATCATGGAGATCGATGATGAGTTTTCGGTTTATAACGTATTTTACGCGCAGGCTGACCGGTTTCCCGCGTTAGTGAATCAGCCGATATCTGAACTCCATGGAACGAATATCAAGAAATTCATTTCCCAGCGTTATCACATGTCGGTCCACAAGGTCCGTCAGCAGATGAGATTCGAGCCCGTACCGGCTTGGGTTGCGGACAACTGCGAATGGCCGGATAACACGCAAGCGGTGATAATTAACGCCGTAGCGTACTCGCTGGAAGGTGAAGCGATGTACTACCAGGACTTTTATATTCCCCCCAATGCGTTGACCCTAGACCTCGGCACCCACAAGTGGGTTTAACTGAAGCGGGCTGCTCCCATCAAGGCATTCAATCCGTCGCTGCTGCCGACCGCGCCGCCTAGCTCACACGTTCTCCGTCTCGACTTCACGCCGGTAATTTCGCCTTACAAAGCTTACCCGGCCGGAAACAGCAAACCGCCACCAGCAGAAGCACGCCCGCCATGGCGCGGTCCAACAGGGGCCGGTTGTCGGATCCCCACACTGCCTGAGCACCACGGTGTCCAGGTAAACGTAAGGATTGAGCAGGGCGGCCTGCGGTTATCGCCCGATGGCGCATAGAGGCCGCAAGGCGTCCCGGATAGTCCCACGATCCCGCCGCCGCGGCATTGCCTACCACCAGGCAATCCGCCTGCAGACTAAAGCCAAAGGGTCAGTCTGGTATCTTGTGCACAATTTCTCCGGTACAGGTGAATACGATACTGTCGTCTTGACACCGATAAGCCCGATTGATGCTTCAGACTGAACAAAAAAGCTCCCTGCAATCCTTCATGGATCAGGGGGCTTTTTTGTTGCTATGGCTCGTCTTTAATCAGTCGAAGAATTTACTCAAGACTTCGCAATGCCAGCCGATAGTAAACTCTACGTACTTATTTTTATACGTACTTATTTTTAAAAGCCGCCTCCCAAAAGACGAGGACTATACTGTGCAACTAACTTTCGGGCAAAAGCTCTTGGTCACCTTTGGCATCCTATTGGTGCTTGTCATGGGCGCTATTACGATCGTTGGCGACATGCGGCTGAAGAGTACAACGAGTACTTATATCGACGCACTGATTGCGGACGCTGTGGTGCAGAACACCTCCAGTATCGCTGAATGGCTTAATACTCGGTTAGTGATGATTGAGGCGGCGGCCGAAAGCCTTGGAAACGCACCGAGTGATGAGCAGAGGCGTAACATTTTACAAACTGTTTCGACCGCTGGCGGTTTCTTCAATGTGTATATCGGTAATAAAGAGGGTCGCATGCTGATGGAGTCAACGGCTGCGCAAGCAACACTCCCGGCTGGCTTCGATCCCCGCGGTCGCCCTTGGTACAAAAAAGCCATGGCGGAAGGTAAGGCTTCGTTTACCGAGCCATATCGCGACGCGACGAGTGGCGAAATGATCATTACCTCATTGGCTCCTGTTAGGGGTGAAAGCAATGGTGGTGTGGCAGGTGCAGATATAAGCCTGAGTGCTATCGAGAAAATGCTGAGCACCATCACGCTGGCTGAAACCGGCTACGCGGGCCTGGTTAACGCGTCAGGCGTTGTTCTGTTCCACCCCGACAGCGAGTTGATTGGGCAAAACATCAAAAGCCTGATTGGGGGCGCCCCCAATTTTGATGGGCATCGGCAATTCTATGAATCAGCTGATGTGGCCTGGCGCGTCGCTTTTCACTCGATTAAGAATGCGCGAGGCATTGACTGGTATCTGGGCACTTTTGTGAACGTCGATAAAATCAACGCCCCCATGCAAAGCGCCCGCACGACCGGGATGATCATTGCGCTCGTGGGTTTGCTGGTATCGCTGTTCATTTTACACGTTGGTATCAAAATACTGATGGCCCCAGTGCGGCGTTTGAACTCTGCAATGGCAGACATCAGCTCTGGTGATGCCGATTTAACCCAGCGCCTGGATGCCAGTGCCAAGGATGAGTTCGGAGAACTCGCGGGCAGTTTTAATAGTTTTATCGAGAATATCCAGGTGGTTGTGCACGATGTGCAAAGTGGTGGTGAGGACCTCGCAGTAAATGTCATCGCCCTGAAAAAAACCGCCGGCGCAAGTCGATTGAGTATTGAAGGTCAGCAAGCTGAAGTGGATATGGTGGCAACTGCCATCAACGAAATGTCTGCAGCCGCGGGTGAGATCGCTCAGTCGGCTCAGCAAACAGCCTATGCGGCCAATACCGCCGATACTGAAAGCCGGGCGTCATTGGAAACCGTTAACCAATCCAGAAATGCGGTGCAAAAACTGGCAAAAGAAGTGAATGCCGCGGCGGATGTCATCAATAATTTGGGTAAAGATGTAGCATCGATCACCTCGGTGCTGGAAGTGATTCAGGGAATTGCAGAACAAACCAACTTGCTGGCACTGAACGCTGCGATAGAAGCCGCACGTGCAGGCGACGCCGGCCGCGGATTCGCCGTGGTGGCGGATGAAGTGAGAAACCTGGCGCAAAGAACCCAGACCAGCACTAAAGAGATAAACAGCATGATCGAGCGCCTGCAAAAAGGGGCCAGTGATGCGGTTAACGTGATGAATGCGTCTAAGGCAGTCTCTAATGTTAGTTTGGAAAAAGCGCAGGATGCTATGGACGCATTAAATCGGGTGGCTGATGCGATAACGTCTATTAGCCAGATGACGATGCAAATAGCGACGGCTTCTGAAGAGCAAACCTCTGTTACCGAAGAACTCAACGCCTCCATCACGCGCATCGCAGACCAAGGCCAAGAGGCTGGCAAGGCCGCAAGTGAGAACGATGTTTACAGTGGCAAAGTTGAAAACATCGGCCAAACCCTAAGCAAGAACGTTTCCCGGTTCAGGGTTTGAGATTTAAGCCGCAGCATCATGCTGCGGCTTAAATCAAATTAGCCTTTTGCTGCGGCCGTAACGATCAACTCAACCTTTAGTTCAGGCCTTGCCAGGCGTGCTTCACCACAAGCTCGGGCAGGGGCGTGGCCAGCCGGTACCCACGCGTCCCACACCGAATTCATAGCCTCAAAGTCGGCCATATCAGACAGCCAGATGACCACCTGCAACAAATCTTCACGGCTAGAGCCAACACTCTTTAATAGTGCATCAACGCGGGCAAGAGCTTCACGAGTCTGTTCAGCTACGTCATCAGAGGCGTTGCCGACCTGGCCCGCCAAATACACGGTCTGATTGTGAACAACCACGCGGCTCATTCGGGTGCCTGTTTCAAATCGTTGAATTTTCATAAATCCCTCTTGGTAAGATCTCTGAATTAAGAAAAGAGCTGAAACACCCCGGCCCAATCAGGTGGGAAAGAGAGGGCCTGTGCCTGCAATCGCATTCGTTTTACCGATCCAAGTGTTGGACGGGTGGATATCGACAACCAACGATAACAGAATATGCACCCAGCTTCGCTTTGGTCGGTAAAGCGAAAGAGCTTACTGACTATCTGGCATATTCAATTCAGGACTCGGGGAAGAGAGTCCAGCCATCCAGCCAACTGTTGGCAGAGACCGGGTTTAGAGCGCCAACAAAATTAGCGGATTCATCGAAAAACTCGCTTTGAGGTGGCCGCGTTGCGTTCATTTGTTTTAACGGCACACGAGGCATGAAATTTGGATTGGTCAGGTCGTTGGCTGTAGGGAATAGTGCAGTTGTTACACGGAAAGTGTTGTTATGCGATGGCTGATCCATCCAGCTTTGTTCGTCGAAACCAAAGTCGTCGTCATTTTTCCCGGTTTCCGGGTTTACTTTGCCCAAGTGTCCCAGGTTTGCGAGCAGGTTATTCCCAAAGCTTAGAAGCCCTCGATCTGTTAACGACAGCGCATCATCTCTGATATCCAGAGCTTCAATAGCGTAACTATCTATTAGCATGTTATGAAAGTGTCCGCCGGATCCTTCCCGCAGAACAAGGCCTCGGTGTTTTTTCGGGCCGTTACCGCCACCCACAAGCGTTACATTATAAAAGCTGGGTTCTGATCGAGGCAGTGCTTCGTGATCGTTTCCGTTATTGTCGCCTTCAAACGCGCTGTCTCCAGCATCCGGGTGCTGCTGAATGACCGCGAACTGAACGTTTCCTGTCCAGCCCCAGTCCCAGTCAATACTGTCGTCTCCCGCCCCTGAAACAACGATGTTTTTTAAGTCGACGTTGCCGCCGAACATCTCAATCCCATCATCGAGAGAACGGTGCACCTGAACATTTCTGATGATGGTGTTTCTGCCACAGCCGCCCAGAGTGAGCCCGTTTAGCTCATTGTCTCTGTATAC
>Ga0314772_1000759_pt1 | contig 16398 bp, 13 predicted proteins | sample MetaGCBIW2018_FD_204520 | JGI IMG/M metagenome (GOLD analysis project Ga0314772, IMG submission 204520) | Cryopeg brine microbial communities from Beaufort Sea near Barrow, Alaska, United States - CBIW 2018 | ecosystem: Environmental > Aquatic > Marine > Coastal | place: USA: Alaska | collected... | reverse complement strand
ATGGCACTTAACCTGATTGATATGGAGAGATCAACAAAAAAAAGCAAACCGTCCAAGAGGTTGCTCTCCGCACTTGATAATAAGTACAGGGAAAAAATCCTCAAAATCTAAAAGCGATTTCCCTGAATAACGCGCGCTACTTAATAGAACCTTGAAGAATTCCCTAATTTGCCAGCTTGAAGATGTACCGTTCTGCTACCCCTAACAGGCACATCAAAAACCTCAGTCCAAGAGTAACCACTTGCTATCAATGAAAAAACTACTTTTACTATGTTTGTTCCTGCTTTACAGACATCTAGGTTTTACACAAGTGGAGACAAAGAGAACCTCCCTAAATAACCTCGGAATTTGTGTAGGTTATAACCAAGGTTACTTCACGGATTTAAACTTTTCACCTTTGAATTATAGCAAAGCTGGAGTGCTATTTGGGTTGACCTACATGAAGCTAAGCTCTACCAAAAAAGGAGTATTTAACATAAATATAGAGTTCATTTCCAGCCAGTTGAAAACTAAAAAATCAGAGTATCTGGCAAGCGACTCCACTATAATCTACAAATCTCCTATCTCATAAGAGTAAGTTCAACAAAGGACCTTTCCTTCTATCTGGACGGAGAATATAGCTCCTATGTGCAGATTGTTGATTGGCAGGATTTTGATTCGTTCAGCTACCTGGCAAGCCATGGCATTGGAGCAAAAGGATTGCTATTCTATGACCTCGCTCCCATTCATAGATTTTCCACCTCGTTATTTATTCCGGTTTTTCAATTCTTGGCCCGCCCACCTTACAATGGGATTGATGAAGAAACCATTGAAAATCAAGATAACATAGCGAAAATAACATTCAATGGCAGTCCCTCAAGTTTTGGCCAATACCTCGCACTGGAATGGATAATTAACTACCTATTGTCTATCTCAGAAAAAGTTGATCTATCAGCGACCTATCTACTTCGCTATCAAAATCTATTTGAAATTAACAAAGTAATACATCTACAGAATCAACTATCAATTGGTGCAAACATTAAATATTAAGCTGATGAAACGGATAATTTACTTTACACTATTAGTTTTAACCCTAAGCTCGTGTGAAAAATTAATTCTGGGAGAAGATCAAATTAGTACTCCTGAAAATAATTTTGATTTACTCTGGACGGATTTGGATAAAAGATAGTCCAATTTTGAGGCAAAAAACATCAACTGGGATAGCTTATATAATATTTACAGACCACAAGTATCACCTAACACTACCGATTTAGAGTTGTGGGATATCATAGCTAGCCTTATAGAGAATTTACACGATAGTCATGTAGTTATATATAGTGCGGATCAGAGCAAATACTATAGACCTGGATACACACTAAATGAACAATCCAAAAAAGAAGTCAGCGAAGAGTTGATCTCTACAAAATACCTAGAGTATAGAACGGTAGTAAAGTCAGAAGACTATTTATCATATGGTAAAATCAAGAATAGATACGTTGGATACATTTATCTAGGAACGGAAGATGGCCAAAATCCAGCTACCATTGATGAGGAGATTGAAGTGCTTAAAACTCATCAGGCGATTATCTTGGACATCAGACAAAACTCTGGCGGCGATGACAGGTATGCTGCTCGTTTTGCGGGAGCTTTTGCTGACAGCGAAAAAGTCATTTATAGTGTTTAAACACGCAATGGTTTAAATCACAGTGATTTTGATGAGAAGAATTTTTACTCAACACACAAAGCGGGTCAGACACACTACCTCAAACCAGTTATCCTCTTGACAGACCGGAAGACCATCAGTGCTGGCGAAATATTAGGCTTACATATGAAATCATTTAGTCATGTAAACTCAAATAGTCGATACCACCGCTGGAGATTTTACCACAACAGGTAACAGGAGTTTCCTGACAAATGGTTGCACTTACAGGTATCCTGTTCAGTTGTTTTTGAGAGCCAATGGGGAATACTTAGATGGAAATGGAGGAAATGTTCCTGACATCTACATTAAAAACACGGAGTTCGATGTGCAGGCAAATCAAGATAAAGTACTTGAAAAAGCGCTTCAGTATTTATTGGAAGAATACGAGATAGCTTGATATATTTCCGTATCCGATACCTATAGGTTGAAGCCAGTTGCAATAATCTCTTTGCTTTAAAGTCTGGAAGACAGACACTTCGGCAAGCTCAGCACCAGTAACGGGTGCCCTAAATCCTAAGCCGGAGCTTAATTTATAATACTTTTATATCTTTACCGGTGAAGTTCGGATATATAAATGAAGTCGAAATCATCGAGTGTCCGCGATGACTATTGGGCCTTTCGGGATGCAAAATACTGACTTATATAAAGTTATTACAAAAAAAGACAGATACGCCCTAATTGAAAAAGCAACCGACATTATCATTTCCGATATAAAGAAGAGAGAATTGGCTGGAGAATCTGAGATCGAAGTTACTACCAATTTACACACTAAGGACGGATTTCTAATTGAAGACACTTCTACAAAAACCAACCTAGGAACAAATTCTGTCCAAGGTTGTACCTTTCGAAACTGTGGAGCAGGAATTGGAATTGGATGATAAGACTCAACGATCGTCTAGATGGTCATAAGGGTTAAGAATCCACTCACAACATCGAAAGCTTTCGAAATTGGATCTCTAAGAAGCCAATTTTATAGAAGACCGCAGCATTCCGCAGATGGAAAACGCTACGTGCACTATTCCATCAAAAATCGAGTAGGAAGGTAGGGATTATTTCCCTACCTGTCCTCCCACACCACCCTGCGTACCGTTCGGTACAGGGCGGTTCCTTGCTTTGAAACCCTAAAGCGTACAGGTGTTGTTTTCAACTATCCCTCAGATTGATAATCACTCTTGCCTAATTATTCAGATTCCGTCCTGCTTTTCAGCAAGGAGCCTCTCTTCGAGCATCTGCTTAGTTGATCTTCGGGTAGCATTCATTCACTGACCTATTGCAAGGTTTGGCCCTTCCCAAACCCTCCCGTGGTTCGGTACTTTGACCGCTGCTGACCTCTCACAGCTAGCTTTACTCCGTGCTTCTTACGCTGTTTCCACACCTTTGTGAGATCTCCCGTGGTAAGACAACCCACTTTCACTCCATGTCCCCGCCATATTCACCCCCCGATGTCCGTGTAATCTTTGGACTTTGACTTGTTTGGTAGTCTCATCCCATCGGTTATCCCTGATATGGTTCGTATTGATGGGGGCAGAGTTTTGCCGCCAGATTCCTTTAGATTCCTCCTCACCAAGGACACCCTTGCTATTGGCTAGTGGTTGGCGATTACAAACCCCCACAGTGGACTTACACCTCCTAGTGAATGCCATGCACGGCACACCACAAAAATAGCCATCTCTTTCGAAATGGCTATTTTAGAATTTATTTTAGGTCCTATCTTAAAAAGAGAAGCTCTCTATATTTCACTAATGGCCAAGACGCATCATCCACCAAAAGCTCTAACTTATCTACTGAATAACGTATTTTATCGAAATAAGCTTCTTTAACTTCTTTCTGGTAGCCCTCAGCTGCCTCTATTATATTATCAATTTTATTGAGTTTCTTTCGAGCCTCTACCATTGCCGTTACATTTGACTTTAGCGCATCAATGTGCTTAGAAACTTCCTGAATGGTATCTATCGCTGCTGAATGATCCAAACCTAAACCTTTAAGACCATTTGCATTCTGTATCAATTTATTCTGATACAAGATCGCAGTAGGAATGATATGATTGAGTGCAAGATCACCCATCACCCTACCTTCAATCTGTACCTTCTTGATATAGCTTTCCATCATGATCTCTTGTCTTGCGTGCACCTCTTTACCTGTCATGACATTGTGTCTCTCAAAAAGATCTTTAACCTCTTTTCTGGAGTACACATCCAAAGCCTGTGGAGTAGCTTTCAAATTTGAAAGTCCCCTTTTCTCAGCTTCTACAGCCCACTCATCTGAATAACCGTCACCTTCAAACCTTACTTTCTTGCTTTCTTTGATGTATTTCCTTAACACATTTACGATAGCGATTTTCTTCTCTTTACCCGCGTCCATCTCTTTTTCGATATCTTTGGTCATTCGTTGAAGCACATCTGCCACGATTACATTAAGTGTGGAGACTGGTCCGGCTACGTTGGATTGAGAACCTACGGCTCTGAATTCGAATTTATTACCTGTAAATGCAAATGGAGAAGTTCTGTTTCTATCTGTATTATCCAGAATGATTTCAGGAATCTTTGAGATGCCCAATTTCATGTACATATTGTCACCCTTTTCAATTTTCACATTCCCATTTTTCTCCAACTCGTCAAGAATTTCAGAAAGTGTAGTACCAAGGAAAACAGAAATTATTGCAGGCGGTGCTTCATTTGCTCCCAGACGATAATCATTGCCAGCTGAAGCGATACTTGCTCTCAACAAATCGGCATTCTCATATACTGCTTTGATAGTGGCTACCAAGAAAGTTAAAAACTGAAGATTCTCTCTTGCAGAATTGCTCGGCTGGAACAAGTTTATGCCTGTATCAGTAATCAATGACCAGTTACAATGCTTTCCAGATCCATTTACTCCGGCAAATGGCTTTTCATGAAGCAATACTTTCAACTGGTGTCTTTCAGCTATTTTTTCCATTAGATCCATCAGTAACTGATTGTGATCCGTAGCCTTATTTACTTCTTCAAAAAGTGGTGCACATTCAAATTGCCCTGGAGCTACTTCGTTGTGTCGGGTGGATAAAGGGATGCCTAATTTGTGAGATTCAATCTCAAAATCCACCATAAAATCTTTGATTCTGGTAGGAATTGCACCAAAATAATGATCATCTAGTTGCTGTCCTCTCGCTGGACTATGTCCAAATACAGTTCTGCCGGCCATTACCAAATCGGGTCTGGCTGAGAAAAGTGCTTTATCGATAACAAAATATTCTTGCTCTACGCCAAGTGATGCGGTAATCTTCTTTACATTTCTATCAAATAATTGACAGATTGGAAGTGCAGCATCATTGATAGCTTCAATTGATTTCAATAAAGGAGTCTTATAATCGAGCGCTTCACCTGTGTAGGAAACAAAAATTGTAGGGATACAAAGTGTGTTTTCCAAGATAAAAATAGGAGAAGAGGGATCCCATGCAGTATAGCCTCTTGCTTCAAAGGTGGACCTGATTCCGCCATTAGGAAAGGAGGATGCATCTGGCTCTTGCTGTACTAATGCAGAAGCTTTAAAACGCTCCAAGCCTGCTAGCGCATCAAAAAATGAATCATGTTTCTCTGCAGTGGAACCTGTCAACGGCTGAAACCAGTGGCTAAAATGTGTTATTCCTTTTGCTAAAGCCCAGGTTTTTACTGCTGAAGCAACTTCCTCTGCAGTGTTGATGTCGATTTTACTTCCTTTCTCGATTGCCTCTAATAACTTCTTATAAATGCTAGGCGCAAGAGTCTCCTTCATTTGTTTTAGCCCAAAAACATTCATTCCGAAGTAATCTGAGATTTTGGGGGATGGAGGAGTGACTTTTAGTCTCTCTCTCTGCTGCACCAGCGATAGTGCATGTTGTCTTAATGTTGCCATTTTCTACGTTAAGTGGTTTGAGATTATCTCACAAATGTAAATAAATCTGGCTTTAATTTCGATTCTGATGGAATTTTCTACTCAATTCCCTTAAAAATACATTATTTCCAAAAATCACGATCACTAATCAACCTCAAACATAGAATTGAAAGAAGTCCGGGTTTAAAATTGAATAATTGAAACCGACTCAATAATAATTACCTTTGCAGCTGAATCACCAGAAACACGATTTGTGAAAAAAGTAGCGTTTTATACCCTTGGCTGTAAGCTGAATTTCTCTGAAACCTCCACTATCAGTCGACAATTCGAAGATAAAGGATACAAAAAAGTAGATTTTCAAGACAACCCAGACATTTTTATTATAAACACCTGCTCTGTAACTGAGAATGCAGACAAGAAGTGTAAAAAGATTGTGCGAGAGGCAAAAAAGATTTCTCCCAATTCTTATGTGACCATCATTGGTTGCTATGCACAGCTTAAACCACAGGAAATAGCACAAATAGAAGGAGTGGATGCTGTGCTGGGTGCTGCGGAAAAATTCAGATTGATCGAACTTTTGGATGATTTTGCAAAAGCTCATGAAACCAAAGTCCTGGCGTCAGAGATTCAGGAGGCTACTATTTTCAATAATGCCTACAGCATAAATGAAAGGACAAGAACTTTCTTAAAAGTTCAGGATGGTTGCAATTATGGATGCGCTTTTTGCACGATACCTCTAGCCAGAGGCAAAAGTAGAAGCAACACTATCGCAAGTGTATTGGATACAGCACGAGAAATAGCGCTAACGGATGTAAAAGAGATCGTACTAACCGGTGTTAATATTGGTGATTTTGGAATTGTTGATGGTAAAAGAATTGAAAAATTTGCCGATTTGGTATATGCCATCGATGAGGTCGAAGGAATCAACAGATTAAGAATTTCTTCCATCGAGCCAAATCTGCTTACTAATGAAATTATCAGCTTTGTAGCCCATTCCAAACGGTTTGTGCCACATTTTCATGTGCCATTGCAGTCTGGATCTAATACTATTTTGAGGAAAATGGGTAGAAGATATCTTAAGGAGTTATATGTGGACCGGGTCAACAAAATAAAAACCCTTATGCCTCATGCCTGCATTGGCGTAGATGTGATCGTGGGATTCCCCGGAGAAACTGACGAACTATTTTTGGAGACCTACAATTTTCTCAATGGATTGGATATTTCTTATCTACATGTATTCACTTATTCTGAACGAGCAAATACCCGGGCAACTGAAATGGATGAAGTGGTTGCTATGAAAAAAAGAAATGAGCGATCTAAAATGCTGCGGATACTTTCTGAGAAAAAGCGCCGAAATTTTTATACAGAGAATTTGGGAAAGACTTTCACTGTACTTTTTGAGGAAGATATAGAAAATGGATTCATCCATGGGTTTACAGAAAACTATATCCGTGTCGCTGCCAAATATGATCCTATGCTAATCAATGAAGTAAAACAGGTAACTCTAGACCATATTAATGAACATGGAAATGTGGAGGTGAGAGAGCCAGAATTTGTTTACGAAAAACACTAAGTATGACAAGCGGGATGTCTTATTATTAGAATCATAATTTTGATTTTTACGAAATATCCTTCTTCATTATTGTGGGTGCATAGATTAAAAAATCAGGGTATTAGAAGGAAGTAGTCATTATGAATTTCAGAAACGCAAACAACTTTTGTTTTTAGTCGTTATAATTTTATGACTACATTTTTAAAACCAGAAGGAAGAATCACGCGAAGAAAATATTTGGTGGTGTTCATCACATTCTATTTCGCAAATCTCTTATGTTTATTGATGATTTGGGATAGTTTTAGATCAGAAACATGGGCTATTTTTTACCTATCGGGAATAGCGTTAGTTGCATCTATCTGTATTCTTTTAATTCAGGCTATAAAGCGGCTTCATGACATTGGGATGAATTGGAAATACGCAATTTATCTTTTGATTCCGCCCCCAATAAATTTTATTGGCTTCATCTGGCTAGCCGCAAAAAAAGGTCAGGAAGGCCCTAACGATTACGGTCCAGATCCAAGAAAAACTGATTTCTTTTAAGTATATCATTTCAATACACTATGGCTCCGGTGAAAATCGGAGCTTTTTCTATTTATATCTACTTAATAACTGAGAAAGTAAATTCTAAGGTTTTTTTCCCCCTACATTTTTCTAAATTCAACTTCAGCTAAAAATAAACTGTGTGGGAGAATCTATAAAAATAGCGTTAATAAAAGACGAGCCTTGGATCGCAGAATACGAATCCGCCATTGTTGACCGTAAGAGTAGATTTGATGAAGCACTTCGTCAAATCGCGGATGCTAGCGGAAGTCTGTTAGAATTTTCTCGAATTCATGAATTCTACGGGATTCATTTTGAACCATGGCGAAGAGGCTGGGTATATAGAGAATGGGCACCGGCTGCGCATAGTTTGCACTTTTTTGGTGACTTCAACGGTTGGAATCGGTCAAGCCACCCAATGAAAAGAGGAGCCCGTGGTGACTGGGAAATATTTTTACCGTTTGATGAATACAAGGAAAGCTTCGTTCACCGAAGCAAGGTTAAAGTATATGTTACCGCAGAGAATGGAGCACTAGATAGAATTCCAGCCTACATTCGGCGGGTTATCCAAAATGATGAAACTCATGATTTTGCAGGTCAGCTTTGGTTTGGAAAAGAGTTTCAGTGGACTGATAAACAATATTCCTCAAAGAATAGCCTGAAGCAACCTCTCATATATGAGTGTCACGTAGGAATGGCGCAAGAGAAATTAGGAGTGGGCACTTATTTTGAATTTGAGAAGAACATTCTTCCCCGTATCAAAAAAGCAGGCTATAATACCATCCAACTTATGGCGGTGATGGAGCATCCATATTATGGATCTTTTGGATATCATATTGCGAATTTCTTCGCCCCCACCTCCCGATTTGGCACGCCTGAAGAGCTAAAATCACTCGTAAATACAGCCCACGAAATGGGAATAGCTGTGGTAATGGACATTGTTCATTCTCACTCTGTCAAAAATGTGAATGAAGGATTAAATGAATTCGACGGAAGTGATCACCAATATTTTCATCCCGGAAAAAAAGGATATCACGAAGCATGGGACTCCAAAGTGTTCGACTATGGTAAATGGGAGGTAAAACAATTCCTACTTTCCAACATTCGCTTTTGGTTGGAAGAATATCATTTTGATGGCTTTCGTTTTGACGGCGTCACCTCGATCATGTACACGCATCACGGCTTGTTTATGGATTTCGATAAAGTTGAGATGTATTTTGACGAAAATGTAGACGCTGACGCGATCGTATATCTGCAACTTGCCAATACTCTTATTCACGCATTTAAGCCATATAGTATATCCATAGCTGAGGACGTCAGTGGAATGCCGGGACTTTCAAGGAAAATAGCCGATGGAGGAATAGGATTCGATTTCCGAATGGCTATGGGAGTTCCAGATTATTGGATAAAAACTCTAAAACATAAGAAAGATGAAGAGTGGGACATGTTTGAACTTTGGCACCAACTATCGAATAGACCTGTAAATGAGCGTTCTATTGCCTATTCTGAAAGCCACGATCAGGCACTTGTAGGTGATAAGTCACAGGCATTTTGGTTGATGGACAAGGAAATGTACTTCAGCATGTCTAAGCTTCAGCAAAGTTTGGTGATTGACAGAGGTATAGCGTTACACAAACTGATGCGGATGATCACCTTTTCACTTGGGGGAGAAGGCTATCTCAACTTCATTGGTAATGAGTTTGGCCATCCAGAGTGGGTAGATTTCCCCAGAGAAGGCAATGACTGGAGCTATCAATATGCACGTCGGCAATGGTCCTTGGTTGATAACCCACTCCTTCGCTATGGCCAATTAGGTGCTTGGGACAAAGCTATGATCAACCTTGGCGCAAAATATTTACTCTTGGCAGCTCCACATGCAAATCAACTCCATCTAGATCCTGACAAAAAAATTCTGGCTTATGAAAGAGCCAATTTGATATTTATTTTCTCCTTCCATCCTACTGAATCATTCTCGTCGTTTCCAATTCGAGTACCCGAGTTTGGCCGCTATGAGATTATTTTGGATTCAGATGAAAAAGAATTTGGTGGCTTTGAACGATTGGATCCAGTAGTAAGCTATCCTACTGATAAAAATCAAACTATTTTAGTATATATCCCAAACAGAACGATGATGGTATTGAAAAAGAAAAAGGATTAATGTACTACCTGAACGTGGAAATATTTACCTGATATTAGCATGGAAAAGAAAGCTTTGAATCCGAATCAAGCAGAAGAATTAATAGAAATTCTTAAAATCAGATTCGGAAAGAACCTGAATAGACATCAGGGAATCACGTGGCTAGAAGTTGAAAAAAGGCTGTTGAATAATCCGGCCAAACTTGGATCACTTCAGGCAATGGAAGAAAGTGGAGGTGAGCCTGATGTGATAGGAAAGGATGAAAATTCAGGCGAGCTGTTATTTTATGATTGCTCTCTAGAAAGTCCAAAAGGACGAAGAAGTATTTGCTATGACAGAGCAGGATTGGAGTCGAGGAAAGAACATCCTCCAATAAACACCGCTATAGACTTAGCTGCTGAACTTGGTGTTGAATTGCTGAACGAGGAAGAATATCGCGCTTTGCAAAAGCTGGGGATTTTTGATAGCAAGACCTCAAGTTGGTTGAAAACTCCTTTGGAAATCAGGGAATTAGGAGGTTCAATCTTTGCGGATTTCAGATACGGAACTGTATTCGTCTACCACAACGGTGCTCAATCATATTATGGGGGCAGAGGATTTAGGGGAAAATTGCGGGTATAAAAGAATTGTTGATGGAAGCAGAAATAAATATTTAAAGATAAGGTTTTGCAATCCAGCAAAAAAAAATCTTCCATAAAAGGAATCGTGTCTTCAGCACTCTCCAACAATCGACCTGTTTTTAACCCAGAATTCCATTCTGTGCTTTTACAGGGCTTGCCTTCAGCAAGAATTCTAGTATTAATACTGTACGGTTATATCAAAAGTATCTTACAGAAGGTTTTGAGATTAAACTCATAACCCTTAAACCGTGTGCCAACGGAACATTTCGTATCAACCCCGAATAAAGCGAAGCGAAATTCGAGGTCAGCGAACCAGCATAGCTCCCGTGAGTGCTGAAGGCACGAGCTATTAAGAAAAAAATAACTAATTAAATCCTTACATCTTCGACAACGCATGTGCCAAGTCATTTTTGAGATCTTCAGCATCTTCCACTCCTACACTTAAGCGGATTAGTGAATCTACTATTCCTACCTTTTCGCGTTCCTCCTTCGGCATACTTGCGTGAGTCATGGTAGCTGGGTGACCGCATAGAGATTCCACTCCCCCTAGAGACTCGGCCAAAGAGAAAAGCTTAAAGCTTTCTAAAACAGTGATGGCATTTTCCACTTTATTCCCAATCAGAGTGAAGGAAATCATTCCTCCAAAATCTCGCATCTGCTTCATAGCGATGTCGTGATTGGGATGATCCTCAAATCCGGGCCAATAGATCTTATCTACTTTTGGATGATTTTTCAGATAAAACGCAATGGTTTTGCCATTTTGAGAATGACGCTCCATCCGAAGATGAAGTGTTTTGATCCCTCTCAAAACCAGAAAACAATCCTGAGGTCCCGGAACAGCTCCACAAGAATTTTGCAGAAAAGCCAGATCAGCTGCTATTTGATCATCGTTGACCACTAATGCACCCATGACCACATCCGAGTGCCCTCCTAAATATTTTGTAACTGAGTGCATTACAATGTCGGCACCGAAATCAAGAGGATTTTGAAGATAGGGAGAAGCAAAAGTATTGTCTACTGCGAGTAACACCCTATGTTTTTTGCTAAGCTTTCCCATGGCTTCCAGATCAATGATATTCATCATCGGATTAGTTGGCGTCTCCACCCATATCATTTTGGTGTTCTCATTGATCTTTGACTCTACTGCATTTACATCATTCATTGACACGAAGTGAAACTTAATCCCAAATTTCTCATAAACTTTGGTGAAAAGCCGGTATGTTCCTCCATAGAGATCATTGGTGCTGATAATCTCATCTCCGGGTCTAAACAATTTAACGACCGCATCTATAGCTCCCAACCCGGAAGAAAAACATAATCCATGTTTACCGTTTTCCAGAGCTGCGATATTATTCTGCAAAGCTGTTCGGGTTGGATTGTGAGTTCGGGAATATTGATAGCCACTGTGGTCGCCCAGTGATTTCTGCACATAGGTAGAAGTTTGATAGATTGGGGTCATGATGGCTCCAGTAGTTGGATCTGGTTCTATTCCTGCATGAAGTGCTTTGGTTCCAAATTTCATATACAGTTGGTTTATATTATTTTAGACTTTCAATCAGAAACCTTTCACAATTTTCAGCCATATTTTAAGTTTAGAGTGCTAAACTTGCAGGCTTTCTGGGTATCAAAAAGCCTACGTCTAGCCAAAGATGATAAAAAACAGTAGGATATTCAACACTATACAACGGTACTTCGGAACTCATCCAATAGGAATCATAGCATGGCTTTGGATCACACTTATGCCATTTATTGGAAGTGCAATTTTTGCGGTTAATTACGGTTTTCTGGAAAATTTTCAACTTTCAACTCCATTAGACATCCTAACTTATACTGTGTCAGGAGCGCTTTTGATGGGGCTTGCACTTTTACCTACTACCTTAATCGCATTGGCATCAGGATACTATTTTGGATGGATTGCCTTACCCTTTCTTATCCTGGGATATTCACTGGCTTCAGTAATTGGCTATTTGCTAGGTAAAAAGATCAATTTTGGATTGACAGAAAAGCTTTTTCAAAAAAATCCAAAATTCTATAAAGCGATTGAGGCAAGAAAAGAAAATGAAGGATCACTGGTTTTCTTTGTGAGAATAAGCCCAATTGTTCCGTTTGCTGTTTCCAATTTCATATTTGCCTCACTGAACGTTAGCTTAATGAAGGTGTTAATTTTTGGGATTCCAGGAATGCTGACCCGAACAGTTCTTGCTTTTGCCGCAGGCGTAGTCGCTAGTTCCTATCTTGCAGCCAAGCAGTCCATGAACACCCCTTTACAATGGGGAATTGGATTAGTATTGGTTAGTATAGGAGTTGCTGGGATTTATGGATATTTGAAGAAAAAAAAGTAAAAAATCATCATTTGAGAGATGCTAAGATAAATGTTTCCAAGATTAAAATTTATAAACATCTACCTATTCCAAATCAAGTACAGTCATAAAGTTTTCCTTTACATTCTCAATTAGATCAGAAGGAAGTTTTCCTACCTTTTTGATTAATCTCTTCTTATCAATTGCACGAATTTGATCAAATTAACACATCACAGTCCTGATGAAGATTGCCAATACCACTTTTAAAATGAACTCTCAGAATATCTACACCCTCTATTATATTTGTTGTTATAGGACAAATAATAGTTGATGGATGTGGAATACCATTCAATAAGTTGGTTTGTATGATTAACACCGGTCTAGTTTTTCATGGCTTTGTTCCAGTTTTTGGATTTAGGTCCGCAATCCATATTTCATATTGAGTAATTTTCATAATCAATTTTCTCAAATTCTTTAAGAACTTTCATAGATTCATTTTGTGGTAATTCGGACTCTTTTTTGAGTTTTTTCTAAAGAAGTTGACGCCTTTGAAAAAGGATAAAAAATTCAATGGCTTCATTGATATACCTATTTCTAGGTGTTTTAATTGAGAAACAATTTTTTCAATTTCTTCAAAAATGGAGCTGTCTATTTTTAATGATAAAGTTTTCATTATTACGAATTATTAATCGACTAAAGTATATACTAAAATAGTATTAAAAAAGTATATGATTATCCGCTACTTTGCAACTAGCCGTAGTTTCTTTGATTAACTGTCTGGAAGACCGATGCTTCGGCATGCTCAGCACCAGTGACGGAAGACCGAAGTGAGCTCAATCGCTAAGTTTACCAAATCTTTTGAAGCTTTTGACTCATTACTGGCAGAAAAGCGGATATACACAAAAAAGTATGTCTTATTAGAAATTACCAAACACAAAAACATGTACTTATAGTTATAGTTATAAATGAATACACTCTTGCAATGGGGAATTGGATTAGTGTTGGTTAGTATAGAAATTGCTGGGATTTATGGATATTTGAAGAAAAAAGAGTAGTCAAAAGTTAGACGTTTTATTTCTCCGACACTTCACACTGCAATATTTTACCTCATCCCAATTCTTTTCCCACTTTTTTCGCCAGGTAAAAGGCCGTTTGCACACCAGGCATACTTTGGTAGGTAAATCAGCTTTTTTCATTGGAAATCAGGAATTTCATCTTCCCGGACATATGGGAAAGCATTTAGTTTATTCAATCCGTAATAGGTATTAAGCCCTGAAATTCCTACTCCGGAATAACTTTCCAGATTCAATTGTCCCAAGTCATTGATCACGTGATCAGGGATCACAATCAATTCCACCTCTCCAATCACAAAAATGCATCCGTTTGGCAATGGAATGCTAGACAAATATTTCATACCAATTTTCACTACACTTTCTTTTACAAAAGGTGCATGAAAATCACCATTATATTCCTTTTCTAAGTTCATACGATCAAACTCAGATGTTCCTCTTTCTAATTTGGCTGAGGTATAATGCGCCTTTTGGATAAAAGATTCTGACACATGGTTTATCGTATAATAGCCGGTTTCCAATATGTTGGGATAGGTGTCTCTAGGAATATCGGTTTGTGGGCGCATGATGAAAGCCAGTTGTGCAGGACTCGAACCCAAATGCACTACCGATGAAAAAATAGCGACATTCTCCTTATTATCTAAGGATCTCGTTCCTATCAGGTTTGCCGGCTTAACTCCTGAAATCGAGTTGATCAAATTCAGTTTAAAGTTATGCTCCAGACTTTCAATTTCTTCTTTTTGTAACTGCATTGTAAGGTTTATAGATACATTACTCTGTACTTGATGTAATTTACTTCTCTAGCAACTATGAGCTCATGCTTGTCGCCACGCAATCTTTGTAATTTCACTATGTAATTTTATTGTTGGAAATACTATGCTGTCTAGAGCATTTGAATCGGGAAATTTCTGAATTTCTTTTTTTTAGATGTTTCTGGCTTATTCCACTATTCACTCTCTTTCGCCACATTCTAAAAGAACTTTCCTTCAACTCTGTCCGCATCAGCTTAATTACTTCTGCCTCCGAAACTCCAAATTGTGTATCAATCGCTTCGAAAGGAGTTCTATCTTCCCAAGCCATTTCTATTATTCGATCCATTTCTATCTCTGTCATCGTCACTTTACTTTGCTAAAACCATTGCATTCAGATGGCCTAATTGATTATTCTATTCCAATTGTAAAGCTTTTATCAAGTAGAAATGTTTTGATTTGGACAACCAAAGTAAGTTGAAAATGGTCATTCAATGCCTCAGCAGATTACTTTTTCAGCTATGGCTAAAGCTGTTTAGGGATGCATCGTGATTGTATTATTTGGTGGTAAACTTGTCCGAAAAAAGATAATTTTATTCCTACTTCCCTTTAAAAGACTAGCTATATACTTAAGCTGGTGGACATTGAAAACAAAAAAAACCTTCCAAACGAATCCTGAAGGTTTTTTTTAATTTCTTTAAATCTGAGGAGAAAATAGAAGCGCTCGCCAGCATTTCATTGATCCAGATTATTAGTAAAAGATATATCTTACAAAATAGGAATCGTTGAAAAAAAGAAATTTTCCTCCATGAATTAATTTCCTCTATACGTCGAATATCCAAAGGCAGAAAGTGTAATTGGCACGTGGTAATGGCTTTTATCGTTAATCTGGAATACAACCTGTATGAAGGGATAAAAACTCTCCACATTACTCTTTTTAAAATAGTCACTTGTAAAATAGGTAAGCTTGTAAATTCCTAGATTCGATTTTTCTGAGCTTAAAAATCTGGGATTCTGCTGTTCTCATCAGTGATTTTTTCCTCAACATAAGACCAGGTTTTGGCATCCTCATTGTATTTTTCTAACCTGATAGAAATACCAGCTGCAGGCATTCCTTTTGACACATCCAAAATGTGACTTGATAGTTGATATTCACTTTGGGCAAACAACACTGCTGAAAACATCGCTAAAGTCAGTGTTGAAATTAATTTTTTCATTATCTGTGATCTAGTTAGGTCTGCTGAAAAACTGTATCCATCCGACCAACCCCATATTGCGAGTGGTTTCCTGAATGCTTAAAGTTGCAGGATGAAAAAGACAAGCAACGAAGCGTATTATTCCCTGTATTGTAAGTGGCAGGAATCCGGTCAGAGCAAGGCAACCTTTGCCGCATCAGTAGGCATACCCAAAGCAACCTTCTATTATTGGTGCAGAAAGTTTGACACCGATACTGTTCCTACATCTTTCCCTTCCCCGTTTTCAATTATTCCGATGGATCATCCCAGGGCAAGTCCGGTAGCCCGGATCAGCTATCCCTGGGGGATCTGTGTGGAACTGTTTGGCGCTGTGGATGTGGTTACCGTTCGTGAGTTGGTGAGCTGATGCTGGCGCTATCAAGTTCAGTCCGGTATTTCATGTACCATGAACCGACGGACATGCGTTTTGGGATCAACTCGCTTGCCGGGCTTGTGGGTAACAAGCTTGGTTTTGATCCGATGAACGGCGACGTATTCGTTTTCCTGGGCAAGCGTTCCAACCAGATCCGGTTTTTGCAGTGGGACCGGGACGGTTTTGCCATGTACATCAAAAAGCTTGAACAGGGTACTTTTGAACGTCCTGTGCTGCGGGGAAACGCAGTCACCAGCGGTCAACTCAGCCTGCTTTTACAGGGGGTAAG
>Ga0314772_1000757_pt1 | contig 16413 bp, 19 predicted proteins | sample MetaGCBIW2018_FD_204520 | JGI IMG/M metagenome (GOLD analysis project Ga0314772, IMG submission 204520) | Cryopeg brine microbial communities from Beaufort Sea near Barrow, Alaska, United States - CBIW 2018 | ecosystem: Environmental > Aquatic > Marine > Coastal | place: USA: Alaska | collected... | reverse complement strand
GGTTTGGCTGTTTTCTATAGGTGTCGATAGTTCTGTATGTATAAAAGCCAATATTCTATATATGTCGGCACGGATATGCATAGAAAATTGAGAAAACTATACATGACGGTGGTTGTTCCGCTTTTTTCGCCAACTCAGCTTTGGAACGATGACCTATGTCGATAAAACGTCATTAAATCGACATAGGTTGAAGCAATGTCGATGGAATCAACACAGCTTCATCACGCCGACTGCAACGGCCGAATTGGCAGTTTCAGGTGGGGTGCGGAGCGGTCAAATTTGACCGTCACCCTGGCCAGACAATGCTTTCTCCATCTGTGGGCGCGCCCACAACTCTGGGGTATCCCCTTATCCACCCGAAAACCCAGCCTGCTATCGACGGTCAAATTTGACCGTCCAGGTCACAGTCGCCGAGGTGGAGCTAGGTTGTGTGCGCGCACACAGAATGCGGTGGGTGGTGAGTCCACAGTTTTAGGTGAAGCGCGAAGCGGTCAAATTTGACCGAAGATGGCCGCGATGTAATGCAGCGCTTTTGGTGCGGAGAAGATTTGCCGACCCTAGCGTGGAAGCCTAGCGCACCTTCACCTACTTCGAAGTCGTTGATGAATCCTACAGATGGCATGGGCCAACCTACCAAGTTTGGGCTTATACCGCATTGGCAAATTTCGTTAAGTTTTTTTCCTGAACCCAAGAACGTACAAGCAAAGCTCTGAGTGCCTAGCTTATGGTTTCTAAACGGGTTAGGGGCCTTCGAGCAAATAGGGTTCCGAGCGAGGTAGTGGCAAAGGATGTCAGGACAGGAGTCAGAAAATGGAATCAGCAATTCCTCGCAAACGTGCCGCGATCATCGGATCGGGAAGCATAGGGATAGATTTGATGTACAAGGTTATGCGTTCTCATCATCTCGATCTGAGTATGGTGATAGGACGAAGTCCGAATAGCGAGGGTTTGGCTATGGCCTGCGAGCTGGGCATTGCAACTTCGGCCGATGGCATTGAGTTTTTGGCTCGGCACGGCAACGAGATCGACATTGTCTTCGACGCGACCTCTGCGCAATCGCACAGAATTAACGACCAGGTATTTCGTAAAGCCAACCTGTTAGCAATCGACATGACCCCGGCGAAAGTCGGTGCGATCTGCGTGCCGTCGATCAATCTGGACAGCATCGCCAACGAACGCAATGTGAATATGGTCACGTGCGGCGGCCAGGCAAGCGTTCCATTGGCCTATGCGATTTCACAATCGTTCCAGTCCCTGGAGTACATCGAGGTCGCGTCGACAATCGCATCGGACAGCGCCGGCATGGCGACTAGGGAGAACATCAACCAGTACATTTTGACCACCGAGCAAGCATTGCGGCACTTCAGCGGCGCTGGTATGGCGAAGGCGATTCTGAACATTAACCCGGCCAAACCCGGCATCGACATGCAGACGACGGTGTTCGCCAAGGGCAGCTATGAATGCATCGAGAAGGTTCGGGCAAGTGTCAGGCAGATGGTTGCCCGCGTTCAACGATACGTGCCTGGTTACCAGATGGTTCTAGAGCCCATTGAGTCGAAGGGCCACCTGACCATGAGCGTAACGGTGCGAGGCAGCGGTGATTACCTTCCCGCGTACGCAGGTAATCTTGACATTATTAACTGCGCAGCTATTGCCGTCGCCGAATTCCATTCTGCTTGCTGGGAGCGGACCGCCGCATGATCACTATTACTGATTGTACTTTGCGCGATGGCAACCATGCCGTCCGGCACCAGCTTTCAAAAGACCAGATTCGTCAGTATGCCGAGCAGGCCGATGCCGCTGGCATCGACATAATTGAAGTGGGGCATGGTAACGGACTTGGAGGTTCTTCGGCGCTGCTGGGGGTGAGTAGCATCGACGACCGGCAAATGCTTGAGACGGCCAGAGCGGCGATCCAGCATGGACGGCTGGGTGTTCACTTCATCCCGGGGCTGGGCAAATCGACAGACCTTGAACTTGCAATCGAAGTCGGCGTTGATGTCTTCCGTATTGCATCTCACTGCACCGAAGCCAACATCACCGCCTCTTATATCGAATTCGTCAAGAATCAGGGCAAGACCGTATATGGCGTCCTGATGATGACCCACATGGCTGAGCCCAATGTACTTGCCAAACAAGCATCGCTAATGGCGGGCTACGGTGCCGATGCGGTCATTCTCATGGATAGCGCAGGTCATCTGACTCCTGACGATGTGCGCTGGCGGATCCAGGCAATACAGCAGTTGACTGAGACGAAACTGGGCTTCCATGCGCACAACAATCTGGGCATGGCTGTTGCGAACTCCATCGCGGCTGTCGAGGAGGGAGCTCAATTGCTGGACGCTTGTATCAAGGGTTTTGGCGCCGGAGCTGGCAATACTCAACTTGAGCCCCTGATCGCAGTGCTCAATCGCTTGGGGTATCGGACTCAATGCTCATTTGAAGCGGTCGCCGGGTTGGCGTACACCTCGGAACATTATCTGGATTGCCTGACACCACACATTGGCGCGGCCAATATCGCCAGTGGCATTCACGGCCTGTTCTCTGGGTTCGCGCCACATATAAAACGCGCAGCGGAGCAATTTAGAGTGGACGAATTTGAACTCTATCAACTGCTGGGTCAACGCAGGTTAGTGGCTGGACAGGAAGACATTATCGTCGAGACCGCGGTCAGACTTTCCACCGCCAACTGATCCCCACTTCAGGAATTTAATCGATGGCTGTCATTGATAAGCAGGACACTCGCTCGCCCATGATTCATGAAAAGGTAGCTTATTGGGCGACTGAAACGCCTGATGCTGTCGCCGTACGCAGTGCATTCGAAACATTGACCTATTCACAGATGGATTGCGAGTCTAACGCCCTTGCTGACTATCTGTCCGCCCAAGGGATTAAGGCGGGGGATCTGGTCGGGATTTTTTTCCAGCCGTCCGTGTCGACGCTGGTCTGCATTATCGGCATTCTCAAGTGCGGTGCCGCGTATGTACCGCTGGATGTAGCCAATCCAGCCTCTCGACTGACGCTGATGATTCAGCAACTGCCGAATCTCAAGCTTATTTTCGCTTCAACGAAGACCACCGACATTCTCAAGGAAATGCCTCTGGCGGTCGCTGAGATCGAATCCTTGCGTCGGCAACTGGCAGAAGCCCCGGTGGCTGGAGCTCTCGCCTCGACTGTCCGTGAGGACGATCTTTGCTACACCGTGTTCACCTCGGGCACCACTGGCATTCCCAAAGCGGTGGCCATTACTCATCGCAGCTGGGCAAATCTGATCGACTGGCATGTCCGCGAATATCGCCTCGACCAAGAGGCCAGCGGCATCCTGGTCTCGGCATTCGGTTTCGATATTTCCCAGCGCAGCCTGATAACGCCGCTGTATTGCGGGGCGGCAATTTCACTCACGATCAGTTCCGTGTTCGATGGCTACGAGATTGTCGATATCATCGAGCGTCATCGGATCCGCAGCATTCACTTAGCGCCGAGCTCGCTCTACCTGATCATCCAGGCTGGTCAGGATGGAGATCGCCTAGCGACGCTAAGGCATCTGTTTATCGGCGGCGAGACACTAGCAACTGCACGAGTGATGGACTGGGCCCGGAAAAAAGGCCCCGCATGCAACCTCATCCACCAGTACGGCGTTGCTGAATGCACGGATGTTGCGACGTCTTACACCATGTCTGACTACCAGGCCTATCTGGCCGAGGGCATTCCTATGGGCAGTCCCGTCGGCAATTGCCGCGTAGACATTCTTGATGAGGAGGATCGCCCGGTCGTCATGGGGGGCGTTGGCCAGATCGTGATTTCCGGCATGGGTGTCGGCAGAGGCTATCTGAACAACCCCGTTCTGCAGGCAGAACGCTTCAGGGACGTGCCCATTGATGGCGTTGTTTGTCGCGCCTACTTCACCGGGGATTACGCTCGACGCGTCTCGGATGACAAGTCGATCTGTCTGGGGCGACGGGATAACCAGATTAAGATCCGCGGCATGCTCGTGAACCTGTCCGAGATCGAGAATGGGGTCCGCAATGTATTGCCGGCGGTTGAGGATGCAATTGTTTTGAATACCCAGACCGTCGCTGGCCAAGATCCTGAACTCACCGCCTTCGTGGCGACCGCAGACGAACTGCCTGCGCTTCGTGAAATCGGCCACCGGCTCGGAAGTCTTCTGCCCCGCCATATGCACCCACGGCGCTATGTGGCCTGCAAACAGTTCCCACTGACCCAGAACGGCAAAATTAATCGCCAGGCCCTGTTGGGTATGGTCTGAAAAAAGCCTACCGCATCATCCAAAAAAGGAAGCATTACATGACACAAATGGACCAGAAAATTTCTGCTACGACCGGATTACCTGCAAGCGCCGTCATCACTGACGACATACAGAAGGATATTGAGTTCTTCGAAAAAAATGGCTTCATCGGTCCGATCAAGCTGTACGAACCGGATGAGGCGGCAGAGATCCTTCGTGCATTACGGGCAGCCAACCATGACCGCTCGCACATTCTTTATAACAACAACATGAACTATGACCGGCATTTCGATATTCCCGAATTGTCCAAGCACATCATGCACCCGACTATTCTGAAATACCTTCGCGGAATTCTCGGCGCCGACCTGTTGTGCTGGCGTTCGGAATGGTTCGCCAAGTTCCCTGGAGGCCGGGGTACTGAATGGCACCAGGTCCGTGACTACAGTTACACCGACGGTAGCCCCCTAATTGTACCGACCCAGACCGACTGGAACGCCTACATCGATTTGACCGTGTGGACCGCGTTCACACCTGCGACCAAGGAAACTGCGTGCATGCGCTTCCTGCCGGGCTCGCACAAGAAGTTCTACTACGACGAAAAGAAAAGCGTCTCCACCGGTCGCAACGGCGATTACCGGCACACTCAGACCGATACCGGCTTCTTCGGCTACGACTTTTCCGAATTTAAGGTTGATCCATCTTGGGATCCGGAAAGTGCAAACCCGGTGGACATGGAATTGCAAGCCGGTGAGTGCGTGATCTTCACCGCATCCTGTGCTCACGCTTCTCATAACAACTCCACGGAGCGGCAGACCCGACTGGCAATTTCTGGCCGTTACGTTCCCACTCACGTGCGAGTCTATCCGGATCTCAAGAGCTATAACGCGCATGGCGAAACGTTTGGCCTGGCGGACTATGCGACGGTGCTGGTGTCCGGCACGGACACTTACGATCACAACAAAATCCGCAATACCAACAACCTCGATCAGATGTTTTCGTTCTCTCAGGCAGAGGAGAAAACCCCATGCTGAACGCCATTCACAAAATCTGCGCCGAGGTACTCGATTACCCGGATCTGAAGGTGGACGAGGACTTCTTCGATGTCGGTGGACACTCTCTGATGATGGCGGAGATCCAGCGTCAATTGCATGAGAATTTGAAAGTCCACATCAACATGGAAGCGCTGTTCCGCAATCCTACCGTGATCAACCTTAGCAAGGCGATTCACTTGACTTTGACCGAGCAAGCGGGCTAACCCCGGGCGGCCCACGTCGACTGAGTGGGCCACCCGATTTGGAGACAAGAACATGAGAACTTTCGCGTTGTTGGAGCAGCCGCAAACTGGCGAAGCTGCCGACCTGACCTTCAAACGCGGCTCGCTATTTGCCGCTTTCATGAGCCGAGCGACCCAATGTGTCCCTGTCAATGCCGACAAGATTGAGGCGGCCCAACACCTGAATCGGCTCCTGGAAAATGGTCAGGTGCACTTCAACCCGCTTGAAGATGGCGCGTTCGAGGCGTTCTACGGTCCGTCTTGCGACGCCACAGTGCAGATTTCCACCCAGATTCCGTTCTGGTCGGAGAAGATCGTCTCGAAAATCCGAAAATCCGTGCGTCAGTCCCAAGGGGCAATCTGCTCGTTGCAGATGTTCGACTCGCAAGAGTCCATCGACGTTTTTGTTACTGACTGGAGCTCCTGTACGGCAGCCTGTGCCATCGCGGTGCACAAGTATCACTGGTTCACACGTCGTCTGACTGATCGCCCCGACGCCGACAATTACTTCACAGGTGCTTATGTACGCAATCCGCTGACAGGCGATCTGATGTCCGTCTGGGTTGCGGACTGGGTCAAACCCGACTTCGGCACAGGTGCCGTACTGGTCAACCCAGCCCACAACAAGACCGACCTTGAGTTCGCCAGACGGGTCGGCCTGCCGATCCGCTTCGGCCTCTCCCTCGACGCGCAGGTCGATGAGCACTCGATGCCGATCCCGCCGGTGCTCAAGACGGGCTTTGCCATCCGTACCGGCTGGCTCGATGGAAAACCTGCCTCGCAGGTGCACAACGACACTGTCAATGTATTGCTTCGCAAAGGTAGCGCTCGATTGCACGAAGACCGACGCATTCCCGGCGAGTCGATTGCCCGTATCGAACAGACCTCGTCGGACCGTGCAGAGCTGTATTGGAGTCCGCAATACGGGACGTTCCATCAGGAAGCTGCGAAGGGGTTGCCGGTACGTGTCGACTTCAGTCCAAGCTTCCAGGCGGCCGTGACCACAGTCAGGCATCGACCCGACCATCTGCAAGTCGATGCATCGATCCAGAAAAAGAACATCGGCGTGCTTGCTGGGCTCATTTTCGATCTGGGTGGCGTTGAGGCGTTTGTCCCGCTGACGCTGCTCGAATCCGTCGAGTATGCCGGCAGTCGCAGTGGCGGCGATCCGGCGGTGGATCTTGCCCTGCTGGTCGGCGAAGAACCGGAAAAGGTGCTGGTAATTCGCAAGGCCTTGATCGACCAGATCGACAGTTTTCTCAACGGTTGCCAGAAGCTTTCCGCGCGCCTAGGAGAGAACGGAGTGCTGCCGCCGGCACAGGTGAACGCTGCGCTGGTTCAGGGAGATCCTGTCTCCGCCTTCCGTACCTTTTACCAATGGCAGAAGCAGATGGTCGTCAACGACGACGTGATCGACCAATCCGCCTACACCTCGATTCTTTCAACGTTCGGCCTGCAGTCGGCCTAAGTAGGAGATCACGATATGGAAATTTTCCTCTACGCCTTCAGCGTCATGTACAGCCCAGGTCCAGTCAATGTGATGGGACTGAACGCCGGACTCACCGGGCAGTTTCGCCGCACGGTCGGTTTCTTCATTGGGGTCGGTTGCGCGATGTTCGCTCTGTTCCTGATTTTTGGTTACACCGGCGAGGCGTTGATTTCGCGTTCTGCGCTGCCTTATCTGGCGCTGATCGGCGGGCTTTACACCCTGTATCTGGCCTTCAAGGTTTTTACCTCGACCGTTGTTCTGCCAGGGAAGGCTGAGGCAGCAGGTCAGCCGACAGACAAGCCTCTGACGTTCTGGAACGGTTTTCTCATCCAGGCCTTGAATCCGAAAGGGATGATGGTGGTGTTGCCGATTACGACGGTGATGTTCCCCGCCGCTCATGTCACGGGCTCCAGCATCGCGCTGGTCTCCACCATGATCGCGCTGGGTGGTGCGGGGGCTCCGGGTATCTATTCACTGCTCGGTGCCGTACTCGGCAAGCGAATCTCCAATGAGTCTTACTTCAACTTCTTCAATCGACTGATGGGTATCGCGCTGGCGGTCTGCGCAGCTTTCATGCTCTACGACTTCTACATACACATTCAAGGACTCTGAGATGCTTAAGCAACAGCCTGTGATCAACTGGGGGACCGTCCCGCAAGAGCAGTTGGGTGACTTGATCGTGCGTCAGATCATCAGCGGCGACGAATTGATGATGGTCAAGCTGACCATGAAAGCCGGTGCTGTGGTCAAGCACCACCGCCATCCTAACGAACAGATGACTTACATTCTCAAGGGTAAGATCCGGTTTACTCACGGTTTGGAGATGGAGCAGAGCACAACATTGTGCGCGGGGGATGTTCTCCACTTTCCGGCTAATGTCCCGCATGCAGCCGAGTGCCTGGAGGACACAGTCGACCTTGATGTTTTTACTCCACGAAGGCATGACTGGTCTGAAGCGAATGGCAACGCCTATTTTGAACAGCCAGTAGAGGCGTGCGATGAGTAGTGCGCCATCGAGCAAGTGGCTCCAAAGAACAGTTCAACCATCTGCGCGAAGCCGCCTATTGTGCTTTCCATTTGGCGGCGGCAGTGCCTCGTTCTATCGAGACTGGCAAGCAATGCTAGGTTCGCAGGTCGAGGTCTGCGCTATCCAGTTACCGGGACGAGAGTCGCGTTTTAGCGAGTCATTTACCACTGATATCAATGACCTACTGCCACCACTCGCAAATGCAGTGTCCGACCTGTTCGATCTGCCCTTTCACCTGTTCGGATACAGCCTGGGCGCTGGTATAGCGCAAAAATTTGCCAGTTACTGCGATGCGTTTTATCCCAGCGCGGAGATACTTTCACTCACTGTGTGTGCCTGCTCAGCCGCGCCCGAGCATCGCCTGCGCTCATCAGCCATGAGCGACGAGCAGTTCATGAACTACATCATGGGGCTTGGAGGGCTCCCCGATGAAGTCGCCGCTAACCCCGGATTGCGCTCAATCGCCTTGAGGACTTTGCGCAGTGACTTCACGCTCTCCGAAAGCATTAATCTTGCTGACGCCGACCCGGTGGCGATACCGACTCTTGCAATCGGCGGCGACCAAGACCCGTCTGTGCCGATCGCCGGGTTGCAGGCGTGGTCGGGCAAGACCACTGGCAACTTCGTCCGACAGGTTTTCCCTGGAGGTCACTTTTTCGTTCGTCAGAACTTACCGAAAGTTCTGGGCGCCCTCCGAGATTTCATCGCCTTGTGACTACGATTGGATCGCCCTTGAAATGGACTTCATTAACGTGTTTCTCAATATCACCACAGGTGCATCGTTGATTCTTCTGATGCCAGGTCCCACCAACACCTTGCTAATGACTTCCGGTTACACGTGCGGTCCTGCCCGGACATTGCCACTGATCGCCACCGAAGCGCTCGGCTACAGCATTGCGATCAGCGTTTGGGGCTTCGTACTCATTGCATTGTCCGAACGCTATTCGGGCATAGGCACGGCAGTGAGGCTGCTCTGTGCGGCCTATCTGGCGTTCTTGGCTTGTCGCATTGCTTCGATGAAACAGCTGGCGAGCGAGTCCCACCGTCCGGCAGTGAGTTCTAGGTCACTGTTGACCGCAACCTTACTTAATCCAAAGGCGCTGTTGTTTGCCTCCGTGGTATTTCCACGGGAAGTTTATGACACGGCGGAACTCTACAGTTGGGCTCTGTTGTCCTTCCTCTTGATCGCGGTGCCGATAGGGTTCGCCTGGGCATGGCTGGGGCAAGTGGTACGGACTGCACCGAGCCACGCCATGCAACGCTGGGTACCGAAGTTGATCGGGTTATCGCTGTTGTCCTTCTCTCTCTACCTGACTTACCCGGCATTCAAATGAACGATACCGACGCGCAACGAGTAGTCTTTCGCTCCCATGGTTCACCTTCCGTGCTGGAATTTGAGTCGTTAACGCTCAAACCTTTGGAGCTCGGACAGGTCCGGGTTCGCAATCAAGCGATAGGTGTGAATTTTATCGACACCTATTTTCGCTCCGGATTGTATGCGCCTCCCGCATTGCCTTCGGGCCTGGGCACAGAGGGGGCCGGTACGGTGGTCGAGTGTGCCGAGGATGTGCAGCAGTTTCAGCCGGGTGACCGGGTCGCCTATGTCCAATCGACTCTGGGCGCCTACTCCACTCACCATTGCTTAGATCAGCGCCATCTCGTCCACCTGCCGGACGACATCAGCTTCACAGCCGCGGCGGGCGGATTGCTCAAGGGGCTCACGACCCTTTGTTTATTCAACCAGGTCAGTCGGCCGAAAAGCGGTGATACCGTGCTGTTTCACGCCGCTGCCGGTGGAGTCGGGCTGTTAGCCTGCCAATATGCCAGGAGTAAGGGGGTCCGCTTGATTGGCGTGGTTTCAAATGAAGCCAAAGCCGAGCAGGCACGTTCGGCGGGTGCATGGGAAACTGTACTCACAGGGGAGAATATCGCTGAGAAAGTCCGCCACCTGACCGGTGGCAAGGGGGCGCGATTCGTCTATGACTCGGTCGGCCGCTCCACTTGGCGATCCTCGCTGGATGCCACTGCATCCTGCGGGCATCTCATCAGTTTTGGTAATGCATCGGGACCCGTTGTAAACGTCGCTTTGGCCGAGTTGGCGCGCGCGGGGTCACTTACAGTCAGTCGCCCTATACTCTTCGACTACATCAGCGACCCTGCTGCGCTGCAAGCCGCAGCGCTGGAGTTTTTTCAATGGTTGCGAGAGGGTTTGAACGTTCGAGTGGGGGCGACATATGCGCTCAATGAGGCTGAACAGGCGCATCTATTGTTGGAAAGTCGTAACACTACCGGATCTATAGTGCTTGTACCGTAGACGAAAGCTTCATACTGACCCATTATGATGGCGTTACACCAGCAAGCTAAGGATCAGCACTATGTCAGGTACATTAATAAGCCAGGTAGTCCGGCCATGATAGAGTTTCCATCTCCCAAGGACTGGGTTAGACACTCGCCGCACTCCTCCAAACTCGAACGACTGGAGGCCTTTTTCTGCGCACACGGCTTTGACCCTCATCGTCACGACACCTATGCCATTGGCCGCACTCTTTCAGGTGTCCAGAGTTTCCGCTACCGGGGAGAGAATCGAAACAGTCTGCCAGGGGAAACTCTGGTGCTGCATCCAGATGAAGAGCATGACGGTCATGCTGGCAGCGATTCAGGTTTTCGCTACCAAATGCTCTATATCACTCCAGAGTTAGCCCAGCAGGTCCTACACGGAAAACCGCTTCCGTTCCTGAAAGGGGGCATATCCAATGATCCTCGGTTTGCTGCGGTGACAGATAACATCCTTGCCGCACTGGATGACCCGCTCGATCCGCTGGAGGAAGACGACGCCATTTTCCAATTATTCACTACGTTGCAGGCTGTATGTGGTGAGCGCGCCGCTAAGGGAACCAATTGCTTCAGTGCAGCTGATAGAGCGCGTGAGTACATGAACGACAATATCCAACAGCCAGTCAGCCTAGATGACTTAGCCGAATGCACCGGACGGGACAAATGGAGTCTGTCAAAAGATTATCGAGTCTATTTCGGCACAAGTCCCCACCGCTACCTGACGATGCGCCGTCTAGATCGAGTGAAGTCTGCGATCTTTGCTGGAAAATCACTGGTTGAGGCCTCGGTCGAAGCAGGATTTTTCGATCAGAGCCATATGACGAAGCATTTTAAAAAAGCATTTGGTGTATCACCGGCGCGTTGGTGCCGACCCAAAGATCGAGATCTGATCTAAGTTTTCACAATGCTGGAGAATTCGAAACCTTGACTCGTAAGGAACTAGGTAAGCATATGACGAAACGTCCCTGACGGTACGATGTAAGTGCCCGGCCACCCAGAATATTAGGCGAAAAGTTCTGAGCACACTCGTAAAGCTCGCGGTGTGAGCAGCGAGTGAAGTCGACTGGAGAGCGCTCAGCCGAAAATACGACGTATGAATCGCCCCTAGTTTCTCGACACTCACCATACTCTGGCAGACTGCTCCCGGCCCCCTAGGCATGCCAACCACCACCCGCTTTCGGCCAGAAGGAGGCGCCCAGAAATATCTACAAAACCAGGAGCGATTCATTCTGGCCCCTATAATTGTCATCCCGAATCGGATGGTAGTGTTCGAGTGTGAGACTCCGCCTATGTTGGCGGCTTTCAGGTGGGAACGGCTACAAGGCTGATGAGGTGCCCGTCCTCTAGGTCGAACTGGCCGTCGAGCTCACGACCGCTACACCATTCAGCGGATAGGTCAGTCAATAGGCGTAGCCGAGCATGACCATCGGCACCCCATTCCAACAGCTCGGCGTGTTCGAAATAGAAGTACTTGCCAGTCAGCGGGTAGAGCGCCTTGAAGAGGCTTTCTTTGAGCGAAAAAGTCAGCGTCACGCCGAATGCCACCTCCTGCGGGGCCAAGCGTCGCAGCTCACGAGGGGTGAGAATCTCTGCGGCCAGTTGGATAGCCTGTTCCTCACCTAGCAGATTTTCTATGTCGAGGCCGAGGCCGCGCCAGTCAGCGCAACGGGAGACAATCGCAGCAGCACAGCCGCCGGCATGGGTGATTGAGCCACAGAGGCCGGCGGGCCAGACCGGCGCGCGACTCTCGCCAAGGCCAGGCGTCTCGCCCCGTCCAGTGAGGTGGGCGATGCCGGCGCGGGCGCAAAGGCGCCCAGCAAGGAACTCCGCGCGGCGCTTGACGGCCGCTCGCTGGATGCTAGCGGGCTGCTCGACAGCATAGTGGGCAAAGGCTTCGTCCGCTAGGCGAGTCGGATCGAAGCTCGTGCTATACAGGAGCGCGCCCGGCAGACTCTGCGGCAGAGACCAGCGCACTTGCGGCGGGGACAGGAAATTGTCAGTGCTATGTATGTCTAGAGTTTTGCCCGTAGAACACTCGTAAATCAGCATTGAGGCACCTAGAGTGGATGCGTCTGCAAGACTTGCTGGACGCGTTATCGCTCACCTGGCGAGGGTCACACTTGGAAATTTAAGCATTGGTACACGCATTCCAAGCAGTTCGCCAGTAGTCAGCGTCATAGAATTTACGTAAATTGCATTTCCTGCCTATTTATAAATCATTTCTGGTGTTTCACCGGAAAGTCCAACGGCTCTTGCTCAACGCCTAGGGGCTGATGAATTCGTGCTCTATAAAAGATCGACTGTAGGCACTGCACCAACTTGAACACCCTGCTGGTCCAACCTGACACGCGAAACCGGAAAGGTCTGAACAGCCTGCTGCGCAAATTGATACAGCTGGCGCGGATGGGCCGTCGCGATTGATCGAATTCCACAATGCCAAGCGCGTCAGCCACCACCCTGTAGGCAACACTCACAACCTGTGCAACTTGATTGGTCTCGTCCAACGCTCAAATCACCTGTCGGGAATGTCGATGGCTCCGCAGGCCGTCCAGTATTGTAAGCGTGAGGATGCATCATCTTTCAGGTTGAGTGAGGACAGCATGGTAAGCAGGCAGATTACGATTGAGGACTGGGATGGTGATGGCGGCATCCGTATAACACCGGCATCAAATCGACGCTTGCGAAGCAAGCAGCTCACCGAGCCGAATCGCTCAACACGCTCCAACCACCGATAGACAGTCGCCACCGAGACAAGCAGCTCATCCGCAACCACTTTGACGTGCGCCGCCGTTCGCGACGGCAGACCTACCAGGGATGCAAGGATCCTGTAGCGCTCCATGGCAACTTGCCAATCATCCTCTGGGATGGAAACCAGATCTCGGCGCTCAGCTTCCTGGTCAGCGGCTTCCAAATTAATCGCTCTGCTCATCTCTTGCCCTTAGGTGTCAGCTGGCACAGTGAATGGTGTGCCATTTGCCAGTTTGGCACTGTTTAGACAGTGCCATATCCGCCTTCAGTGTCACGCTAGCAGTCTAGCAAATAAAAGGGCCCGACCCCCCAACCCCGCTCACATCAGGGTGTTGCACGGATACCAAAGCCCAGTCGGCAACGCTGGCACCGATCTTGCCCGTTTATTCACCACTCCTCACCTAAAAAGTGGAATTATGAAATGAAAAATCAAATGCAGAAAGGTTTTACCCTGATTGAACTGATGATCGTTTTGGCGATCATTGGTATTTTGGCCGCAGTGGCCATTCCGGCTTACCAGGATTACATTGCCCGCGCTCAAGTGTCTGAAGTTTTTTCTATGACTAGTGGAATGAAAACCACCATTTCAGAATACGGCCAAATCAATGGCGCCTATCCAGGTACAACCATAGCCACAACACCCTCAAACACTGATCTAACAGTTGCAGGGCAATATGCAGATGCATTTGTTGGGGATGGCAATGGTGTTATTACTGTCACGTTGAAAGGTGCTGGAACTGTTAACGCTAATATTGCGGGTGGCATTTTGACTTTGACGCCCCCAGCCATTAACACCAGTCCGACTGCATTTGAATTCACGTGTGCAGTCACTAGAGGTATCGATCTCAAATATCTGCCGAATAATTTCACGTAATAGGTTGTTAAGTTACTGATTAGTTAAAGATCAGTGTTCATCTAACCCAATACTCAAAGGCCCGATGGTTTCGATCCCGGGCTTTTGTCATTTCTGAGGCGAGTATTCTGCACCATGTTCATGCCAGCAGGCTGGCAATAAAATAGTATATCCTATCGGGTTATCATCAAGCCCAGAGCTGATGCGGGCAACACCAAACCTGCCTTAAAGCGGCTCCATAGCCCGCCACAGGTGCGCGTTTTCAACGACCTTGCGCTGCGCTCTTAACTTGAAAGATGCTGGTATTTCAGCCTGTGACAGCGCACAAAAGCAGAACTACTCCTGAAACAAATCAGCATGTGTGCCAGTTCTGGCCAACTGCAACTCCTCACCGTCCACTCGGTACAGCAGCAACCAGTCCGGCTCAATATGTGCGTCCCGATAGCCCTTCCAGTTACCGCGCAACGGGTGATCCTGATACGCCTCGGGCAACGGCGTCTGGCGCATCAGCAGGCTGAGCAACAGGTTTGGTTGTTTTCTATAGGTGTCGATAGTTATATATGTATAAAAGCCAATATTCTATATATGTCGGCACGGATATGCATAGAAAATTGAGAAAACTATACATGACGGTGGTTGTTCCGCTTTTTTTCGCCAACTCAGCTTTGGAACGATGACCTATGTCGATAAAACGTCATTAAATCGACATAGATTGAAGCAATGTCGATGGAATCAACACAGCTTCATCACGCCGACTGCAACGGCCACATGGCATCGTTCAACTCCTCCAGCACCACGTCCAGCTAATCCCCCAGTACTTTGTCCATGCGTTTGGCGCCGCCGTCTTCGGCGAAGCGGTTGTTGACAAAATCCCGGTCAATGATCACTTCGTGCACCAGTTGTTTGGCCAGGCGGTCCAGCCATTTGCGCTGAGCGGAGGTCCAGCTGTGGCGGGTGTAGATGTTGTCTATGGCGTGTGCCACGCGCTGTTCGAAGGGAATCAGCGCCTCGCCCAGGGCGGCGCGGCGGATGTGGCCGATGATGCTGGCGGCTATGTCTTTGTTGGTTTGGTTGCGCACGGCGCTTTGCAGGTGCGCTTCGGAGTAGCCGTGGTTGTCAAGCAGCAGTTTTACTTCGCGCAGCTGCTGACGGGTCAGGTCGCGGGGTTTGTTGACCACCACGGCCAGGGCCGCTGACTGGTTCAGCTGTAGGTTGATGAACTGGCTGAATTCGTCCAGATAGTCTTCGGGCTTTTTATGCTTGCCGTAGCGTAACTATTCAGCTCATATCTGCCACGATCATTAAAACTGAGCCTCTTCTGTATCCATAAACGCAGGATTTTTCCCCTGAAAGAGTAACGCCAACGCCTCTGTGGCTGACATCCCCTGCTTACGACACGTCGACAGGTAACTGCGAACCCGGCAAAAGATCTTCGCCCCCTCCATGGATCGAAAACAACCGGATATCTTTTGCTGCACTTTCGTCATGCGCAGGTCGTTCTCACCCTGATTATTGGTGAAAGGGACGTACTCGACATCCATGAAACGCAGGACGTCGTGCTCGAAGTGTCGCAACCTCTCCAGTAAGTTTCGGGCTTTTGATCGTTTTAGCCGGCCTCGTTTTCCTTCCTCTCGCGGGCTCTCATCGGGAGGTGGACATTCGCTATCTGCCTCTTCAAGAAGTCGTCGATAGCGCTGTCGCCACGGGTCAGCGTCAGTGGCTGGCAAGCGGCCACCGGCATCTGCTATCTCCCCCTTTCTGGAGGACTTCTCTCGGTTCGGATCTGAGGAGGGCGGCTTGCTGCTGTTTTTGCTATTGAGTGTGGTGCGGTTGAGGAGCATCGCCACCAAAAGGAGCAACACCTCCAGTGCTGCCTTGAGTGAAGGCGACAGATCGCGCTCTTTCTCGAGAAGTTTTTTGACGGATCCGATCGCCGAATCAACGTCAATATTTTCTATCTTCAATGTCTGCCCGCACCTGGATGGCTTTGTGAGGCGTCCATTATCGCACGGGGTTTCAGAGCGACATTTTTGGCTCTGAGAGCCATTCTGAGGCGATTAAAAAACTGAGGCCGTCCCGTGATCGAAATCGGTTAGTAGAGCCCTTCAGCAGACCTTATGCCGTCGGCTATGGCCTGCGTGGTGGCATCGGTACGAATGCCGATAAAGCGGGAAGATTCAAGCAAAAACCCTGTCAAGAACTTTCGCAGTTTTTTTGAGCTGAATAGTTACGAAATTTTTACCGGTGCCTCAGAACAGCGAGCTGAGAAAACCGATGGCCACCATCGAATAAAAGGCAGCGCAAATCAGCCCGAACGATTTACGGGTACGGGCGAAAAACCGTTCCGCCGAATGCGCGGAGAAGGCCAGTGCATAAGTGCAGAAAATCACGCCCCCCAAAACCGCACAGCTCGCCACCAGGACAAAACTGGCCCAGATCGGCG
>Ga0314772_1000747_pt1 | contig 16517 bp, 18 predicted proteins | sample MetaGCBIW2018_FD_204520 | JGI IMG/M metagenome (GOLD analysis project Ga0314772, IMG submission 204520) | Cryopeg brine microbial communities from Beaufort Sea near Barrow, Alaska, United States - CBIW 2018 | ecosystem: Environmental > Aquatic > Marine > Coastal | place: USA: Alaska | collected... | reverse complement strand
GCCAGCGGTGTTAGCTGTCCTCGCTGTCCGGGTCCTCGCCGTACAAGGCTTCGAGCTTTTTTGACAGCACCAGCAAGGAGGTCGTTTCTGCCAGAACCCGATCTTTACGGCGAACTTCCGCCTTCAGCTTCTTGATGGTTTTACGGGCGTCTCGCTGCTGTTTCTGAGCGGCTTTCTCTTGCCCTTCTTGCAGGCCAGTACCGTGTAGGCAGGCTTCTTTCCAGCGCTGCACCTGCTCGGGATACAGGCCTTTCTGGCGGCAATACGCACCCAGTTCAGCTTCGGACATAGACGCCGTTTCGATCACGACGGCCAACTTGGCATCAGGAGACCCATCGTCTCCAGCATTATGATAACCCGGCACAGGCACTCCTTGTTGTCGACACTGTTTTAACCAACTATACAGAGTCACATCCGATATGCCTTCCTCTGCGGCCACCTGCACCACACTGCGGTTCTGCGGAGGTAACAACTTCTTCAACACGGCCGCTTTACGTTCCTCGGAATAACGTGGCATGACTGCTCTCATACCGCCCAATCTGACATGAATTTAGGCAAAATCGCCAACTGGACAACTAGGCTGACAGAGGGGGCATGATGATCCACAGAAAGTCAAATTTTCCAAAATATGGATTAGAGGCAGCGGCTATTCCAAAACAAAAAACCCCTGTCATCAACGGTAAAACGTATATCTTTAAATCAGGTCTCATCTTCAATGACCGCCTGATTCTAATCAGGCCATACCCAAACCAGAAAAAATAAAATAGAAAACCGACTAACCCTGTAGAAAATAATAGATACACATAAGTTAGTTCATAAGCCCACGCCATCTCTGTTGAACGCACAACGTTGACAGTCGAACCATTTCCTGCACCAAATAGAATGGAGCTATCAAACCAACCATTCATCAGGGAAAAGAACTGTAGCGTACGTTCTGACGTGCTCTCGCCGGATTCAAAATTAAAGCCGTCCGCAAACATAATCCAAACTTTGGTCAGATTAAAACCAAGATGATTAAGCAACCCCAAAGCGATTAAGAACAAAAAAATTGATAGTATATAAAAACCAGGTGATCTTGATAATCGCCGAATTTTTATCGGTAATTTTTTAAGACCGGAAAACAAAAAAAATTCTGCCAGAACAATGGCTGGAATGATCATAAAGACGAGTAGCATCGCACGCCGGCCAGTCAAGAACGTAAGAACAATAGACGCCAAAATTAATACCAACCATAAATACGTTTTTTCCCGATATGGGAGCTTTAGCTTAATGTAAAAAAAGTGTATCGCCAGAGGGATAAGGAAAATGAGAGATGAGATCGAGTACATCCTATACTCGACAAATCCATCATAAAATCCGACACCCTGACCTTGATCAAGCTCAAAATAAAGACTTTCCGGCACAAAGCCTGACTTCACTCCAAGGAATAAAAAACTATAAATAATAATAAAAACTAATGAGGCAATCAGCACTTTAAAAAATACTTCAAGCGAACGATCGTTAGAGAGATATACAGATAGCAACAAAAACACCCAGGGCCATAGAAAATAAACAGTTAAGACACGAACTGCGCCAGGTGCACCATTTAAAAAGCCATAAAAAGAATACAACAAACCTACTAAGGTTAAAGATAAGATAGCAAAAAATGCAGTCTTGTTAATTCTAAAAACTCCCAAAAACAAGCCTAAACTTGCTATCGAGCAAGCCAACAAAAGCAAACCTGCCTTGGCTGGCACATAAGCGGTAGGAACAAACATCGCCATGAAAATAAGAAGCAGTGCTGAACCGCCTCCTATGCGATGTATTAATAATTTTGCATTCATGACCTTACGAACGCCTTGAACTTCAACGCTAACTCATGTTCTGAAAAATGGTCAGGCACTGAAAAACCGGCCTTTTCATAAAAATTACCATTCTCATTTACCATGCTGCCTGCTGTATTAGTTGCAACATCAACCAACGTCGCCTGCGGCAAAGACTCGCAAATCTTCCATGTTGCACTACCCTTTTCAGTCACCACGAAAATGGGCAAGCCAGTCGGTATATACTCAAAGAGTTTACTCGGCAAGGCGGCATAGGATGCCGATAAAAGCAACAACCCATCTGTTTTGGGCAACAGCTCTAACAGCTCAGCACGTGGGATTGCTCCAGGGGTTTCGATCTGCCAACCAATGGCCTTGAATCGATGCTCAAATGGAGCAATTTGCTCTAATTCGTCGTTCGTGAGCGCGCCGATTAATCGTATAACCCCAGTTTTAGAACTATTGGCGAGATCGTTTAATAGTGGCTCCAATAGCAATGCTGGATACTGTGTAAGCCTGGAGCCTGTGAAACGGCCCGCGTGGACCAGCACTGTTTTATCGGTATCAACTACAGCACCTTCTGCAGCGCTCAGCGCCTTCGCATTTTCAGGGTATCCATTAGTGAACACTTGAACTTTTGAGGCAAAGTGTGAATAACGGAGGCATAGCAAGTCCTTCCATACCGCCGACGTCACCTGAATCCCTTTTGCGTCATGCAAAATTCGCCGCTCTAACCGTCCCTCCTGCCAGCGGCGTAGTGCTGACGAACGTAATAACGGTTTAAGCGGCTCATCCAGCCAGCCATCGCGCATATCTACGATGTGGGGGACTGAAGTTTTGCGCGACAGAATCCACGCACCAACGTGGGCTGACTCCGGTGGGCTGGAAGACAGTATAAATTGTGCACCTGACATAGCCGCCACGACTGAGGGGTGACGAGCAGCGGAGCGCGCCCAAACAACGGTCGGATCGGGATTAAATAACCAGTAGGCGAGCGCGCGCCGCCACTTGTTGGGCTTTCTAGGGTTAGCAGCGGCCGGCTCCCCTAATTGAGCGTCGCGATAAAGCCCAAGACGATCACGCACCGTTATTTCCTGCCCCCATGACTCATTATGTATCGCATCTGCGCTACCGGCGCGGATCATGACGATATGATAACCCTCATCCACTAACCACCGGACAAAACGATCTACGCGGTTATTACCTACATGCCCCGTCTGTCGCCAGAACGGCGCAAAAATAATTGCTTTTTTGGGTGCATTCACCATTGTTTCTCTCAATCCATTATTCATTGCAGGCGGGTAAATCTCCCAGTGCGTTAACTTTTAAGCTGGGTTGTTTTTGGATGGGCGTCCCGGTGAAGCCAGTTGCCTCATCGCCACCAGCCACTCGCGATTCAGGAAAAAACTGGGACATGACCGAGCGAATACTCCTCGGCAGTTCTTTTGCCCTGTTGTGGGTAGGCATGACCACGCTCACTCTAGGTTTATCCAGCGGTGCGCCATTACTGATTTCATTGTGCTGACTCATTGAAATATATGCCTATCCCTATTACTACTGGTGTTTGATAGAAATTTCTTTTTTAACCTCAAAAAAGCTCGCCCCGGCCAAGTCTTTTCCTGAAAGCAACAACACACTAGCGTCTACCACTCCCCAATCGATTCCGATCTCTGGATCATTCCAAACAATTGAACGCTCATACTGCGGCGCATAAAAATTCGTGCATTTGTACTGAAAGTCCGCTGTATCACTTACCACTAAAAATCCATGAGCAAACCCTGGCGGTACCCACAACATGCGGTTGTTGTCTTCCGATAGGTATTCCCCTACCCACTGGCCAAAAGTGGGGGATTTTGTGCGTAGGTCCACGGCCACATCGAAGACTTCGCCCCGGGTTACCCGTACCAGTTTGCCTTGGGCCTGTTTGATCTGGTAGTGCAGCCCGCGCAGGGTGTTTTTTACCGAGCGGCTGTGGTTATCTTGCACGAAAGTGGCGTTGATACCCGCTTCCCGGAAGGATTTTTCATTCCAAGTTTCCATAAAGAAGCCGCGTTCGTCACCGAACACTTTGGGTTCGATGAGTTTTACATCCGGAATTCTGGTTTCGATGATTTTCATAGAGCTCGCTTACTTCGCAATTTTGGCCAGTTTCTTCAGGTATACGCCATAGCTGTTCTTTTTTAGGTTTTCCGCCTCGGCCAGTAGTTCTTCTTTTCCGATGAAGCCCATGCGGTAGGCTATTTCTTCCAGGCAGGCTATTTTCAGGCCTTGGCGTTTTTCCAGGGTTTCGATAAAGCCGCTGGCTTCGTGCAGGGAGTCAAAGGTGCCTGTGTCCAGCCAGGCGAAGCCCCGGCCCAGCAGTTCTACGTTCAGGTCGCCCCGCTCCAGGTAGGCCTGGTTGATGCTGGTGATTTCCAGCTCGCCTCGTTCTGAGGGTTTTACCTGCTTGGCGATATCTACTACGTCGTTGTCGTAGAAATAGAGGCCGGTTACCGCGTAATCGGATTTCGGGATAGCGGGTTTTTCTTCAATGGAGATTGCGCGATAGCTTTCATCAAACTCTACTACGCCGAAACGCTCAGGGTCGGTGACCTGGTAGCCGAATACGGTGGCACCCTTCTCTCTTTTGGCTGCCGTTTGCAGCATGCTGCTCAGGCCCTGGCCGTAGTAGATGTTGTCGCCTAATACCAAACACACGCTGTCGTTGCCGATAAATTCTTCGCCAATTATAAAGGCCTGTGCCAAGCCGTCTGGGCTCGGCTGTGCGGCGTAAGTCAGGTTGATGCCCCATTGGCCACCGTCGTTGAGCAGCCGTTGGAAGCCTTTCTGGTCTTCGGGGGCGGGTGTCATGAACCGGATGCTGCTCGCTATAGGTATCCTCAAAGCCAGCATCTAGTCGCCCGCGATAGGCGATACAAAGCCCTTTGAAGGCCTTTTCGGGCAATATTTGACCGTCCGGAACAACGACTACGAGTATGGCCTGTCATTGCTGACCCTCCGCCGGCTGTGAGAGATCAACATGCCCAGGCCGACCGGGCCTTGAGCGTGTATGGCGTCATCGGCGCTCCGTTTTCGGAGTGCAACACTGGCGAATTGCGTCAATGGCCCTGACCCCGTTTTAGCACCGCTCATTATCAGAAAAATCCGGCTACCCCTTACTGCGGACATTCCTAAAAAGATTCCCAGTCCTCGGCACACATTAAACAGCTTGCTGCCAAGCTCTGTGATCTTTTTGGCCGCCTCGATTTTGAATTCCTCGGAGCATCACTTTCCGCTCATCACAAACACCTGTAGATTTGGCGTTTAGCTTCACACTATCAGGGGTCTACTGGATCGGGGCCTTGCAATAATTTAATTTTTTTGAATAACAATGGTCATCGAATCGCTGTCGCTGAAAATATCTTCTCCACATACGCACTTCAACTTGCTGAAATCAAAATCTTTTGATCCACAATTATAGCAATAATCAGGTAATGTTGTCCTTTTATACAGATTTATAGTACGGATATTTTCAGCTAGGGAAGCGCTGATCAATTAACGAGAGACGGCAACGAATCGCAAGCCAACGGGATTCGGCCTGAGAAATAATCTATTTCCTCGTTCAGCGCTCAAGATTCTCGTTTTGGCGACGAAACCGCCGCTTTTTTGCCCTAATTCCGCCTTTTAGGCGCATTTTAAGAACATGGAGACGAATTTAACCTACGTGCCAGTATCAGATTGGCCAAGCCGAACAGCGTAAACAACTGCGCCGTGTTCTTTAACAGCCCCCGATAGCGCACCTTGCGATGCCGGAACAGATTCTTCACCACGTGGAACGGATGCTCAACCTTGGCGCGGATCTGAGCTTTGACCCGCTCCCGTTGGGCGGTTAGAGTCTTGCGAGGACCTTCTTCCATCTTCTTAAGCTTGCCGCGTTTCTCAGCCACGTGCCAGACCACTTCCGACCCTTGGAACTCTGGGCGCTTGGCCACGCCGGTATAGCCTGCGTCCGCGTAGGCCTCGCTTTCATCGCCGTGCAACAGGTGTTCGGACTCGGTGATATCCGCCACGTTGGCAGCCGTTCCCGTCAGACTGTGAACCAAGCCGGAGTCTGCATCCGTGCCAATGTGAGCCTTCATTCCAAAGTGCCATTCATTGCCTTTTTTGGCCTGGTGCATCTCCGGATCTCTTGCCTTGGCCCGGTTCTTCGTGGAAGGTGGCGCGGCGATAATGGTGGCGTCTACAATGGTGCCTTCGCGCATAAGCATGCCGCGCTCAGTCAAGTGGCCATTGATCTGTTCGAAAATGACTTGGGTTAAAGCCTGCTTTTCCAGCAGGTGACGGAACTTCAACAGGGTCGTGGCGTCTGGAACCGATTCCATGCCAAGGTCGATACCAACAAAGTCACGCAGGGCCTGGCTGTCATAAATGGCATCTTCCAGTGCCTCATCGGCCAAGGCATACCACTGCTGAATAAAGTACATCCGTAGAATACGCTTCAGGGGAATGGGCGGGCGTCCTCGCTTGCCGCGGGAATCAGGATAATAATGTGGCGAGAGCGCTTCCAGTAGCCGCGACCAGGGCACGGCTTGTTCCATCTCGGCCAGAAACCGCTCACGTCGGGTTATCTTTTTCTTGGCGGCGAACTCGGCTTGGGCGAAACTCGTTTGCTTCATGATCGTTCCTGGTCGGTTCGATGATCGAGGGTTTGATTTTATCAAACTAGAGACTCAAGCGGAATTAATCAGCGTTTCCCTAGAAGCAGAATATCAGCAGCACTGATAATCGCATCACGCGCAATCATTTCTGCTTCTATAAAGCTAATATCCACGCCTATTTTCTTATAGTGTTCAATCGCCAATAATACTGTAAGAGCATTTCCTTTGAATTTATATTTTGATGAAATTTTGGAGAAAATAGATGATTTTCTAAGAGCGTATCCGGGATGAGATGTGTGAATATCTTCCAAAATGTACATCCCATTTGGTGACAACACTTTTATTCCTTCAATCAGACACAGTGCTTGATGCGCAGGGATGTGGGAGCCATCTTCAATTATTAAATCAAACTTCTCTTGGTTAAGAAATTTTCTCAAATCAACCACATTACCCTGATCGAGTTGGGTAAAGCTAAACCGATTATCAATTGGCCATTCTGGCTGCATAGGCAGGATATCGGCGCCATACACATAAGCGCTAGGAAAGCGCTCTAGAAGCCATCGAATGGAATTCCCCTTAAATATACCGATCTCAGCTATTGTTTTAAAATTCTTATTTTCAAAGAATGCTTCATAAAAATCTACATACTTATGCCAGAAGAACTTATCGCTTGTCCTCAATAAACTCATTATAAATCTCCAATATTTAAATATTTATCACTTCTTGGATCTTGGATTCAAATCCGAAGTGCATCACAGCCTAAGCTGCTAATGCAGCCATGTGATCGCCCATTAATTTGCCAGGATTTTTAAAATCTAATCCCTTTCTTGGGCGCGAGTTTAATCGATCTACTGCGTGCTTTACTTCTTTCTGTGCCACACCCTTTAAGTCGGTATGTTTAGGAAAATACTGACGCAGCAAACCATTGGAATTTTCGTTAAGCCCCCGCTCCCAAGAGCTGTAAGGATTAGCAAAATAAACATCAGTACAGAGTGCCTTGCTGATCTGCTCATGATAAGCAAACTCCTTACCGTTGTCAGCGGTAATGGTATGGACAGCACCCTTATACGGCAACAGCAGTGCAATGGTAGCCTCAGTGACATCTGCAGCGCGCTTGCTGTTTACCTGGGCTGATACGGTGAGTTTGTCGACCGCTCCAAAATCGTTACCAGGGCCCCTCTATGGCCTTTTCCTATCACGGTGTCGATCTCCCAATCACCTATACGTGACTTGTGGTCAACGATCTCTGGGCGCTCGTCTATGCCTACGCGATTCCTGATCTGCCCTCGAGTTGACTTGCCGTTGCGACGCTTATCGTATTTCTTCCCTTGACGTCGCAGGTGTGTGTACAGGTTCCCGCCTCCTCGCTTTTCAGCCCATATGTGTAAATAGATGCTTTGATGGCTAATCAGTTCGCCACACTCATCCAGCAACCAACCCGACACCTGCTCTGGGCTCCAGTCAATACGCAGTTTAGACTCAATGATGCCAATCACCCCAAGTGTCATCTTGGTGGGCCTGATCGCCTAGTTTCGGCGCACTGCCGCCTTCGACTGAGCCTGCTTGTGACGATAGCCACGCTCGCCTGTGTTCCTTGCCAGCTCCCGGCTGATGGTAGACTGACTTACGCCAATAGCGGCGGCTATCTCCCGCTGACTCAAACCGCTTTTAATCAATACTGAAATCTGGCATCGTTGCTCAGAGGTCAGCTGTTGGTATCGTTTTGTCATCACTTAATCTCTTGCTGGAGATAAAGCGACGAGCTTACCTTCAGCTGGCCTCTTTTTCCACCTGATCAAGTGATGCACTTCAGAGTTGAATCCGCGACCTAAAATACGTTCAGCGGAAAGCCATGAAAGTATTAGACCGAAAACTGAAACAAAGAAAACCCTATAGATACTTCGTTTCGACAATCGTACTCTCATACTAAACCAAGAAGTCGTCGATATTGATCAATGTAAGTATCAGCAACCTTATGGTTAAAGACCGTGAACAACAAAGGCAAAAAAGCTCTACACTGTTATTGCACTAATGCCCAGCCTGTCGCCGCAACGACTCAAAAATCATTGCTTTTCTGTGAATCCAATATTGCTTCTCTAGAAAAATTGTTTATTGTTGCGATCCGAATTCGAATTTGCAGTTACAGCGTGACAGATGGGGCAAAAAATGCCGTGGGTCGCAACTTAACGAATCAACCCACAATGTCTCTCAAAAACGCCTTGAGGCCCGAAGTATGCCGATATCCTCCATTTTTTAGCAAGGAGCAAATAGCAAATAGCCGAGGAAGCAGCTTTTTATCTCTGACCACCATCCGCTTCTTGTTCGTTTCTAGTTTTTTCCGGAAACGATCTTCAAGTTCAAACAGTTGTCGGTGATATTTATCAGGAGCCTTGCCTTGAACTATTCGGATACCGTCAGCATAGATCCGGAGTTGTTCCAACTGAGCACGCGTTCGGTTCACTGAATCTTTGCGAAACACGCTTTTAATCGAATGCAGCAGAGTATGCATTCTCGTTACCCTTTTGATTCTGTTCGCAATAAACTGGGATTCATTAGACTCATGACGACGGTAGTATTGAAGCACCTCAGGGACGAAAACCTTTGCATTTAGACCATCAGCAAACCAGACGAGCCAGTTATCGTGCCCCTGGAAATCGACAGGGATTGGCATGCACAGCTCCAGAAGTTCACGGCGAACGCCCACGCAACAACCCATTACGAAGCTATCCATTGACAAACCAGCGGAGCGAATCTGCCCTAGTTTTGTCAGCCCGACCTCATTCAAATAACTATCGGTAAGCGCGGCATCATTCATTATTACGAGTGCTTCCGGATTGAGTTCAGCAACATGTAGCATGTATCGAACTTTATCCGGAAACCAGACATCATCTTGATCGCTGAGAAATACTAAGTCTCCCGTAGTTTTCATGAGCGCTGAGTTGAAATTTCCGGTGAAGCCCAAGTTCTTTTCGTTACGGTAAAACTTAACATTGAAAGGCGCTGTTATCGCGAACTCGCGGACAATGACTTCAGTTTCATCTGTTGAGCAATCATCAGTGATGATCAACTCATTTGGTTGCCAAGTTTGGGCTAGGAAGCTTTCGAGTTGAGCCCGGATAAATCGAGCACCGTTATAGGTAGCCATGGCGATCGAAATTTTCATTAATAAGTCCTTACAGCGCTTGCTCAATAACTAAGTGCAACACCACCGATCAGGTATGTGTCGCTATGAAAACAACTTATTGTCACTTCACAGATATCGACCGCGTTACGACCATGCTCCTGCGACGCTATGGCCTTGGTGTAGGAGCATGTCCGCTGAAACTTACACTTTAATACCTGAATTATTGATTTAATTTACCTGCTCTATAAAGCTTTCTATATAAACTTTATCGATCTCTGCTTTACGAACCCATGTCCACTCGTCACGTCCGTGAAAAACGTCAATAACACTACCCAAATCGAACAAATACAAGGTACCCAAATCATTCGATAGCCACAATCTTTTAGATAACGCTTTTGCTAAAACGCCACATGAAAAAATTACCACATGAAAATCAGAGCTTCTTGAGTCTATTATTTTACGTAAATCTTTTTCAATACGATCTATATCTTTATAGGCATGTCTTGCTGAAACCTTAAGAATTTCACTAGCACCAACAACTTTTTCTATTATCGTTGCGTCATTATGTTCGCCACCAACAAATACAGGATTATGGGATTTTAACTCTTTAAAATATTCTAGAACCAAACCTCTTTCATGTACCATTAAATAATGAACTGGTACTGATGAATAAATTCTTGATCCTATGAAATATTCAAAACAGCCACTCAGTAAACTAACAGCATCTTTATCTCTCCTCCAATGTACACCTTCTTCCATAAAGGCCTCTTTTCCAAACTTATCGGAGTGAATAGGTAGACCTTTTATTACACCTTTTCCTTTTAGGGAGAAAGTATCTTTCAACTCTTTAATTAAATATTTACTATTATTTTGATCTCTGTGCTTACGGTCATTTATAAGGTTGATCTCGCCATCACCAAACCTCAGAAACACGGTTTTCTTTCGTGCTTTCAAATTTTCAAAAAGGTGGTCAAAAGTATCACTTACACTTACAAAATCTACATTAGAATCGAAACTTACTTTCCAAAGCCAACGGCGACGATATGCTTTTCTTTTAAGTCCCTTTATTAACTCCGCCAATTTTGTTTTTTTTAATTTTTCCAAGTTCATAATTTTGTTTATCATTTCTATCTCCATAAAGCTTGCTAAGTGAACGGCCGTTCGTCCGCGTAAGCTTTTTTGTCCGGATGCGGTAGGTCACCGTAAACTTCGTCTGCACTTATGTGGCGGGTATTGGGCCAGTAATCAATACACATATTTACTTGCTCAAAGCTGTAACAGAGATTGTCGCTGACGTCAGCCAGGGGTTCAAGGTTACCGACGTAGGTTATAGCTTGGTCATGTTTACACTTCTTCGGCGGAGTTGTTGATGTAGCAGATGCGTGTTGAAGCTATGAAGCCGGCATCGCCGGTTACTGATAGCTTCATTTTTGATGCTTATGCATGTTCAGCCATACGTTTGAACAAGTCATTTCTTTCAGAAAGCTCTTGGTAACTTCCATGATCAGCGACCTTTCCGTTTTGCAATAAATATATGGAGTCACACTTCCTTACTGTTGCTAATCGATGGGCAATCATGATGATGGTTTTTTTACCTGAAAAATCGTGAATTGCGTCCATGATCAGCTTTTCAGTAATACCGTCCAGAGCGCTGGTTGCCTCATCGAGAACGAGAACCTCTGCATCATGATAAAGCGCGCGCGCAATTCCGATACGCTGGCGCTGACCTCCAGAAAGTTGAACCCCGCGCTCACCAACTGTTGTTGCCAAGCCTTGAGGAAGTTCTGCCAACAATTCATCTAGGTGGGCCATAGTTGCAGCACGATTAACTTTATCTTCATCAATGGCTTCGGGTGGAAGGCCAAAGGCAATATTCTCGCTGATTGAGCTGTCAGCCAGGAAAATCGATTGAGGCACGAAACCCAGGCTGTCTTGCCACTCCCTGCGCCGCTCGTGAGTTAGCGGCTGACCATCAATCATCAAATTACCTTCCTGTGGCTGAATAAGACCCAGCAACAAGTCAATAGCAGTTGACTTCCCCGAACCAGAAGCCCCGACCAAGCCAATTATTTGGTTGGAAGGGATAGTAATATTGACACCTTTAAGCGCCGGCTCTTCTTTGCCCGGATAACTGAATACTACACTGTCGAAACGAATCTCGCTTTTCGGAGCAAGACGCTGGCCAGTTGGTACGTAATTTTTCACGACAGTAAGGCTGCTTGAGCGAAGGTCATCGCGCACCGCGTCAAAAGCTGCCAAGTTACCGCGAATTTGAGACAAACCCGTATAAGCCTGTTGAAACGCTGGCAGGAGCTTGAAGCCGGCAAGTGCATATACTGATAGCACTGGAAGGATCTCTCCGAGATTGCCATCATGTGCTGACAACAGATACAACACTAAAAAGATAACGCTACCGAATGCTATAAACTCCATCGCATAACGGGGCACTTGTCCCAGAACTGCAGTTGTGCCTTGCGCAGCCGCGAACTTTTCACACTCGGCCTGAAATCGGTCGGTGAAAACCTTCTGCCTGCCAAGTAGAAGGGCGTCTTTAATCCCACCAAAGCCTTCGCCCATTAGCTTAAAGCGCATTTGCTGAGCTTCGCTTATGTGTCGCCCATTACGAACCAATCGACGCCGCACGGTTTTGTAGAGCAGTATGTATGCGCCTGAAAAAATTAAAACACCTGTGACGGCTACCAAGGGGTTGTATAAAAAAATAGCTAAAGCCATGAACAAAGCCATAACCAACTTCGCATTCATTTGCATCAAAGGGGCTATTATCTCCCCATTGATTCTCCCGGCCTCTTGGGCAATGCGATTAGTCAATTGACTACTGCTACTGCTGGCGTGAAACAGCCACGGCTGGTGCATGTAATGGCGGAAAAGACGGTTACTCAGTTCAGCGCCAACTTGGGCACCATACATTGAAAGGCGCCAAACGGTGAATGTGGAGATACAGGCTGCCACGGCAAGTACAACAAGAGCGCTAATGCCCACCCAAAACAGGAATTCACGAGGATCTTCCAGACCGGTTGCGCGATAAAGGTCCGCAAGGCGGCCTTCCCCCTGTAACTGAGAGATGTTCCCTACCAGCGCCATGAATGGGCCGATGGACACAACGCCTGCGATTTGAGCGAAAGCCATCAGAACGACCAGGATTTGCAAGCGGAGGAGCTTTTTCCGTTGGACGTCTGTTAACAGGGAGTAGAGTTCTTTGAGTTGGCTAAACATTTAGCTATTTACCAAGTTGGGGGTTGTGCTGTTCTCAAGTTTGAATCAAATCGACGAGTAGTGGCTTCTCAATTCGGGCTCCATTTCAGCCAACGTTTGTCCTTTCATATCTTTAGCCGACATCAAGAGCGCACGACTATCCTCAACGTTCCATTTAATACCAATCGTTTGGTCATTCCAAGCAACCGTGCGCTCATACTCCGGCGCATAAAAATCCGTGCACTTGTACTGAAAGTCCGCAGTGTCACTGGTCACGAGGAAGCCGTGGGCAAACCCTGGCGGCACCCACAACATGCGATTATTCTCTTCCGAGAGGCATTCCCCTATCCACTGGCCGAAAGTGGGTGAGTTGCTACGTAGGTCTACCGCCACGTCGAACACTTCGCCCCGGGTTACCCGCACCAGTTTGCCCTGGGGCTGTTTAATCTGGTAGTGCAGGCCTCGCAGGGTATTTTTTACCGAGCGGCTGTGGTTGTCCTGTACGAAAGTAGCGTTAATGCCGGCTTCGCGGAAGGCTAGTTCGTTCCAGGTTTCCATGAAGAAGCCACGCTCGTCACCAAACACTTTGGGTTCGATAAGTTTAACGTCTGGAATTCTAGTTTCGGTAATTTTCATATAGATCGCTTACTTGGCAGTTTTGACCAGTTTTTTCAGGTAGTCGCCGTAGCTATTCTTTTTGAGATTTTCGGCCTCGGCCAATAGCTGTTCTTCACCAATGAAGCGCATGCGGTAGGCGATTTCTTCCAGGCAAGCAATTTTCAGACCTTGGCGCTTTTCAAGGGTTTCGATAAAACCAGCGGCTTCGTGAAGGGAATCGAAAGTCCCCGTATCTAGCCAGGCAAAGCCACGGCCGAGCAGCTCTACATTCAGGTCGCCCCGTTCTAAATATGCTTGGTTGACGCTGGTGATTTCCAGCTCACCCCGCTTTGAGGGTCTTACCTGCTTAGCGATGTTGACTACATCGTTGTCGTAGAAGTAAAGGCCGGTTATGGCGAAGTCTGATTTCGGTTCAGCCGGTTTCTCTTCGATGGAAATGGCACGGTGGTTGTTGTCAAACTCGACTACACCGAAGCGTTCTGGGTCTGTGACCTGATAGCCGAATACTGTGGCGCCTTTGTCTCGTGCAGAAGCGTTTTGTAGCATTTTGCTCAGGCCCTGCCCGTAGTAGATGTTGTCGCCCAGTACCAAACAGACGCTGTCAGTACCGATGAATTTTTCACCGATGATAAATGCCTGTGCCAGACCATCCGGGCTTGGCTGCACTGCGTAACTGAGATTAATGCCCCATTGGCTGCCATCACCCAGGAGGCGTATGAAGCCATCCTGGTCTTCCGAGGTGGTTATGACAAGGATTTCCCGTATTCCCGCCAGCATAAGGACGGAGAGCGGGTAGTAGATCATGGGCTTGTCGTACACCGGGAGGAGCTGCTTCGAAATACCTCGGGTGATGGGGTAAAGACGAGAGCCGGAGCCTCCCGCAAGGACGATGCCTTTACGCGTCATTGTTCAGTTCCTTGTGTTTCGATTAGCATTCGTATGACCCCCGATTGCCAATCCGGCAGGGTCAAACCAAATGTCTTACGCAGTTTTTGGCAATCGAGCCGCGAGTTGAGCGGCCGACGAGCCGGCGTGGGGTAGGCAGACGTTGTTATAGCGCCAATGTCTTTTACCACTAGCCGTTGACCGGCATTACGAGCCTGCCCGATAACAAAGTCAGCGAAACCATGCCAGGACACTTCGCCAGCTGCGGCCAGGTGATACAAACCGCTGACATCAGGGTGACGTTTTGCATATCTGAGTGCATGTGCGGTCACATCTGAGATGAGTTCCGCACTGGTGGGGGCGCCAAGCTGATCGTTAATCACGTTCAGTTGCTCACGCTCTTTCGCCAGACGCAGCATGGTTTTAGCGAAATTGTTGCCTCTGGCGGAATAAACCCAGCTTGTTCGAAAAATCAGGTGCTTGCAGCCACTGGCTTCGATCGCCTCCTCACCCTCAAGCTTGGTTTGGCCATAGGTGTTCAGGGGTTGCGTTGAGCTGGTCTCCTTCCAGGGCTGAACACCTTCGCCGTTAAACACATAGTCCGTGGAGTAATGTATTAACCAACTGCCCGCTGCAGCCGCTGACTCGGCCAATACTTTCACGGCATCAACGTTGATACGCCGGGCCAGTTCCGGCTCACTTTCGGCTTTATCGACGGCGGTGTACGCGGCAGCGTTTACGATGACATCTGGCCGTATGCTGCTCAGCGTGTCTTGCAACCCTTTTATATCGGTAAGGTCGCCACAGTATTCACCGGAACCCGAACGATCAAGTGTGGTCAAATCGCCCAATGGTGCCAGTGCACGTTGCAGCTCCCAACCTACCTGACCGTTTTTACCGAGCAACAGGATCTTCAAAGTCCTGCTCCCAGGCGCTCACGCTGGTAGCTGCCGTCTTGTACTCGGTGACACCATTCCAGGTTATTAAGGTACCAATGCACTGTTTTTCTCAGACCGGTCTCGAAGGTTTCTTTCGGCACCCAGGCCAGTTCTTTCTGGATTTTGCTGGCGTTTATGGCGTAACGCATGTCGTGGCCGGGACGGTCTTTTACGTTCGTTATCAAGTCTCGGTAGCTGGCTTCCTGCGGACGGAGTTCCTGGAGGATGTCGCAGATTGTGTGGACTACTTCGATGTTCTGCTTTTCGTTGTGGCCGCCTATGTTGTAGGTTTCTCCAGATTTGCCTTCGTTGACCACTTTGTAGAGCGCGCGGGCGTGGTCTTCTACATACAGCCAGTCGCGGATTTGGTCGCCTTTACCGTAAACCGGGAGCGGCTTGCCTTCCAGGGCGTTGAGGATCATCAACGGGACGAGCTTTTCCGGGAAGTGGTATGGGCCGTAGTTGTTGCTGCAGTTGGTGACCAGCGTTGGTAGGCCGTAGGTGCGTTGCCAGGCTCTTACGAGGTGGTCTGAGCTGGCTTTGCTGGCGCTGTAGGGGCTGCTTGGTGCGTAGGCTGTTTGCTCGGTAAACAGATGCTCTTCCGCCTTGGTTGTTTCGCTCGGGTGCGGGAGGTCGCCGTAGACTTCGTCTGTGCTTATGTGGTGGAAGCGAAAGTTAGCTTTTTTGTTGCCTTCCAGTGCCTGCCAGTATTGGCGGGTGGCTTCAAGCAGCGTGTAAGTACCAACAATATTGGTTTCAATAAAATCGGCTGGGCCGTCAATAGAGCGGTCTACGTGGCTTTCGGCGGCCAGGTGCATGATGGCGTCTGGCTGGTATTGGGCCAGTACACGGTCTACTTCGGCGCGGTTGCAGATGTCTACTTGTTCGAAGGTGTAGCGGCTGCTGTCGCTCACCTCGGCCAGGCTTTCGAGGTTGCCAGCGTAGGTTAGTTTGTCGAGGTTAACCACTTTATCTTGGGTGTTCTGGATGATGTGGCGGATGACTGCGGAGCCTATGAAGCCGGCGCCGCCTGTTATTAGTAATTTCATTAACTAACCTTTAGTGGGGTTACAAATAGCTTGACATAAAGATCTCACGCCACATTTTTCGTGTAAGCCAGCTGTTCAAAAGCGTGCGCGATATCGCCAGCGCCTTTGAGCTCTACCAAAGCCGCTACTTTCTTGCCATTCCCCCTAAACAGATACAACGCATCGCACTTAGTATCATTGTCCGTGAACACACAACCATCCAGCACAATCGCCTTAGCTTCTTCGCCGCTCCTCAGGCTCACCGTAACTTT
>Ga0314772_1000742_pt1 | contig 16536 bp, 15 predicted proteins | sample MetaGCBIW2018_FD_204520 | JGI IMG/M metagenome (GOLD analysis project Ga0314772, IMG submission 204520) | Cryopeg brine microbial communities from Beaufort Sea near Barrow, Alaska, United States - CBIW 2018 | ecosystem: Environmental > Aquatic > Marine > Coastal | place: USA: Alaska | collected... | reverse complement strand
TTGATTTATTACTGATTGAATTGTTTGGTCAATATACATTGCTGCATTGTATACAGGTACTATTACTGAAACCAAACCATTTTCATTTTCCATTAACTATTATTTTTTTACAAGGAAATTCATTTAAAATTATATCAATAGCGATAAAAACTTTTCAAAATTTTATAATTTTAAAACCATAGTTAAGTATTAATAGTTCTTTTAATAGATTTTTCTATTTTCATCTGTAAAAACCTTAACCATATGCGGTTATCAAATAAACCTGACTGTAAAATTTTATAAATCAAACCCATTACTGAGTTTTTTATGCAATACTTTTCAAAGAATATATAGAAAAATTTTTGTGCCAACAGTAAATTTCTGTTATCCTCAACTCTGTTTTTAATTAAATATTCAATGTTACTGTTTAATGTTTGTTCATTTTTATAGTCATAAGTAAACCCTAAATTAGAGTAAAAACTGTTATGATAAGATAAGACTGGTTTGTCATATAAACAGGCTTCTAATCCTGCTTGTGAATTTACCGTAACAACAATCTGAGACTTCGAAATTAGTTTAAATGTATCATAATTATTAAGATAATCTATGTGCACATTTTCAGATTCATATTTTTTTATTCTACTATATGTGGGAGAGCCATAAGGCTTATCTACTGCCGGACTTATACCTTCAACTTCTTTTGGATGCAGTTTAATAACCAGTGGGATATTTAAGTCATGACATATATCTATTGTGCTCTTAATAATTTCCACCGGATTTTCAAAATCATGTTCAATAGCAAACAATTGAGCTGCATCACAATAAACCTGACCCAAAAATAAAACATATGGTTTGTCAAATGGTATTTGAAAATTATTCACATTTGAAATATGCTCTTTTTTTTTATTATCAAAAACGCTTCTTTTGAAACTAATTGCATAAGATTCCGACTTTTGATTATTAACTTTGTTTTTAAACTTATAAAAATATCTTTTAGCTAAATTATACGTAACTACTTTTCCTGAGACATCATCCCAAACTAACCTATTGCTATTGGATGTGTTCTCTATGCATAAAAAAGGTGTATTATACTTCTTTGCAAAAGCCAGCAAACAAGCATCTAAAAGCGAATGCCCATTGATAACAATAACTAAAGAAAACTTATTGTTACTAAAAATTTTATTGAAATCTTCGATAATAATTTTTGCTATAGAAAACCATTTATATATAACCTCTCTATGTAAATCAAATTCTAACTCATCTTTAAAAATTATTAAATCATTACAAATATTATAAATAGTTAAATCATATAAGCGCATTCCCAAAAATGTCTCATCAATAATTAAATCTGCGTAGTTTTTATTCTCAAAACTATTTAAATACGCATTTTCATCAATAGGATATGAACTTATACCAATAGTATTAAAACCAAGCTCCAAATTTCTTTGGTTTATATTAAACCAACTTAATTTTGTATTATTAAAAATTATTTTTTGCAATATGATTTTTTTTTACTCAATCCTCCTGTATTAAACTACCTTCCAATTTAATTCCTTAATATCCCCATTGAAAGGCTCTGTAGTACCATTTGGGAAATATTGCACTAACTTCTTTATATCACCACTATCATAACTCAAATCGGGGTAGTTTAAAATGCTTCTCTTTTTCAAAATTATACCAATATTGTAGCCATATGATTTAATTGAAATGTCTCGACAATCAAATCCTGCTATTATTAATTGATACATCAGTAAACCTGCATTCCATAGAGAGACATGACCTCCAACAATATCATGTTTTAGTGGAGGAACTGTAATGGCTAATACTCCATCTTCTTTTAAATCATTATGTATTTTTTTTAAAAATAGGTTCGGATTTGGTTGATGTTCTAAAACATGTGAAGCCCAAATGGCATCAAATTGTTCTTCAAATTTATAATTGTAATAATCTCCAAAAATACACGTATGATTTTCAGTACGCTTTTCAAAATATATAGATTTACCAAAATCTATTGAAGTTACCTTTTTTCCTTTACTTTGAAGCAAATCACTATGTTTTCCTTCTCCACTACCAATATCTAAAACGGTGATGAAATTAAAGTCCTTAATAAATTTCTCAAATGTTTCTCCTGCGAAAGGCAGATTATTGTATGGTGTTTTATCGTTACACTTTAATATGATTTCTCTACTTTCAGTGAAAATTTTATTATGAGAATTTGGTTCGTTTTTAATTCGAATTAATCTTAAATCAAACAATTTTAATAACTCATTAATTTTTATTTTCATTTAAATTTAATATTTTGGATGAATTCAATGTACATCTTCTAATACAAGTTAGAAAGATTATGAAATAGTTCAATACTACTGATTGCTGTTTTACTATTTGAAAACCTCAATCATCAACTAAAATTACCTTTGATTATTATAGGACTACCTAGAGTGAATTTATTAAAAACTTTTATTGGATTCAAGTTTTGAATCCATAAGTAAATTTTATTAGGATTTAAACTTTCAATAGTTAGGGCAAATTTATATGTCCCTGTATTTAAATGGAGCTCATCAATTGTGAATTTTATCCTATTACACCCAGTTTGTAAAGAAATTTTTTTATTGAACATTTTTGAATTAACCTGACATATTGGAATTAACTCTCTACTCATTAAAAAAATACCGATATCAATTTCATCAATAGCAATTTCAGATATAACACTAATATCAATTTCTAAATTTTTAATTTCACCCTTAAAAACATTTTCATTTATATTAAAAGATTCTAAAAAACATTTATCAGAATGAACTAAAGTTGGTTTATCTTCAATATGGTTATCATCATAATAAGCCTCAATAACTTCACCATTATTACCTTGTGCTTCTACTTGTCCTCTATGCATCAATATTGAACGTGTACATATTTTGGAAACTTGAGACATAGAATGAGTTACCAATATAACACAACAACTATGCATTAATTCAGAAATACGTTCGTAACATTTAGCTCTAAAACTAACGTCTCCAACAGCTAAGACCTCATCTATAATAAGTACATCGGGCTCCATTTGTGCTGCAATAGCAAAACCAAGCCGCACCTTCATCCCGCTGCTATAATTTTGCACAGGCATATCTATAAATTCCCTTATCTCGGCAAAATCTATGATCTCTTCTATTTTACCGTTAATTTCTTTACGTGTAAAGCCAAGCACAGCTCCATTATTAAAAACATTCTCCCTTCCGCTAAGAATAGGATTAAATCCTACACCCAACTCTATAAGGGCACCTACCTTTCCTTTTATGGTCACTTTACCCACATCTGGTTTAATTAGGCCATTAAGTATCTTTAACAAGGTGGATTTCCCGGCACCATTATGGCCAATAAGCCCCAGGCATTCCCCGCGACGAAGTTCAAAACTTATATCCTTTACGGCCCAGAATTCCTTATCCCGTAACATGCTGCTATTTTTGTTCCCGCCAATATTGGAATACAAATCTTTCACTCCATACCAGAGACTCGTTTTTAGGTCTTTACAGAATTTTTTTGAAAGACCTTCTACCTTTACCAAAACTTCATTCTCTTTCATAATATCTATCAGTTAGATCTTTCTACAATAATTGGGATTGAAATTCTATAAAACACCAGCCCAATAAAAAATAAGGGAATACAAAAAGCAAGAACTAATAAATAATAAGTTAAAAAATCTGGAGTGCTTCCTGTAAGAAGATCCCTTGTGGTAAGAATTATTGGAGTTAAAGGGTTTAACTGCATAATTTCTCGCATTAGTCCATTGCTTGGAATTATATAAACCACTGGGGTAATATACATAACAAAGGTGAGCCCCATGGATATTATTTTCGCAACATCGTTATACAACATACTAATCGGGGTGATAAAAAGTCCTATAGTAGTTCCAAATAGAAGCAAACCAATAATTCCAAAAGGCAGTAACAAGAGGCTCCAGTGAAAACCTATACCAAACAAAAAAATAAAAACTATGAGCAGTAAAATTTTTATAGAAGAATTGAATAGCAGTTTATACAATCCCGCCAATATCAACGCCTCTTTTGGGAAATTGATTTTATTCATAATCCCACGAGCTCCCATAGTACTCTGAGAAGGGGAATTAATAGCTTCAGTAATGATCGACCAGATCAAGGTTCCCGAAAACACAAATAAAGGATAAGGAATACCTGTTTCTGTAACCTGTATAGTTCCAGATAGCGTTAAGAAGATCCATACGGCTGCGGTGGCCAAAGGGGTAATAAATGCCCAAATAATTCCAAGATAAGATTGCCTGTATTGAGCTTTAATATCTCGCTCTGCTAATTGTCTTGCCAAAAACCTTGAGCTATAAATGTCTTTAAAACTTTCTTTTAAATGTTTTAAAAAACCAAGCTTATTTTCCCTTTGATATATTCTGGTTTCTAATTCCAATTAGACTTGTGTTTATTTAAAAGGAGTTTTAAGTTTTTTAATAAACCTAATAGCTTTTCCTTTATAGTTACTTTTTTGCGCCTTCAAAGCATACTTCTTTCTCCCAATAGTAGAAAGTATATAATTTGTTAAAACCTCAAGATACTCTTTTTCTTCTTCTAGAAACAGCGGAATTTTAGATTCCACACAGACTTTATTCAATAAAAGCTGTTCGTCTATGATTTCTGGAAAAAGCCATTGGAAATGTTCCTTATTCCTAAAGAAATAACCTCTTACTATTTGAGTGATCGATAATTCCTTACTTGAGATCCATTCTTCAAAATCTATAAAATAGAACACCCCATTATTATCTACAATAGTATTGTATGGAGTTAGATCGAAGGTGTTGGATTTATAGTTAACTATACTTTGTTTTAAAAATTCAACCCACTTTAAAAACAACTGCTTATAATCTTCTCTTTTATTTAAAAAATATAGATTATCGAGTATATGGTGTAAATTATCTCCTGGAATATATGAATATTCCTTACCCCCTTCTATAGCAAGATCTAATGGATTATTTTTGGTTTGCGCCCCATACCATTCTTTAGAAATTTTAATATCAGATCCTTCTAGATTAAATTTCATTTCGTTTGCAAAATGATATCTTCTATTTACAGAATAATTATATAAAAAGGTAGTGTCTTCTTTCAGCTCTTTATCGCTTTTAGCATCACAATATCCTACAATTAAAAAGGAATTACTTACATCTCCTAAAGAGCCATTCCTAATAAAATTACCCAAAATTCGCCCTACATGCAATTTAGGGTCGTTATTTTTAGAGTAATTTTTAAACTTTATATCATATAGCAAAGAAACCATTAAATTGGGAATTTCTCCCTTGTAAATTTCAGGACTTTCTTTAATAATTGTCTTTGGTAATTTATAATCTGGAAAAGGATAATAAAAATCGTTAGATAAAAAATTTGCCTTCTCTAATTTTAGGATTAATTCTTTTTTGGTAAAAGTCATTACTTCTTTCTCTTGGTAAAGGGATTGGGTTCCATAATGAGCCACACCTACATGATCTTCTTCCCAGCCGAGCAAATATTTTAAACCAATTTTATTTTCTATCCCAATCACAATTTCACCACCATCCCTAAGTAACTTCCTACAGTCTTCTAGTAACTTATCCACAGGGTCTCCATGAGATTCCCCGGCATATTTAGGAACATATTCTAGCACACCAATAAGTATGATCTTATCGAAAGATTTCTCTCCAAAAATCTCTACTAGATCTAGCTCCAAAAAATTTGCTACTATGATATCCAGATTATCAATACTCGAACAGCGAGTGGCGATATCCATGCCTCTTAAAAGTGTGCCCTCAATAGTTATAAGTTGTGCTACTTTATCTGCAATAAACTCAGATAATATTCCTGTTCCCCCTCCCAGTTCTAAAACGGCCTCCTGTTTACCGAAATTTATGGGTTTTAAAATGTTTTGCCTTACCCAGCTAAAATGATACTCTGAAGGCCAATCTATAATACCCTCCTCTAAAATTTTAAATTTTTCTATTTTATTTGAAGGCAGATCCTTAAGAACCGTTAGGATGTTTCTTTCTATTTCTCCGTCAGAATAGGAAATATCCTGCCGCCCTTTGGTATATAAATTTTTATAATTTTCAAAAAGCCCGAAACCCTGCTTATATAATATTTTTTTAATCATCATTTCTTCATTCTAGTTTCTGCTTAATTAAAATTTAAAACTGGCTATTTAAAATTTGAACAATTACAAATTCAATTTTTGCTGTTTAATATTTTTCTCTTTATTAAATAGGCATATAATTTTACAACTTTTTTAGGATAATCTTTAGCTAATTTAAATGCTAATCTTAAAGATTTAAGATATTTTTTTTCTCTAAAATAGCACGCTAATAATGCGGATTTATGTTTTTCTAAACTTTTTTTAATGATATGTTTTTTATTGGAAAACTTCACGTCCTCATAAATGCAGCTTACAATTTCCAAATTTACTTTTGCTATATCGCTAGGCCTTTTTTTTAACTTTTCTGAAACTCCAATTTCTTTTCTATAAACCGCTGTAACATCCTCTAAAAACCCTATTCTACTTCCATCTTTTATAGTCCATAAATAAATTGGCCAATCCCCATAAGGGAATTTAGCAATCCATTTAGGAGATTCTTCCTTATGCTGTTTATTCCTAAAAAATGCCGTTACAGATGGAATCGTGTTTTCAAAAACAAGATCTTCGAAATCTCTTTCTTTTTTGAGCCCCAAAGTATTTTTTAAATGAAATTTCCCATTTGGGTATAAGAAATTTAAATTAGTATGAACAATAGAATAATCTGGATTACTTTCTAAAAAATCAAATTGCTTTTGAAGTTTAAAAGGATCTATCCAATAATCGTCTCCATCGCAAATGGCTACATACTTACCATCACATTCCTTAAAAGTTCTTATAAAATTATTTATTAAGCCAAGATTTTCTTTAGATGGAAGCAGTTTTATTTTCTCCTTATTCTCATTTGCATATTTTTCGCAAATAGATCGTGTATTATCTGTGCTACAATCTTCTCCTATTACTAATTGATATTTAAAGCTTGCGTTTTGACTTAAAACACTTTCAATTGTTTGCCCAATATATTCTTCTTGATTATAAGTTAACATGAAAATACTTACTCTAACATCTTCCATTTTAAAAAGCGTTTAAATTACTGTGATATGGAATTGTTAAATTGGTTCCTCTTTCCAAAACACTTTTAATTTTAATTCCATTTATTAGTCACAACATTAGATTTTTCGTTGTTATTTCCATTATATATAAAAATAAGATTATGGTAAAAATGAATGGAAATAATTTTTCTATCGAAATAACTTGAAGTATAATCTTTTTGAAGAAATTCTGAGTAGTTTAATGAATCTGTTAAGCTTTTAAAATAGTTCATCATAGTTTTAGGATTTTTCAAATCTTTACTATCTCCCCCATAATTTTCCCAATAAGAGGTTTGTGTATCTTCCACTATATAAATTCCACCATCCTTGAATTTAGGGAACAAAAGTTTAAAAGTAGCTATAACATGATCGTTATAATGGCTTCCATCGTCTATTATGATATCCAAATCGCCTATTTCTGAAGATACTCGAGTTAGAAAATCATTATCAGCTTGACTTTCACAAAATATTTTTATCCGGTTCTCTTCTAGCGCAGATTTATCATGAAGATCTAAAGAAAAAATTTTACCGAAAGGGAAATATCTTTTCCATAATCGCAGGGAATTCCCACCTAGATATGGATCATTATAACCACCAACTCCTCCTATCTCTAATAAATTTATTCTCTTATTTTTAAATTTTTTTAAATGATTCTGATAATGTGGAGTATAATTATGACCGGTAACCTTATCTGATCTATAAATCCTTGCTAATTTACATAGATTATTACGACACGGTAAAGCTCTAAAATCATCAATAAAATTCAATATTTTCTTTCGGGATGGCTTCTTTAATTCTTTTTTAAGGAACTCTTTTAAATTTTCCATTTTTTTTATACTATAAAAATCTCAGGGGTTTCCTATAAATAATCAACTGACTTCTTGACAATGAGCGGTTCAAAAACAGAGGTAGCTTCGCCTCTCTTTTTAAAGCCCATTTTTTGAAAGAGTTACGTTTTTTACCAGGAGTGATAAATTTATTAAATCGTTCAAGAGTTCCTACCATGTAAGTTTCTACTATTTCAAAAAAATCCTTTCCTACTTTTTCAAAATGCCGGGAACTATATGTTCGGTCTGGATGAGGATCTTCTTCTTTCCACTTTTTAAAAGCTTTAAACTGTAATTTTGAAGGCCTATTCTTGACAGGAATTAACCATCTAATCTGATCCAGTACTTTATTGTTTACAGCTGGTTCAAAAAACCGTGCTTCCCCATCGAGTTTTAACAGCCTTGCGGTTTCTTTTAAAAATAATTTTTCTGTAGGGATGTTCAAATGGTGTAAAAAAGCCTTTCCCACCACAAAGTCAAAGCTTTGGGAAGTTAGGTTATTTTCCAAAAAATCGCCTTCCACAAAAACAATAGGGTGTTTAAAACTATAATTTTTGTTCAGCTTACGCACAATTTCCCCACTAGCGGATGCGATGTCGTTGGCATAAACCTCAGCTCCCAATGCTGCCATTACCGCCGCATTGGTACAATCTCCACAACCCATTTCTAGCACTTTCTTGCCCTTTATTTTCCCCTTGAAATTGTTTTGATACAATCCAAACCAACTGGTTTCAGTAGTGGTCGCAGTATCCAAAAAAGCATCCAGATTATTGATCCAATGAAGAATATTGCTGATATTAAAATTGGCATACACCTTTTCGTAATGTTCTTTATTCTTTTCCTGATTTTGGTATTCCGGGTTCATTATTAAGGGGTTTAGCGTTTTTGTCTTGGTTCTTGTCTCTTGGTTCTTGTCTCTTGGTTCTTTTTCTTTCTTAACATTCATAAAATTCCCCATTTGGAGCCTGTCCCGAATTTATTTCGGGAGGTTAGGGGGGCTAAACGGACAAACCCTCATCAACCCCTCGCACAATTTCTCAACCTGTCCCTTCTCCGGCAAACTGGGATATTTTTCAAACAAATTTTCAATTTCTTCCATTTCCATTTTCCTGTCCATAAATTCAGCCTGATAAAAAGGTGTTTTCACAGATTCCAGATAATCCCGATACTTAATTCCGTCACCAAAGATCTTATCCGAAAACTCTACCCAAATACTGGGTATTTCATAAGCGTGGGAAACAATCACTCCATGTAAAGAAGAAGAAATTGTTTTTTCGCAACTCAGTATTTCCCGGGTAACCTCTTCCACATCCAGGGTCATAAGGTCAATCACCAGGATTTCAGCTTCGTTTTTATAATTTTCTGAAACCAATTTATAATCGTGATAATGCGGAATGATCCCTAATTTATATTTTTTCTCGACTTCAGGATGATAATATTTCGGCAACAGCAAAGCAGTATCCCCGTAAACTTCGGGACATTCATAACCGAGCTCCAATAAAAATTTCCTGGTTTGAGGTCCGCGAACCGCCCTGAAATCTGCTTTGGTAATATAATGTTCCTTATCAATAATCCCGCTCCCCCACACAATACTGTCTTTGGTAGCGTGGTGAATAATACTGCCGATAGTTACATAATTTGTTTTATCCCATTTATACCAGGGCTGCTTTTTTGGATGAACCCATTGTATTTCTTTCCCTGAAATTTTCTCCACCAGGTATTTTGAAAGCAGATCTCCATAGTTCTCCTTCTTCTTAAAGATGAATTTTATCTCGCTCCAGTAAAACAGGGGAATTTTTTTATGTTGGGACATTGTTGGAAGTACGAAGTTAGAAATATGAAGTACGAAGTTAGATTTTTTTTTTGGAAATGGAAATTCGTTAAATCGTTAATTCGTGATTCGTTAATTTGTTGATTTGGAATTCTGCCCCCTCCTCTCCCTTTCTCCTAGTCCCCCAACCCCCCAGTCCCTCTTACTCCCCGTCACCCAATCCCCTTTGCAAAGATCCTTTGTGCTTTTATGTCTTCGTGGCAATAAAGACACCCATTATTGCTCGCGGGTTCCTGCCATCAAGGCTCTAAGAACCAAAGTTGCATTAAAAAATTCGTTTTACTTTCAACAAACTTTCAAAACAGAACTTTATCAATAACCAACTCCTAAAACGGTCAATGCTATATAGGCATGGACATTTTCCAAACCACAAACCCTAAACGCTAAACGCTAAACATTTTCCCTATATTTGGACAAGCCAAAACCCAACCCCAATTTGAAACCAAGAAAGATCTTCATTCTCCTCCCCGATGGTGTTGGGCTACGAAATTTCGCTTTCACCTCTTTTGTTGAAATAGGAGAGAAAATGGGATGGGAAGTGGTGTTCTGGAACCAAACTCCTTTTGATCTTACCGAACTGGGTTATAAAGAAATGAAATTAGAAGGAAAACCAAGAGCTTTTACCGATCTTTTAAAACGAGCTAAAATCAGTGCGGAACTTGATTATTTCGGCCAAAAATTTAACGAAAAGGTTTACCAAACTTATAAATTCCCTTCTTCCAATAAAAGCATAAAATCCAAAATCAAAAACGCGATAGTCACACAACTCAACAAAACCTACCGGGGAGAAAAAGGCCTGCAAAAATTGAGGGAAAAATTAAAAGCTTCAGAAAGAAAATCTGTTTTCTACCAAAATTGCAAGGAGATTTTGGAAAGGGAAAAACCGGATCTTGTTTTTTGCACCAATCAACGGCCGGTAAATGCAATTGCTCCTTTAACCGCCGCACAGGATTTAGAAATACCTACGGCAACCTTTATCTTTTCCTGGGACAATCTGCCTAAGGCAACAATGATAGTTGAACCCGATTTTTACTTTGTTTGGAGTGAATATATGAAAGAAGAGTTACTGAATTATTACCCATTCATCGACTCAGGCAACATTTTCATTACGGGAAGTCCACAATTTGAACCTCATTCCAATCTGAAATTAAGAAAGACCAGGGAAGAATTTTTTGGAGAAAATAAACTCAATCTCAACAAAGATTACATTTGCTTTAGCGGAGACGACAAAACCACAAGCCCAGATGACGCTCATTATTTGCAGGATGTGGCCGAGGCAATTGAAAGCCTGAATAAGATTGGGGAAACTAAGCTTGGAATTCTTTTCCGCCGGTGCCCGGTCGATTTTTCTGACAGGTATGATAAAGTGCTTTTAAAATATAAAGATCTCATAGTGCCGGTAGCTCCCAAATGGGAACAGGTTGGCGGGAATTGGAATTCAGTTCTTCCAACACAGGAAGATTTAGCATTACAGGTCAATACTATTCTGCATACCAAAGTCGTGATCAACCTGGGATCTTCCATGGTCTTTGATTTCGCTATTTTTGATAAACCTTGTTTGTACCTAAAATATAATGTTGAGCGTAAAGTAGATGAAAGCTGGAACCCTGAAAAGGTGTATGATTTTGTGCATTTTAGAAGTATGCCTACCGGAAAAGAGGTAATCTGGTTAAAATCTAAAAAAGAGATCGGACCTAAGCTTAAAGCTGTGCTCGAATATTCTCACAAAACTGTGGAAGAAGCCAAAGATTGGTTCGAAAAAATAAATCTTTCCCCGGCAGAAAAAGCTTCTGAAAAAATATGGGATGGGATTGATGAAATATTAAAAATTAAGATTAACGGATTTTGAATTGGATAAAATCATTAATAATAATTACTTTCATAACTGATCTATGCTCTTTAACTCAATCTCATTTTTAATTTTTCTACCTGTTGTTTTTATACTTTACTGGGGATTGTTTAAAAGATCCCTAAAACTTCAAAATATTTTCCTGTTATTAGCCAGTTACCTTTTTTACGGCTGGTGGGATTATCGCTTTCTGGCCCTGATTGCAGCAAGTACCTTAGTTGACTTTTTTGTTGGTAGGTTTTTGCAGAAAACAGGAAATGAAATTCACCGGAAAATCCTGTTAGGCCTGAGTTTGGCATTTAATCTTGGGCTGCTGGGCTTTTTTAAGTATTATAATTTTTTTATTGAAAGCTGGATAGATTCCTGGTCAAATTTAGGCGTTGAAATGCAGGTCTCAAGCCTTAATATTATCCTTCCGGTAGGAATTTCCTTTTACACTTTTCAAACCCTGAGTTATACCATTGATGTTTACCGAAGAAAAATTGAACCTACTTCTGATATTATAAACTTTTCGGTATTTGTAGCCTTTTTCCCGCAGTTGGTGGCAGGACCCATAGAAAGGGCAAAACATCTTCTGCCCCAGTTTTCCACAAAAAGGATCTTTATAGAAGAAAGGGCCATTTCCGGAATTCATTTAATTCTTTGGGGGTTATTTAAAAAAATAGTGATTGCCGACAGCTGTGCGATTTATGTAAATGCAATTTTTGATAATTACGAGAATATGAATTCCGCAAGCCTGCTTTTAGGTGCGGTTTATTTCGCGTTTCAAATTTATGGGGATTTCTCGGGCTATAGTGATATTGCCATAGGTACGGGCCGACTTTTTGGCTTTGATTTGATGCGAAATTTTAACCTCCCCTATTTTTCAAGAAATATCGCCGAGTTTTGGCGAAGGTGGCATATCTCGCTGTCTACGTGGTTTCGGGATTATTTGTATATTCCATTAGGTGGTTCCCGGGGTTCAAAATGGCAACAGGTCAGGAATGTTTTTATCATCTTTTTGGTCAGCGGATTTTGGCACGGAGCCAACTGGACTTTTGTTATTTGGGGCGGCTTGCACGCCTTATTCTTTCTTCCTTTATTATTGGGGGATCAAAACAGGAAACATTTAAACCAGGTTGCCGAAAATAAAAGCTTGCCTTCCTTCCGGGAGCTCCTGCAAATGCTGTTCACTTTTGGCCTGACCAGCTTTGCCTGGATATTTTTCAGGGCCGATACTATAGTTGATGCCGTAAATTTCATTAAAAGGATATTCATAAATCACGAATTTGAACTTCAGTATTTGTCTATTGAGAGATATAATGTAGAAATGCTGCTGATCATTGGAATATTCGTGCTTCTGGAATGGTTTCACCGGCATTTGGAACACCCTTTTACGGGAAGCTTTAAATGGGTTAAAATAATCGCGATCATTTTAATGTTGCTTACATTAGGGGTTTATTCAGATCAGCAGGAATTTATTTATTTTCAGTTCTAATGAAGAATTTTTTCAAATACTTAATAAGCATTTCTGTCATCACATTACTTCTGATGTTTTTTTTGGATAAGGGCTATTCTTATGCTTTTAAAAATGGACAACCCAGATCAAAAATTCAAAATATGCTTCAGTTAAAAAACAAACATTATGATGTAGCCTTTTTTGGATCTTCACGAACCGAAAAACATATAAACTGTGAATTAATAACTAAACTCACGGGAAAATCCTGTGTTAACTTTGGAATTTCCGGAGGTTCTCCTGGGGATATGTTAATTTTAATGAAACTGGCCGAAAGCAGAAAATTTACCTTCAACCAGGTTTTTATGCAGGTGGATTATAATTATAATAGTTATGGTATTACCAAATATTTTAAAGCCAATTTAATCCCATTTACAGACAATCCTATTGTTAAAAAACAACTCTTACTTTATAAAGAAGAATTCTTTTATAGACGTATCCCATTTTATAGATTTATGGTTTTTGATAAGGTAGTAGGTATTAGAGAGGCAACTGCATCTTTTCTAAAATTAAGCCAAAATACCAATATTGAAATTGGTTTCTTACCAAAACAAGGAATAGGTAAGGCTGTGGCAGGAAGTTTCCCGGAAACAATAAAAGATAAAAGCCCGGAATTAACTCAAATGCAGGAACTTTATAAGGATACAAATACCAAACTTGAATTTTTTACTGCACCTTATTGCAAAGAAGTTAAAAACAGGAATTTTATGGATAAAGTCCAATTAAAATTACCCGGCTTGCACAATTATATTGACCTGTTTGATAATAAAGATGAATATTTTTTTAACTGCGGGCATTTAAATGAAGCCGGTGCCGGGGTTTTTACAAAAACCTTAATAGAAGATTTGCTAAAATAATATCAAAGAATAATGCACATAGGCTTTTTAACTCCCGAATATCCACACTCTAAAACAAATCCTGCCGCAGGAATTGGGACCAGCATCAAGAATATGGTGACAGCCCTGTCAGAAAAAGGGATTAAAGTCTCCATATTTATTTACGGCCAGTCAACAGATGAGATTTTTACTGAAGGCGGAATAAAATTTCATTTGATAAAACAGCAAAAATATAAATTTCTGGGCTGGTACCTGCACCGGAAATTCCTTGAGAAGTATTTCAACAAAGCAATTGTAAAAGACAAAATAGGCGCCATTGAAGCCCCGGACTGGACCGGGATCACCGCATTTATGAAACTCAAATGTCCGCTGGCAATTAGATTTCACGGCAGTGACACTTATTTCTGTCATCTTGAAAACCGGCCGCAGAAGAAAAAGAATTTCTGGTTTGAGAAAAAAGCCCTGACAGGAGCAGATCACCTGCTTTCGGTAAGCGAATTTACAGCAGAGAAAACCGTGGCCCTCTTCAGCTTAAAAAAGAAAATAGAGGTCATTCCCAATTCGGTGGATGTGGCGGTTTTCTGTCCGCGCAACAAGGCTGTGGAACAAAACACTATTCTCTACTTTGGAAGTATCATCAGGAAAAAAGGCGTATTGGAGCTGACAGAGATATTTAATCTCATAATCTCAAAAAAACCGGAAGCCAGGCTCCTCTTTGCAGGAAAAGACGTAAAAGACCACACCACCGGCAGTTCCACCAAAAAAATGATCCTGGACAAACTTTCCCCCGCAGCCATAAAAAACACCGAATGGCTGGGCGTGCTGCCATACGAAAAGGTGCTGGCACAAATAGCCACCGCAAATGTGGTGGTCCTTCCCAGCTTCGCCGAAGCCCTCCCCATGACCTGGCTCGAAGCGATGGCGATGGAAAAAGCCTTGGTGACCTCAGACATCGGCTGGGCAAAAGAAGTGATGATAGATGGCGTCACCGGGTTTACGGTAAATCCAAAAGACCATCAAAAATACGCCGGGAAAATCCTGCAATTGCTGGATGATCCCGTTCTTGCGGAAAAAATGGGAAAAGCAGCCAGGGAGCAGGTGGTTGTCAAGTTTTCAACGGAGGTGGTGGTGGAGAGGAATATTGGGTTTTATGAAAGAGTGGTGAGTAATGAGTATTGAGTGGAAAACGCGGATTAAAATGAATTGCACGGATTTGGGGAAATCATGGATTGCACGGATTAAAACGAATTTTGCGCCCCGACGCTTCGGGGTGGAACCTCACCCCTATGCCCCGGAATTTCCAAGTTGACTTCAACTTCAACAAATCATCACAACATCACTTCATCACAAGATCACATCCTCACATCTTCACATCTTCACATCTTCACATCATCAGATTATCACATTAACAAATCCCGGTTCAAAAACATAAGATATTTCAGTAAATTTGATTAATTTTAGATATGCAAATCGAAAGAACAATTAAAGAAATCTTAATAAGAGTTTCGGCAGGCACAGATCTACCCGGGCTGCAAAGGATTTTGGACTATCTTAAATTCCGGGAAATAGCATCTAAAAGCAAAGCCACCGAAGCGGAAATAGAGCAATTATCTACAGAATCAAAAGCTTCCTGGTGGAAAAAGAATAAAAGTCGCTTTGCAAAGTGATCCTTGTTGTAGATACTAATATTGTTTTTAGTGGAATTCTTAGTCCAGAAGGAACCATCAGTGATCTTTTATTAAATTCCACCGATTCCTTTAGTTTTTATGCTCCCTCCGCCATAATAGATGAATTGGACAAACACCATAAAAAATTAGTCAAAATAAGCGGACTTTCAGATAGTGAAATTCAATTTCTAAGAAGAATGTTGCTTAGAAAAATTGAATTAATAGATTTGGAATCTATCCGTTCAACAACCTGGGAAAGGGCACTTGAGCTCACCGGGAATGTAGATGAATTTGATGCTCCATTCATCGCACTAAGCCTTGAACTGGAAGCTCCACTTTGGACCGGGGACAAAAAATTAATTAAGGGATTAAAAACAAAAGGAATTGAGTGGATTTTGGATACCAATCAAATAATTAAAATAAGGGATTAAATTTAATGGGAAAAACACGAATTGGACGGATTAAAACGAATTTCGCGCCCCGACGCTTCGAGGTAGAATTTTGAATAAACATATCTCCTTCAATCTGCGGATTCAATCTGCGAAATTCTGCTGGAAAAAGAACCAAGAGACAAGAATCAAGAATCAAGACAGAAAAAGAGATTCTTCCTCGCCCAAAAGCTCGTTCAGAATGACAAAAAGGGGAAGAAACACGAATTGCACGAATTAAAACGAATTACGCGGATTTAAAAGACTTGGGGACGCGGAGAAAAAGGGACTTGGGGAGGGAAAAAAGAACCAAGAATCAAGAAACAAGACAAAAGAAAATTAATATTTTTGAACTTACACACTTTATGGGATAGTGCCTATGCTCATTTCATAAATTTATTCTTCAATTTTCCGGATGATATGAGACGTAAGTCCCGATTGCCAGGCGTTCATCTTACTGGCTTCAAAGTTAATTTATGTATTTG
>Ga0314772_1000740_pt1 | contig 16541 bp, 19 predicted proteins | sample MetaGCBIW2018_FD_204520 | JGI IMG/M metagenome (GOLD analysis project Ga0314772, IMG submission 204520) | Cryopeg brine microbial communities from Beaufort Sea near Barrow, Alaska, United States - CBIW 2018 | ecosystem: Environmental > Aquatic > Marine > Coastal | place: USA: Alaska | collected... | reverse complement strand
CCTGAGTTTTCGGGCAGTCAACATAGCTAACTACTATTACTTTAGATGAGTAAATAATGAACGCATATATTGTAGATGCCGTTAGAACACCAATTGGCCGATTTGGTGGACACTTTTCACTAGTTAGAGCTGATGACCTTGGAGCCGCCCCTATTCGAGCCCTTTTGAGTCGCAATTACGAATTGGATTGGACCCGCATCGACGATGTCATATTTGGTTGTGCGAACCAAGCCGGCGAAGACAATCGAAATGTTGCAAGAATGGCGACCCTTCTCGCCGGTCTTTCCGAAAGCATACCGGGAACAACTATTAATCGACTTTGCGGTTCTGGGCTGGATGCCGTCAGCACAGTAGCAAGAGGCTTGAAGACTGGTGAGCTCAACCTCGCCCTGGCAGGGGGTGTTGAGTCCATGACACGAGCCCCTTTCGTCATGGGTAAAGCCGATAAACCTTTTTCGCGGCAATCTCAACTTGAGGACACCACGATTGGTTGGAGATTCATCAACCCTTTAATGCGTGCAAAATACGGCGTCGACAGCATGCCTGAGACAGCTGACAACGTTGCAAGGGAATATGGGATTAGTCGAGAAGATCAAGACCTGTTTGCCTACCGCAGCCAGCAAAAGTGGGCGGACGCAAATAGTCGGGGATTCTTTAACAAAGAAATTATTCCCGTGAGTGTACCCAAGGGCCGGAATGAAATAATCTCGGTTGACCAAGACGAGCACCCGCGCCCTCAAACGGACATAGCTGCACTCCAAAAATTGAAGCCAATCAATGGTCCCGATTGCACGGTAACAGCAGGGAATGCCTCTGGGGTTAATGATGGTGCCTGCGCATTATTAATGGCCTCCGAGAAAGGGCTTCTTGAGAACAACCTCAAACCTAGGGCCAAGGTCCTTGCTACAGCTGTTGCCGGTGTTGCGCCCAGGGTTATGGGCGTTGGCCCGATAACAGCAGTTAAGAAGGTCTTGTCTTTAGCAAACCTTACGCTCGATGACATGGATACTATTGAATTAAATGAGGCCTTTGCAGCCCAGGGACTCGCGGTAATGAGAAAGCTAGGCTTACCTGATGACGATCCACGAGTCAATCCTAATGGTGGTTCCATAGCAATCGGTCATCCGCTCGGAATGAGCGGAGCACGACTTGTCACCACAGCGCTAAATCAACTCGAAGCAACGAATGGTCGTTACGGCCTCTGCACTATGTGTATCGGTGTTGGCCAAGGCATCGCTATGGTCATTGAAAGAATACGCTAAGCCAAAGAGTCTCCATTGTGTTGTTGTCACCCTCCTTGCCCCCATTCATTGGGGGCTTTTTTTGTTGTGCGTCAGACATAGCGCGTAGCGCCTTAACTGTGATTTCAAAGCACAGATTGGTAAGCGACCAGTGGACGCATACTTTTCGAATATCCATTAAATCTGCGTCATGCCAGCCTGATAGCATCCTGCTTTTGATCAACTCGATACTCGAGTGCATATACTCATATGGTTACCTGATGACACACGTCAATCAGCCATGGTCCAGCTTAGGGCTATACTGGAATTATAATGACAGTCAAGGAGATAGTTCCATGGCTCGCAATCCCATCCAGTTCCAGCCCGGCCTGTCGCTGCCGGCCTTCACTGAGCAGTACGGCACGGAAGAGCAATGCCGGGCGGCGCTCTACCAGTATCGTTGACCTAAGGGGTTCGTTTGTCCAGATTGCGGCGACACGACCGGCTGTCAGCTTTCGCGGGGACTCTACCAGCAGTGCCATCATCAGACCTCGCTGACCACCAGTACCATCTTCCACGGCACGCACCTATTTCCGCTGACCACCTGGTTCCTGGCGATTTACCTGCTGACCCAACGAAAGAATGGCATCTCGGCACTGCAACTGTCCCGGGGTAATCCCCCCATTTTAAGAGGGCATCAGAAGTAGAGCTCAGGCCACCATGGCCAATTTCTGCTGTGGGGTAATGCCCGCGAGGGCCATGTTGGGCCGTTCGTTATTGTAGGTCCATAGCCACCGAGTTGCATATTCCTGAACCTCCTCAATGGAGTGGAATAGATATTGAGCCAGCCAGTCATAGCGCACAGTGCGGTTATAGCGCTCGATATACGCGTTTTGCTGCGGGTTGCCGGGCTGGATAAAGACCAGTGTAATACCTTGTTTTTCAGCCCAGGCGGCCAGTGTCGCACTGATGTATTCCGGGCCATTGTCACAGCAACAGTGGTAACGGCTTTTTGCGCCATCTCCCGGCGGAGAGATGGCTTTACCACTTTCCCTCAAGAGCTTCCTTGCGCAACTCAGCTTTGAGCCGTTCTTCGGCATACATCTTCTTCAGCCGCCGGTTCTCATCTTCAAGCTCTTTCATGCGTTTAATCATGGAGGTATCCATGCCGCCGAATTTGGCTCGCCACTTATAAAAACTGGCACTGCTCATGCCGTGCTCGCGGCATAACTCCGGAACGGGCACTCCGCTCTCGGCTTGCTTCAAGATCGCCATGATCTGGCTGTCGGAAAAACGTGACTTCTTCATGCAGAATCTCCCTACGTCTAGCTTACGGAAAATTCTACTTCTGATCACCTTGGTTTCTTGGGGGGATTACCAACTGTACTTCATCAAGTATTTTAACCGTTAAATAATAGCTCGTTAGAAATTTCTCCAATATTTCTAGCTCCGCATAATTGCATGCTTCTCTGAAACTCATCATTCAGAATAGCCAATGCACGCGCGGCCCCCGGGCGGCCAGCCGCAACCGCCCCCCACAATGTAGCCCGCCCAATCAATACGCCCTCTGCCCCAAGCGCGCGCGCTTTCAATATATCCACGCCGCGGCGCACGCCGCCATCCACATACACGGGGATTCGGCCTGCTACAGCGTTGAGTATTGCTGGTAACGCTTCCATTGTGGCTACCGCGCCATCCAGCTGTCGTCCCCCGTGGTTCGAAACGACGATCGCATCGCAGCCTAGTCTCACCAATCGGTCAGCATCATCTGCGCGCATGACACCTTTCACTATCAGTTTGCGCGACCAGAAATCCCTTAACGTCTGCAAGCGCGCCCAATCGAACGACGGGTCGTAGCTACGTCCCACTGAAGAGGCTAGCTTGGCGGCACTCGCTGAAGGTTCCTCCAGTTCCACCAAGTTTTCCATCTTGGGCAAACCATGGCGCACGATATCGAGAGCCCAGGCTGGGCGGCTCGCGAAGTCAACCAGGTTTCTTGCCGTATAGCGGAAAGGGAAGGACAGGTGATTGCGGTAGTCACGTTCGCGCTTGCCTCCCACCGGCAGGTCCACGGTTATCATCAGCGCTTCATAGTCCGCCGCATACGCGCGGGCAATGAGCGAATCCAGTAACTTGCGGTTCTGCAGGATATAGGCCTGAAACCAATGTCTACCAGGGGCCGCCTCGGCGATTTGCTCGATCGACGCTGTAGCCGATGTCGATAACGTGTAGGGAATTCCCATTTCGGCCGCTGCTTGCGCGATGGCGATATCGCCGCCCCTGCGCCCGAAGCCGACGCCACCCGTGGGGGCCACGGCCATCGGTAGAGGCGAGCGCACCCCAAAAATCTCCAAGGATGTGTCTACCTTCGACACATCCATCAAACAACGAGGCGCCAAGCGAATCTCCTTAAAGGCCTCTCTGTTCGCGTCAAGCGTTGTCTCTTCCTCTGCCCCGCCGTCAAAAAAATCGAAGATGGCGCGTGGCAGGCGGCGCTTGGCCAATTTTCTCAGGTCTTCAATGCTGTGTAGCTTATCCACCGTAGACATATGGGTTCCTTGTTCTTTCTGATAATTGTTAGTGTCTAACCATCAGGACCAGCTTGCCCCTCAGGTGGCGAGACTCGCTCAAGTAATGGGCTTTTGCTACATCCTCGAGCGCAAACGTGGTGATCTCGGGTACCTGAACCGCCTTGGATTGGAGCAGCTTCATGATGCGTTCCAGGTGTGCCGAGTCGCGGTTGACTTGGGGGCGTAACGCCTGCACATCGGTTCGCGTCGGTAAGGGCGCCTTGGAGCCTGAAGCGATAAACGCGGCGCGACCGCCCGAACGCAACACACAGAAGGAGCGCTCGGCTACCTCTCCTCCGATGGTGTCGAGTACGGCATCGCAGTCACTGACACAGTGCGTGAAATCCTGGGTTTTGTAGTCAATGACCTTATGCGCCCCCAGGCTGAGCAAGTACTCATGGTTTGCTGCACTGGACGTTGTGGTGACCTCGGCACCTAAATTACGTGCGAGCTGAATTGCAAAGCTGCTGACCCCTCCGGCGCCACCCTGGATCAAAATATGCTCGCCGGGCTGAACGTTAAGCGTATGTTCGATACTAACGATAGCCGTGAGCCCGGTCAGGGCAAGGGCCGCCGCTTCAAGATGGCTAACCGTGTCCGGCTTGCGGGCAACGTTTGATGCGCTGATAGCGATTTTTTCCGCGTAGGCGCCGTCGTTTGCCGTTTCGCAGACCCCGAACACGGGAGTGCCGACAGGTAAGCCCTCCACACCTTCGCCCACCGCTGCCACAACGCCGGAGAAATCGCGTCCTAATACGTAGGGAAACCGGGTGATTTCCTTGTATTGTCCGGTTCGAATCTTCCAATCTACACCGTTCACGCTGGCGGCATGGATGTCGACCACGATCTCGCCGGCCGCCGGCTCGGGATCCGGAAGGTCGCCGTACTGGAGCACTTCTGGGCTGCCTGTTTGCATGAAATATATCGCTTTCATTGCTTTCCTCTTCTTATGCCATCTCACGTACCCATGACGCGCGAACTTGCCACCCGGTACAGTAGGGGGGTCAACGGCACCATGATGAATAGCCGAACAATCTGGAATGCTGCGACGCCTGCCACGCCTAAGCCCAGGTTTTCCGCGGTAATGGACATCTCGGTCAGGCTCCCGGGGGCTGTGGCCAGAATCATGGTCGGCAGGTCCCAAGAAGTGAGCCGAGACGCCACATACCCCATCGCCGCACAGATCGCCATGAGTAGCCCTGTCAGTAAGGTGCTTACCAACAGAAAACGGGGGGCACGATGAAAGATCTCCTGGGTAAAGCTGAGCCCCAACGATGCGCCCAGTAATAGCTGTCCTGCATAGATCACGAAGCGGGGAAACCCGAAGTCATAGAACCCCGTTCCGGCAAGGATGGCCGAGGCGGCGAGCGGTCCCATGAACATGGGGCTGACAATACCGCAACGGTGAAAGAGGAAAGCGGCAAGCGTGGCTATCGTGAGCACTTCCAGCAGGACCAGCGGCCCCACCACAGGGAGGTTGGTGGCGACGCCGAACGATTCGGTGCCCGCGCCCATTGCGGCTAGGGAGAGGGGAATGATCGTTACCACCATGGCGATTCGCAGGCTCTGGGCGATGGCGACCAAGGCGGCGCTGCCTCCCTTCTGTTCGGCCAATTGCGCCATTTCACCAGGCCCTCCGGGAATACTGGAAAACAAGACGGTGGCCAGGTCGATCGCGGTGAGCTGAATCAGGAGATAGGCCGTTACGCAGCCGGCCAGCGTGGCTAACAGCGCTATTCCCACCATAGTGGGAAGGTGGCTAATGGTTTGTGCCAGTGCGCTTGGCGTGAAATACAGTCCAACGGCGGCGGCCACGACCAGCTGGCCCAAGCCGCGGGCAGAATGGTGCAAGTAGGGGGCGTAACCCGTGAGGCTTATGGCGGTTGCGGCGCACATGGGGCCGATCATCCAAGCCAGGGGAGCTTGAAGGCTATCCGCAACGAATCCCGCCGCCGCACACAGCAGGAACAGCATGGTAAGACGAAGCCCTTGCTGAGGTGAATGTTGGCTCACGGAGGAAGATTTCTTGGAGTCGTTCACGCGGTCGCTTGGCCCCCGAGCGTGATCACCACTTTCCCCATGTGCGTCCGGGACGCCAGGTGCTGGTAAGCAGCTTTCGCTTCGGTGAAGGGAAAGACACGATCGATGACCGGCTTTAGCGCATGCTGCGCGATGGCAAGATTCATGGACTCGAAATGTGCTCTCGAGCCAACGTACAGACCCCTCATAGTCACGTTGCGGCGGCGTACACGTGTGGGGTCGATCAAGCCTCCCGCCTGAGCACCGATAAGATGAACCGTGCCCCCATTTCGCGTTGCTTCGACAGATTGACCAACGTTCTCGCCGCCAACGACCTCAATGACGTGATCAACGCCACGGCCCCTTGTAAGGGCCATGACCTGCTCATGCCAATCTGGTGAGGTGGTATAGTCGATGCCTTCGTCGGCACCCAACTGCAAAACGTTATTGAGCTTCGCTGCACTGGACGAGGTAGCGATCACCCGGGCACCAACCATCTTGGCGAACTGCAGTGCAAACAACGAAACTCCACCGGTGCCCAAGGTCAGTACGGTCTCTCCGGGTTTGACCGGAGTGGCGCCGAAGAGAGCATTCCATGCTGTTGTTCCCGCGCAGGGCAGCGTGGCTCCTTCTTCGAAGGATAGATGCGACGGCAACTTTACGAGGCCGTTCTGATCGAACACAGCGTACTCTGCCAGTACGCCATGGCATGAACCGCCCAGGGCGGATACTCCAAAGGCTTCCTCGAAATTCCCCCCCAGCCAGTGCTGGAGGAACAGGGCGGCGACTCGATCACCGGGCTGCACTCGGGATACGCCCGATCCGATGCTGATCACTTCCCCCGCACCGTCGGAAAGCGGCACCAGATTCTCCGGTACGCTGCCCAGCGCATAGCGGCCTCCGGCCACTCGTAAGTCACGGTAGTTAAGGGATGCGGCTCGCATCCTTACCAGCACCTGCCCCGGCCCCGGGTGGGGAGTGTCGGCATGTCGTAACACCAGGCCATCGAGGCCCTGGTCGGGAATTAGATGATAAACCTGCATGGTTATACCTCTGATGTATTCGATGGCGACTCAACGTCCACCACTGACTCTCAATACGGCGCCGGTCACGTATGCGGCCGCGTCCGACAGAAGCCATAAAATGGGGGCGGCGATTTCTTCCGGGGTGCCCATGCGCCCAAGGGGAATCGTCTTCGCCAACGTTTGCGGGTCGGGTGCGGCGCCCAACGCAGCATGAATTTCGGTGTCGGTGACGCCTGGTGAGAGAGCGTTTACTCGAATCCCTTCGCCCGCCACTTCTCTGGCAAGCCCCAAGGTGAACGTTTCAACCGCTGCCTTCGACGCGCCATACCAGACGTAGGCACCGGCTGCACCTTGCTGGGCTGCACCCGATGATAGGTTGACGATCGATCCGCCAGCGCCTCCCCTTTGGGTCGAGAGGCGCTGTACGGCTTGACGACTACACTCCATGAGGCCAAAGACGTTGACGTCGAAGACCTGATGGACGGTGGACATAGAAGTCTCCATGAACTCGCCCCGTTGCCCGGTAATGCCAGCATTGTTCACCAGGGCGGCGAAGCGCCCTGGTTGTGCATCGATGGTCTCGAACAGCCGCGTGATATCGTCGGAGTTGCTGACGTCGCTACGCACTGCAAGGGCACTGCCCCCCGCCTGTTCTATTTCGGCGACGAGGCGTTCGGCCGCTTGGGTGTCGTTGCGGTAGGTGAATACAAGCCGAAAACCTTGCTTCGCGGCCATACGACAGATGGCGCGGCCGATCCCCCGCGAGCCCCCTGTCACCAAAAGAATTTGCTGCTTGTTCGTCATACCCTCTCCTTACCTTAGCCAGCCAAGTGTTGGCCTTCCTGTTCCGCCGTTAGTAGCAATAGGCGTACGAAGGCCTGTGGCCCCGGCGCCAACGCTTCGTCACGTCGGGTGATGATCCCGATGGGCCGCACCAGGCACTTGCCTCGAAACGGCACAGCGCGTAACCCCATAGCGTTTAAAATTTTCGTGTCGACCGCAGGCATGACCGTACCGCCAAATCCTGCCGCGGCTAATGCAAAAAGCGTCGGGTACTGCAGGGCTTCGTACTTGGGCATGATGGCAATCCCCTCTGCCTTTGCGGCGTTTTCCAGCACTTCACGTGCGGTGGTACCCACCGAGGAGCAGAGAAGGTTGATGTTCGCGAGATCTCGTATTCTGGCATGCCCGCGAATGGCAAGCGGGTGATCTTCGCGAACAATCAAGGAAAATTCTTGATCGAAGATTGGGTTGAAGGCCAGCTTGTCCGTGGTCGGCTGATAGGGCCCAATTCCGACGTCCACACTTCCGTTGAGGAGCGCTTCCAACATTTGTGGTGCTAGTTCCTCACGAAGCAGAACGCGGATGCCGGGGTGCTCACTTTCAAACGTGGCCAACACTTTCGGGGCGAGGCTCATGGCGATGGTGGGCGAGAAGGAGACCACCACTTGGCCGGTCAATAGGCCTGCCTGGGCGTGGATGTCGCGTATGAGCCGCTCGGATTCCGCCAGCAACCGCTTGCCTCGCTCGAGTAGTTCTGCTCCCGCCGTTGTTAGCCGTACCTGGCGGGTAGAGCGAACCAGAAGCTTCACCCCAAGTGCGTTTTCCAACTGATTAATCTGCGATGTCACTGCTGGCTGAGAGCGACTAAGCATCTCAGCTGCGCGTCGGAAGCTGAGTGTTTCAGCAACAGCAATGAAAGTATCCAGCCGACGGAAAACCGTGGGAGATATTGTTTCTGGGTTTAGCGCCATGCACGATTTTCCTTACCATTAAAGGACAGTTCGAAGCCGCGACGAGTCATAAAGGAGGCCTTAGCGTTCATCGGGGCGTAACAGTTCGAATACCCGTTCGACAACTGCATAATCGCGATAACCGCAGCGGGCGAGCGACTGGGCCGCGACCGTGTCGAACCGCCCGTCGCGAATATATTCTTCATTGATATACACACCTATGACCTGACCTATCACCAGATACCGATCTGTCGGTTTTCCGTCCAAATCCAACAACTCGCTGCAATGCACCGTACGGCATTCCAATGCAGCAGGCGCCTTGGCGACACGAGGCGGCTTGACCAGGCGTGAAGGCGCCATTTCCAGGCCTGCATAGTCAAACTCATTCTCACCATGCGGTAGGCTGGCCGAACTCTCACTCATGGCCTGCGACAAGGGCATGGTGGCCAGGTTGTAAACGAATTCGCGGGTCGCTTGCGCATTTCGTGGGGAGTCTTTCATGCCTTCACTGGTAAAGCCGACCATGGGAGGACGGCTCGACATGGCATTGAAAAAGCTGTACGGCGCCAGGTTAGGCAGCCCCTCATCGGACAAGGTCGAAATCCAGCCGATGGGCCTGGGGGCGATAATGGCCTTGAACGGATCGTACGCAAGGCCATGGCCCACCGACGGTTCGTAGAACATCCAGACTAGCCTCTTGAGTGAATGAGAATTATTGCGGCGGCAAGCAGCCGACTACCGGGGTTCACGGTCAGCGCCAACAGCCTGCGCCTGGGGTGAGTCGAAGATCCAGTCGGCCATGACCTGGCACCGCTTGATCAAGCGGTGCTCATCGGGAGCGTAATCGGCGACGGCGTTATGCAGCGTGCCAATGTTTTCCCACATAAGAACGTCATGCTCGTTCCACTCATGGGTATATTGGTACTTCGGGTCGAGCTGATGCTTGAAAAGGAATTCCAGCATCTCTTCGCTTTCCTTTTCTGACCAGCCATCGATGCATACGGTATAACCGGGATTGGCGTATAGCACCTTACGCCCCGTGATGGGATGGGTAAGGAATACTGGATGTGACACCGGTGGTTTAGCCTTGCGCTGCTCTGGGGTCAGCGGAGGGCGCGTACTGCCTTTCTCGCGGCGCATCATTTCCCAGAATTTGTTGAAGTCATGGGTGGCCGTGGCGGTAGCTAATTTCTGCTTCACGTCTTCGGGCAAGTCTTCGTAGGCAGCGTGCATATTGGCGAAGCTGGTGCAACCTAGTGCCTTGCCATCGCGACGCGGCACCTTGATCGCATACAGTACATTGGCAAAGGCGATCGTGTCGCTATAGGACATGTCGGTATGCCAGTCCTGTCCAGCATCAGCGATGCCGATGGGTTTGCCATCTTCGACGATGTTGGACAGGATCATCACTTCAGGATGATTGGGATCTTTGAATGTGTTGGCAACATTGATTTCGAGACTACCAAAGCGGCTGCTAAAATGCTTTAAACTCGCTTCGTCCAAGCTCTGCCCATTAAAGTAAACCACTCCATGCTCGCCTAGCGCGTTAACGATATCATTAAAGGTTGCTTCATCCAGTGGCTGGGATAAGTCCAGCCCATCAACCTTAGCACCGAGTATTTTCCCGCTGGGCTTGATGCTTAACTTATTCATGTCTTTTCTCCTAACTAGCAATCTTCGGTTATTTATGTGGCTATCATGTCAATGGAGTGGTATTTACGAAAAATTGTAGCCTTCTTCGCTTTTTCATAAGGGCTTAACAACTCTGATCAAAAAATCAAGCTATTCATGTTACGTCATTGGTAAGCACTCCAATTGGGGGGATTTCCATGCGCACATGATCCCCCTGAGTGAGGTAAAGAGGCGGCTCCCTGAAACAGCCAACCCCAGATGGCGTGCCGGTCGCAATGACATCTCCGGGCTCCAACGTCATAAAACGGCTGAGGTAGGACAAGATGTAAGCCACTGGGAAAATCATGTCATTGGTATTGCCTTCCTGCATCAATGTGTCATTGACCCAGCAGCGCAACTCGACGTCAGTAGGATCGGTCAACTCATCGGCGGTAAGCAGCACCGGGCCCATAGGTGTAAAGCCATCCATGCTCTTAGCGAAAGTGGTTTGCGGTGGTTTCACATCGAACTGAAACTCGCGAGCGGAAACATCATTGATAATCGTGTAACCAGCGATGTATTCCAGTGCTTGTGGCTCAGGGATATCTTTCATCTTCCTCCCAATCACCACAGCAAGCTCCACTTCCCAATCCAGTTTGGTTACCGAAGCGGGGCAGGGGATGGGGGCTTCCGGGCCAATCACCGACGTGGGAACTTTGGCAAAGATGCGAGGCTCATCCTGAGCTAGGAGGCCCCCTTCCCCTGCATGAGCCCCGTAATTTCTACCGACCCCAAGGATTTTACCGGGGCGTGGTACCGGTGCTTGGAGGGTTAGGGTGACACGGTCCACCTTTGATTCGTTTCCGGCGATGTCCGACGCTTTTCTCAGCAGCGACAGGTCGCCCTTGGCACGCTCAAGTAGCACTGTCATATCGGAGGGAACTAAATACGTCGCTTGGTCGACTGCATCTGCTTCTCCCCTGCCAGTCAGCAGTGCTTCCACCGCAACACGTAAATCAATGACTTGGCCATTGGCTAGCATCGTGCCCACGCGCTGTACGCCCTGCGCCATATATGTGATTAGCTTCATTCTTTCCTCCTTCTTTTTGGTTAGATCATTGTCTAAATGGTAAACCGCCACGCATTTATCAACTCAGTAGATTCGGGAGGAAAAGAGATATTGAAGGGAAAGCAATGAGCAAACCGAGAATCAGCATTTCGACGACCAAGAACGGTGCTACTCCTGTAAAACCTTCTTTCGTGCTGACTCCTGTTGATCCTGACGCGATATAGATATTCAATCCCAATGGTGGTGATACGAGACCAATTTCCGCGGTCTTTATGAGAACTATGCCAAGCCAGATCCCATCAAACCCCAAACCTGTTAGTACTGCATAGGTAATAGGAACGGTCAGCACGATAATGGCAAACTGATCCATGAACATGCCGAGAATAAGATAAATAAAAACGACCAGTAACAGTACCGTGTAGGGTGAAAGGCCTGCGGTTGAGATCCACTCAATCATGCTGGTGGTTACGTTGGTATACGCCATAAAATATCCAAACAGCAACGCCCCAAAGATGATGGCCACAATCATGGCCGTGGTGCGCAGCGTCTTGCCGACGGCCACGTAAAAAGTTCCCCACGTCATACGGCGTAGCATCAGGCTGATAGCCAGCGCTCCAAAAGCACCGATTGCGCCGACTTCCGTTGGGGTGGCTATGCCTGAGTAAAGGGCTCCTAGCACGATGAAAATCAGAACAAGCATTGGCCAGACGCGACCTGTCTGGCGGAGTTCACCCGCCGCTTCGCCATCACTATCCGCCTTAAGAATTTGAGACTTGACCAGCTTTGGATCCGGCGCCCAGCTCGGCCTGATACGCACTACGATAGCGATCGTCACGATGTAGCCTAGCGCCGTCACAATGCCGGGAATCAGTCCGGCCATAAAAAGCCTACCGATTGATTCCTCGGTAATGATGCCGTAGACGATGAACGCGATCGACGGAGGAATCATGATCGCCAAGGTGCCAGCAATGGCCAAGGTGCCGATAGAGAACCCTTCGTTGTATCCCAACGACTTCATCGTGGGGAAGGCAGCACTCGATATTGAGGCCACCGAGGCGGTACTGCTACCCGATGCCGAGGCGAGGATTGAGCCAGCCAGTACACAGGCCATGGCCAAGCCTCCCTTGACCCGATGCATCAGACGGCTACATGAAATCATCATGTCTTTGGCAATGCCGCTCGCACTGAGGAACTCGGCCATTAACACGAACATCGGTATGGTCAGCAGTACGTAATTCGATGCCGTATGGTGAACAACTTGACCAAGTAAGCTGCCAACGATACCCGGGCTTACGATCATGGCCAGGCTGATAGTCCCGGCGAGGCCGAGGGCGAAACCTACTGGCACACCAACCACAATCAATAAGAGCAGTAGCCCTATTCCGAGGAAAATATCCATTGAGTCATATCCAGGATGAAATCAGTGTGAGGAGCCAATGGCACGCAGACGGGGGGCAGTCGCATCGAGTAGCAAGCGTACCGCGAGTAAGCCACAGCCAAGCGGAATCCAGACCCAGGACCAGGCAACCGGCCAATCAATGACGCCCATGATCAGCTTTCCCTGTTCCCAAGCTTCGTGGAATTCGATATAGCCTTGCCAGGTCATTGCGGCAATGTAACCCGCTGAGGCAAGCAGCCCGATCCGAACTAGAGGGCCGACCAGCGCTGCTGGCAGTCGGTGGATAAGCAACTGGATCTGAATGGCCCCTCCAGTTCGATAGCCCCAGGACAGGGCTAGCATGGTCACCATAACGAGCAGGTAATACTGGGTAAGGTGATGTTGGAAGGTGAGAGGTGAGCTGAATAGATGTCGTAAGATGGCATCGAAGGTTACCAGCACCATAGTAATTAATGCTGCGCAGCCTGCAATGATGGCAGCTACGTTCTCTATCCAGATCAGCACACGATCGATACGCCCATGTATTGAAAAAAACATGCCTCTCACCTCCTCGTTCTCCCAGTCTACTCTACTGGCCATTCAATACGCTGCTGTATTCTTCAAGCGCCTGTGCGGCCGCTAACCCTCGGTTATCGAGGCGTTGAACCCAATCTTTCTGGACTTCAGCGAGGCTACTATTGATCTTGTCGAGTTCCTCTGGAGCGAATTCATAGATTTCAATGCCAAGCTCGGTAAATTCCTGTGCCAGCACTTCGACTTCCTGATCCAGATAGCTGGCCATGGTTTCTTCAGTGCGCGTGCCGCAGTCGACTAAGGTATTCTGCATCTCACTGGATAAGGCATTGAAATTATCCAGTGAGATGCTGAGGACATTGGTAAAAGTGCCGAAAGCACCATTGCTGCTCATGCTTTTCATGAGTTCTTGGAGACTGAAGGGCTTGATGCTGGCAAAGGCAGAGATAGTGCCGTCCACCGTGCCACGTTCAAGAGCGATATAAGTATCGCCGATAGGGATTTCAGCGGGAGATGCACCCAATTCGGAAATTGCCAGGTTCATGGCGCCGCCGGCAGAGCGAAGCACGGTTCCTTCGAAGGCGTCGGCGCTATCGATCTTGTCACCAATGGACACCAATTGGTAAGGGGGGTAGGCCATGACAAGAAGCGGCATCAGATTGTTCGAGGTAAACTCTTCTTTCAAAATGCCACTCTTCAACGCACTAGAGTAGCCGGTGACGATTTCCATGGCAGAACTGCCCAGGCCTGGGAGCATCGAGACGCCATTCAACGGCAGTTCGTCACTGACATAACCAATGGGGACCGGGGCTACATCAGCGATACCTCCTTTAATCGCTCGAAGTAGCTCAGTAGTTTTCGAAATTTGCCCACCAGGGTAGTAATCAAAGCTAATTTGATCATCAGTCTCTTCGCTGATGCAGGCCATCCAAGGTTCTATACCTTGTTTGGTTATCACATGGCTTTCAGGACTACCATGGACCATGGATAACGTTACCGACTCCTGGGCCTGTGCAACCCCTATGCCGGTTGTAAGTAGAGTTGCTGAGGTGATGGCCAAGACCATTTGTTTCTTTATCATTTTCGACGCCTCTAATTACTTTGGAGATGTATAGTTATTTTTATATTCTGGGTGCAAGGCTTACCGATGATTCGATCTTTCGTATTGCTAACGTGTTTGGTCAGGCAGTGTTTTTTGAAAAGACTCTCTTTGCACGAATTCCCCGTACCATTCATTCAATTGTGGGCGTTTACTCAGCCAAACGTGATCACCATGACGAAGCTGCAACCAAGCAATCGCACACGCAACGCCGATGGTTCCCAAATCGACGTTGTTGGCAAACTCTGGGACGCTTTTCTCAAGCGTATCCATCCCACGAGAGGCGGTTGCTAACTGCTTTTCGATCCAGTCAGCGGAGCGTTCCTCCTCAGGGCGCATGTTTTCCAACCGTACTGCCATGCCTGCGTCTAGTACGCCATCGACCAATGCAACTAGCGTACGGGTTCTCCAGCGCTCCTGACCGTCTTGCGACAGGAGATGGCCGTCCCCCTCGACTTCGTTTAGGTACTCGCAGATGACTGGTGAGTCATAAATGATGTGGCCGCTATTCGTCATGAGGGCGGGGATCTTTGCTAGAGGATTGATTTCCCAGAATCCCGTGGATGGATCACGTGGATTGACCTCTACCATCTTGACGCTGTCATGCAGGCCAAGCTCATAGGCGACCAACCTTGCTTTCCGTGCATACGGGGAATTTGCTGACATGTAGAGTTGCATTTACGCTCCAGACATTTTGTTTTTATGCATACTGCTCATTGCGTTGCCTTAATTTAAGTCATTAGATTGATAATTTACAACACATTTTATATGATCAATTGATCAGGTAAACGAATCAATAGAGCTTAAAATCCCGCCCTGCGCGTTTCTTAATGATGCGGGGGACTTCGCAAACATCGACTAAAGTATAATCAATAAACCCTGTGCTTCAACCTCAGTCCATACACTCGATCTATGAGTTAACATAGATTTCAGGGCGCGGATTGAGGAGTCGAAGCTATGCCAAAACCTGAGTCACAGATCCCCGACAATCAAGTCCTGCCAGACGCTCAGTTGGAGAAGCGTACTCGTCGCCGATTTTCCACGGAGTACAAACTGAGAATACTGACCGAAGCGGACCAGTGCGCCCACGGTGAATTGGGTCAATTATTACGCCGCGAAAACCTCTACAGCAACCAGCTGCATGATTGGCGCAAGCAGTTGGAGGCTGGCGGCGAGGCCGCCCTGTCCAAGTCTACGCCGGGGCCGAAAGCTTCAAAGACACCGGAGCAGAAGCGCATCGAGCAGCTGGAGAAAGAGCTGGCGAAGACGCAGCACCGGCTGCGGGTCACTGAAGACTGTGTAGATCTCCAAAAAAAAGCCTTGTCGATGCTCGATCTGTCGAACAATGGGAGCGATCCGTCCTGATGGTGCTGGAGCAACGCCCGGCGCACATGCCGCTGAGCCTCGCCTGTGAGGTTCTCGGGCTCAATCGCAGCACGGTGTACGCCAGACAGCGTGGGAAAACGCCAATGAACCCGCAGATGCGATCTCGCAAGAAAGCATCGCAGCCACGGGCTCTGTCGGTCTCTGAGCGCCAGGCAATCCTAGACCGGATGAACCGGCCCGAGTTCTGGGACCAGACTGCCTATCAGGCATTCACCCTTCTGGAACAGGGTGAATGCCTGCTTCTAACTGCCGATTCTCCATCCACCGCATTTTGTGTGCGCGCACACAAATTGCTTTCGCCCTGCCGGCTACCACTTTTTGCCTCCCAGTCCCTGCGCTCTTCGGTCAAATTTGACCGCTACTGGCGACACCCACCCTTCACGGTCAGTTTTTACAGGCACAAGCTTTCTTAAAGTAACTTTTTCGTCGCTACAGGTAGTGTGCCGACTGCCAAGTTGCCCTACCGTTTTCTAGTCGTAGATTTTTAGACGCAATTGTTTATCAAAAAACCACAAGAAAAGTTAGTTTTTGAGAGTGCAAAATTAGCGCTCAGAAAACGACCGTTTTCTATTCACTCCAATGCGCATGAGCTACCCAGCTCACATGCTGTGGGCCGCAAATAATCTACTTTGATCCTTAGATGGCACTCGTCATTACAACAACGGGCGAAAAATTCGACTCAGTAATGCAACTTAAAAATGAGTGTTTGCAGATGGAGCGCGTTCCGTTCAACCCGCCTTGGTGGTGAGGAGGGTACGAAGGGCTTTATTACGCTGATGGCTACTGAGGTTGGGCGGCATACTACTGGACAAAATATTGCAATTGATAAGGGGACAGGCGTTTGTTGATTCGTTTGTAAACCCTAATCCGTGGATCAAAAAAGGATAGGGAAGGTTG
>Ga0314772_1000737_pt1 | contig 16579 bp, 13 predicted proteins | sample MetaGCBIW2018_FD_204520 | JGI IMG/M metagenome (GOLD analysis project Ga0314772, IMG submission 204520) | Cryopeg brine microbial communities from Beaufort Sea near Barrow, Alaska, United States - CBIW 2018 | ecosystem: Environmental > Aquatic > Marine > Coastal | place: USA: Alaska | collected... | reverse complement strand
TGTCAGTCCTCGACTGGATTCACATCGCCAGCACGTTGCCGATTGAGGGGCTCGAACTGTATTCGCGGTTCTTTGACAATGAGTCGGAGAGTTTTGTTGAGCAGGTCGGGGATGCGCTGGCGCAAACAGAGTTGAGCCTCCCGATGATGTGCTGCTCTCCTGACTTCACTCATCCCGATGCGGATGAACGAGCGAGAGCTGTCGACAACCAGGCGCGGATCATGCGCATCACCCGTGAACTTGGTGGGCCTGGAGCCAGCGTGCGCGTGCTGAGCGGACAGCGGCACCCCGGCGTGAGTGATGAACAAGGTCTGGACTGGGCGGCTGAGAATATCCAATCGTTGCTCCCCCTCGCGCGCGAACTCGGGATCGTCCTGGCAATCGAGAACCACTACAAAGATGGGTTCTGGGAGTACCCGGAATTTGTGCAGAAGCCCGATTTGTTCGTCGAGCTGCTCTCACGGATTGATGACAGAGTGAATTTTGGCGTGCAATTCGATCCTTCGAACGCGATTACCGCGGGGGTGGACTCCGCCGATTTTCTTGAGACGGTGGTTGACCGGACTGTCACCATGCAAGCCTCGGATCGTAGCCTCGCACCTGGCGCGACGCTGGAGTCATTGCGGTTGAGTGATGGCACCATCGGTTACTCGCCGGACTTGAAGCACGGTGTCATCGGCGAAGGGCTTAATGACTACGACAGGATCTTCCGAATCCTGGTGAATGCTGGCTACGACGGGTGGATCAGCGTAGAGGACGGAGTAAACGGGATGGACGAGATGAGGGCATCCGTGGAGTTTCTGCGTCGTGCCCGCGACAAGTACTTCCAGGGCTCCATGGACATCCGGGTAGAAAACCAAGAGCGGGCGCGACTCGCAGAGAAAGGAGCCTGAATAAGATGAAGGCGATTGTAAAGTTCGGATACGGAGACCGTGAGGTCGAGGTAAGGGAAGCTCCCGAGCCGGAACTTGAGCCTGGACAGGTACTCATCGCGACAAAGGCCGTGGGGGTGTGTGGTTCGGACGTGCACATGTGGCGCAACAACCAGAGTTGGGACATAAAGATCCCTGTCACCATGGGCCACGAGACGGCTGGCGTCATCGTGGGCGTGGGTGATGGCGTGGAAGGCTGGTCGCTGGGCGATCGAGTCGTGTGCGAGACAGCCGCCTTCATCTGCGGCCGGTGCGCGCTATGTCGTACGGGTCGGTACAATCTGTGTCCTGATCGAGAAGGTTTCGGTAACTTGCGTGACGGCGCATTCGCCGAGCTTCTGCTCGCCCCGCCGCGAGTGCTGCACCGCATCCCCGAGGGAGTGTCCTTTGAAGAAGCGGCGATGACCGAGCCTTTCGCCGTTGCATACAACGCTCTCGTCGAGCGGTCGACTGTCACCCCAGGAGACCTCGTCGTGATCCAGGGTTTCGGAGCGATCGGCGCACTTAGCCTGCAGGTCGCCCGTTTGCGCGGAGCCTCCACGATCGTGGTGCTCGGCACTGACCGTGACGAACTCCGATTGAATAAGGCGCGGGAGATGGGTGCCGACTACACCGTAAACGTGCAGCGAGAGGATGCCTCCGTTGTCGTCGGTAAACTACATGATGGTCTGGGAGCCGACGTGGTGGTTGACGCGACTGGCGTGAGCCTCGCACTACAGCAGGGCCTTGAACTGGTGCGACCACTCGGCTCCATCGTCAAGATCGGTTGGGGGCCCCAGCCGCTAGGGTTCAGCCTCGATCCTCTCGTGCAGAAAGCAGTGACTCTGTACGGTTCCTTCTCGCATAGCTGGAGTACCTGGGAGCGCGTTCTTGGGCTCTTCGAATCGGGCAGTCTAGATGCCCAAGGGGTCCTCGGCGGTGTGTACAAAGTCGAGGAATGGGAAGAGGCGTTCGAAGCCATGGAGTCCGGACGCAACATCAAGTCCGTCATTGCGATGGGTGTTGCGCTTCCGGCATAGCCCCAACGCGAATCACAGATGGACCTGGCTATTAAGCGGAGCTACCCGACCTGTGATGGTGCCCGGCGAAACTTCTCAGGGATGATTGGCGAATCCTGACGAGCGCCGTCACCAAGGTGACGAACGAAGTTTGAGCGGGGCGGGGGCACTGTCGTCCGTGGCACTTGGTGCTGGAGTCGAACGAGTAGGGCGCGTGCGCCCGTGTCATCGCAGTTGTGGAGCTGATGCAGGTGGTGGCCGAGCAGGATCCGCCCCGCTATTCCACGGGCTTGTTGCGGTATCGACCTACCAGCTCCGGCGCGGCGACCTGCAGGCGCGCAGGCGGTAAACCTTGTGAGATGAGTTCAAGGTCGTCGCAGACCATCTCTCCTATGGAATGGAATGCTTCGGGAATGCCCCCCGCACGGTGTGCTGAGATAACCACATTCGGTAGTTCCAGGAACTCATTGTCTATGGGGATCGGCTCAATCGGCCAGACGTCGATCGCGGCATGAAGCTTGTTATCCCGGACACGTTCAAGCAACGCGACGTAGTCAACGACCGCCGCGCGGCTGACCAGAATCAGGCGAGCTCCGACCGGCAGGAGGTCGAGTTTCTCCGCGCTCAGGAGGTGCTCGCTTTCAGCCGTTGCCGTTGCGAAGACGAACACGAAGTTACTCTCTGCGAGCGTCTGTTCGAGTGATGCCGGTAGAGCACCGGTGTCCACTATGACGCTGCTGGGCAGCCACGGGTCGAAGACTCGCACCTCGGTGTTGAACGGCGCCAATAGTGCATGCAAACTTCGGCCGAGGTTGCCGTACCCGATCAGGCCGACCTTCGCACGACGAAGAAGAATCGAATCTGATGTCGTCGCCGATACCATCCCGTCTGAGCCGGAGCGGGTGGCTCGGTCCTCCCTTGTGATACCACGGGCAATGTCTAGTGCCAATGCCAACGAGTATTCGGCGACGGCCTGGGAATAGGCGGTTCCGCATCCAAGGACCCGGATGCCTCGCGCAAATGCAGCAGGGTAGTCGACGTTAGGGAAGAAGTTGCCTTCGACGTTGATTATCGCGCGGAGTGCTGTCGCATCGCGCAGCGCATTGGAATCCAAGTCAGGTTGTCCCACGACAGCGAACGCATCACGTAGTCGGCGGGCGAAGTCCTCGTCATCTGGGTGTGCCTCGTAGTCGATAACCTCGAAATTGGCATTGAGCCGAGCGAACGTCTCCTCCGTAAAAATGCGATCGCGAAATTGCGGTGTGGGCTTGAAGAGTACGACGGGTCTAGCCATGGCCTTGTTCCTATTCGTCGATTGCGTCGGCGGCAAGCGCGACCAGAGTTTCGCGGGTCGTACCGGTTGAGAATCGACACGGCATCCGCGGAGGACGCGTCGGTCGGTGGTGGGCTCGTCGTGTCCTTGGAGTAAATCATACTTCTACTGTTCGGATTCAATTGATGGCATGTTGCCGACCAAGGAGTGGAAGCGCTCGGCGTTGATTCAGCCCACCCAAAATGCGATGGCGAGTTCGACCTGCCGCCAACGACGCTGACGAAATCCGACCGCCAGTTCGCCCCTGCCCCGTTCACATCACCGGGACATTGCTACGGGCTGCCTTCCAGGTCGCATCCAGCTGCGCCTGGGACACCATCGGAAATCGACTACGACTGTGACTCATCACCACACCCCAATCCAACAAGTGTTGCAACCACCACTCGAACCCGCGCAGTTACTGTCGGCTTCTTCTCTAGGTTGGCACTTTGCTGGGATGTACGCGTGCTTAAGTTGGCTGATTGCCCGCGTTAGGACTGTCGTTACACTTCAGCAATTCCTTGTGTGCCCGACCGGCGTCGCAAAGTAGGTTCGTTGCTGGCGGCGACTAGCCGTTTCACTTCGCAGAACAAGCGCGGTAGCCCTCCCGAAGCTGCTTCGTTGCTAGAGCTGGGCGAGCTTTCTAGCCGAGGCCTGCCATCATCATCTCGTAGTGCCCATCCTGATGAGTCTTCCGGAAGACTTCCTCAAAAACGCCGAGGTACATTTCAGTCGTTGCTTCACTCGGCGAGCAGTCAAGCTCTTCAAAAACCACCAAGTGAGAGCCATCGTTCGCCCATGCCCGGAACGACTGAAAGATCTCCAGCTTGGTGCCCTTAAAGTTCTCGGCGAGCCCATCTAACCCTTTGCCGCCAAGCAACTTGAGGTAACTCTCAATGATCCGTCGCATGGTGTTCTGCAATCCAGGGTGCTGCTCGGCGGGATTTTCTTTGGCGTGCACAAGTTCATCCCAAAGGGACCGATAGGCGGATTTGGCTGGATTCTCGGCCTCCATTGTCAACGTGCTTGGAGACCCCGCCCGTTTGCGAAGTGTTGCAAATGTGCGTTTGTCCTTCAGGCCCTGCTCTTCCGTCCGGATGTACGTGATCTCCCGGAAGAAATGCGCGTTGTGAGTGAGAACAATGAGTTGGGTGAGACTTGACTTGCGGTCCGCTTGTTCCGCCATGAGATTGCGGATGAGTTGGCACACGACCCAGAGAATGCTGCTGTCGAGGCTCGATATCGGGTCATCTATGACCGCCACCGTAGAGCCCGGATCTTGAGTGGCTGAGTCGCTCCCCCGTAGTTTCCAGTAGAAGTAGAGAAACGTAATGAAGGTACGTTCGCCCTGGCTCGGTGTCTGTCAAGTTAGATGAGACAGTTGTGGTCAGTTGTTTTGGGGTTCGAGGTCGGGCTGGTTGATCCAGAACTGGGTCACGATGACCGGTGGGTGTGGTCGGGGACCGAATCGCTCGGGGTGGGCGTGGTAGGCGGCGGTGAGGGTGTTCTGCCGGTCCTGGTCGATCGCGTGGGCGGTGGCGAAGTGGACCGAGGCCGGGGTGTGCCACGCGATCCCGGAATGATGGTGGATGTAGTTGTACTCGTGGAAGAAGCCGGCGCAGAACTGGCGGGCGTGGGCCAGGGAAGCGAACGAGGACGGGAACTCGGGCAGGTATTTCAAGGTCTTGAACTGTGCCTCGGAGTACGGGTTGTCGTTGCTGACCCGGGGCCGCGAATGCGAGCGGGTCACACCCAGGTCGGCCAGCAGCGCCGAGACGGGTTGGGAGGTCATCGAGGTGCCGCGGTCGGCGTGCACGGTGTGCGGGACGGCGCCGTTGCGCTCGATGGCCTCGGCGATGAAGTCGGTGGCCAGCAGGGAGTCCTCGACCGGGGAGATGATCCAGGACGGGTTGAACCGGGAGTAGATGTCGATCAGCACGTACAGCTGGTAGAAGATCCCCTTGGCCGGGCCGCGCAGTTTGGTGATGTCCCAGGTCCTATGCCGACATCGGCATAACAGGTCCACACCTGCGAGGGGCCGTCGGCGAGCAGTTCGGGTTTGACCTTAGCCGGGTGGGTGGCCTGGCGGCGCCGTTCGCGGCTCTGGCCCGCGGCCCGGGCGATCCGGTACATGCTCGAGGCCGAGCACCAGTAGCGGCCCTCGTCCAGCTCCCGGGCCCAGATCTGGCCGATCGACAGGTCCGCATAGGCCTCGGTGTTGATCAGCGTGAGCACCGCCACCCGCTCGGTCGATGAGAGCGCCTGCCCGTTCTCGGGCACTGCACGCACCGGTCGGGGCCCATGCACGCGTCCGCGGGCGTGGCGGTAGTGACTGGCCCGGGCCCGGCCGATCAGCACGCAGGCCCGCACGATGCTGACCCCGGCGGCGCGCAGCTCGGTGAATGTGGCGCTCATCGCCTCGTCGACGACGGTGGCGCGCCCGTGCTCTCGGAGATGTGCTCCAAGAGCCCTTGCAGTTTTCCCATGATCTCCACCACCGCCTGGGAGGTGGCCAGCTCACGGGTCAGCCGCTGGTTCTCCGCCCGCAACCGGCCCGGATCATCCTTGCCACCCGAGACGGTCGCCCGGTGCGCTCTGCGCGGCGCTGCGGCCCCGCGGGTCAGTGCGTCGCAGGCGATCGTCCACTCCCGGATCTGGGACTGGTACAAGCCCTCACGCCGCAACACCGCAGCCTTGCTGCCGTACGGCGCCGCCTCATACTCCGCAACCACCCGGGCTCGATACGCCGCGGTAAACGAGCGCCGCACCGGGCGCGCCGCCGGATCGCGCACCGCTTCTATCGAGCCGGCCGCCAGATGATCACCGGCACCGGGAAGGCCTGGACTGTTGCTACTCACGAAACTATCCCCTATCACCACCCTCCACGGTGGACCCGGGGGCTCCGAGGTGTCTCAACACAGCCTGACAGGGAGGGGAGGGCGGGCTCTTCATGAGCAACGTCCGAGCCGTGAGTTGCTGCGAGCATGAAGCGAAACCGGATCTGGCGTTGACAAAATACATACTGCGTATATAGTTGCCACAACATACCGCGTATGCAGGGGGAGAGATGTCGATCAAGCATTCATTGCTGGTTCTGCTTAGCGAGGGCGACAGGTACGGGTACGAGTTGCGTGCCGAGTTCGAGGGAAGGACGGGCGGGGTGTGGCCGCTCAACGTCGGCCAGGTCTACAGCACGCTGGACCGCCTCGAACGGGACGGTCTCGTGATGCGCGAGGACGTCGACGGCGAACGCCAGGTCCGCTACAGCCTCGCGGGCATGGGCCGCACCGCGCTCGCCGCGTGGTGGGCCAGTCCAGTGCCCGTGGCGAAGGTTGGGCGCGACGACGTGGCGCTGAAGATTGCGTTGGCGGCGAGTACCGCCGGGGTGGACGTCATGGAGGTGATCCACGCACAGCGCCGCTCGGTGATGTCTTCCCTGCAGGACCTCAACCGCGCCAAACGCGCGGGAAGCGATGAGGCATGGGAACTCGTCGCTGATGCCCTGATCTTTCGCGCGGAGGCGGAAGTGCGCTGGCTCGACCACACCGCCGCGCGGCTGACTCAACGCCCCCGGCATCGGGTGGCCAGGCCGAAGACGGAGCCGTCTGAACAACGATCAAGCAACACCGAGGAGGTTCGCGGATGAGCACCTCTGGGTCGGACGCACGCGTGCTTGAGATGCACGACGTCACCAAGACCTACGTCGACGGAGCCACCAGGGTGATCGCTCTCGAAGACGCCTCGTTGGTCGTGGAAGCAGGGGAGATGGTTGCAGTCATGGGCACCTCTGGCTCGGGCAAGTCGACGCTGCTGGCGATCGCCGGAGCGCTGCTGGCTCCCACATCGGGCGAGGTGGCGGTGTGTGGCCAGGTGCTAGGTCAGATCGGTGCGCGTGACTTGGCGCGGCTACGAAGGCGGCGGGTCGGTTTCGTCTTCCAAGACTTCAACCTGTTGCCGACTCTCACCGCACTCGAGAACGTCGCCTTGCCCCTCGATCTTGACGGAACCTCTAGCGCTACCGCGCGGTCGGAGGCCCGCCGTGCGCTGGCGGTCGTGGGCCTTCGCGACCGATCGCGTTCTTTTCCGGATGAACTTTCGGGGGGTCAGCGCCAGCGCGTGGCTATCGCCCGTGCCATCGTTGGGCGGCGTCGTCTGCTGCTTGCCGACGAACCGACCGGGGCGCTCGACTCTGTCACCGGGGAAGCCGTACTCAAGGGCCTTCGCGAACGTGCTGACGACGGCGCGGCGGTCGTCGTGGTCACCCACGACGCCCGGCATGCGGCGTGGGCCGACCGCATCGTGTATCTCAGCGATGGGCGCGTCGTCGACGAGACCCGGGCCTCTGGACCTGAATCGTTGCTGACTGGTGGGGCAGTGTGACCGGGCTGCTGCGGCCCATTCGCAATGCTCGGGCGGCGCTAGCGCTGGCCGGGCGACAGGTGCGACGCAACCCCCGAGAGGGGATTCTCGTCGCCGCGCTCGTGGCGCTGCCGTCCGCGGCAATCATGCTTATCTCCACCGTGGCGGCGAGCCAACAGGCAACCGTCGACGAGACACTTGCCGCTGAGTTGGGACAGGCCGAGGCGTGGGTCATGGTTGGGGACCCGACTGGCGCGGGTGTGATCCAGTCCCCAACGGACGCGCGATTTTACGAGCCCGGAGAGGGCGGCGTTGCGCCCTCGACATCGGACGCTGCGTTTCTGACAGTGTCCGACGTCGAGGAATTGCTTCCGGACGGCACGCGTTTCGTCGCGTTGCAGCAGGGCGCGGTGGTGGTGTCCACTGACGACGCAGCGACCCGGACAACCGTCGTCCAGGGTGGAGCGTGGGATCCTGCGCTCACGGATCTTTATCGGGTTGAGAGCGGAGCGGTACCGAACTCGGACACTGAGGCTATGGTCTCAGCCACGCTCGCCGACACGCTGCGCATCGGAGTCGGGGACACCCTGGCGGTCGACGGCGTTGACGGTAACCTCACGGTCTCCGGCGTCCTCTCACCACGGGTCGAATCCCCGGAGGGCACTATCTTCACGGCGCCCGAGGTCATCGATCTCGGCGGTGACGCCCAGTCCACCACTTGGTACGACACCGATTCCACAATGTCCTGGGAACAGGTGCAGGCCCTGAATTCTCATGGGCTCATCGCCTACTCTCGACAGGTCGCGCTCGACCCGCCCCCCGAACAGGGTTTGACTCCCTACAAACAACCCATCGAGCCGATACTCATCGCCGCCGGCGCGGTCGGCCTGGTTGCCGCCTTGCTTCTTGCGGGCGCGGGCTTCGTTGTCACCTTCCGCCGGCAGCGACACCACCTCGCCCTGCTCGCGGCCACCGGAGCAACTCGAGGGACGCTCGCCGCGATGGGCATCGCGCGCGGATGCTGGCTGGGGCTTGCCGGAGGCGCCGCCGGCGCTCTGGTTGGACTCGGCGGTGGGTTCGCATGGGTGAGCGTCCTGCTGCGGTGGGGTGGCGTCGACGCACAGACGAGCACCTGGGCATACCACGTCACTTGGTGGCACGCGGGCATTATTGTCGCATACGGTGCGGTTGTTGGGATGCTCGCGGCGCTGGTCCCCGCGCTGATGGCCGCGCGGCTGGATGTTATTGCGGTGCTGGGGGGAACTCGCCGTGCCACCCGGCCACACACGTGGCCCACCATCGTCGGTGCTCTTGCTGGCGTTGTCGGTGTGTTTGCTTTGGTGCGTGCCGCGCAAACGTTCGACGCCTCGCTCGACCTTGTTGGCGTCCCTGCGTATGACGCCGCAACCGGGGCCTCCCGGTTCCTCGCCGCCGGAAGCCTCATCGTCTTCACGGGTGCGGTTCTCCTCCTGCCAGCCGCGCTGCGGGGCGTGTCGCGTATCGCGTCTCAAGCGTCGCTTGGCCTGCGCATCGCCGTGCGGGACGCGACGCGCAACGTTGGCCGGACCGTACCCGTGGTCGCCGCGATCGCGATCACGGTTGCGATGGGCAGCGCAGTACTCATGACGCTTGATCGCGACCATGACTACCTCGCCGCCAGTTGGGAGCCCATCGCGCCCAGGGGAGACGGAGTAGTTGCCCTACGGCCCGCGTCTAACAGTGCGGAAAGCATCGGGAGCGCCGCTGCCGATGCGGTGCGAGTGGCCCTGCCGGATGCAGATGTGACCGTGATCGACGGCTGGTTGCCCGAGATTCCCGACGTGACCGACGTTTCAGCGGCGCCAAGCATTATCGTCCCCGAGGCGAGCCTGTGTCCGTACGGGGACCAAACCGAGCGCGAACGTGCGGCGGATCCGCGCTGCGCCGGGGCCTCTGCAAATCTTGGGCCTTGGGTCTTTCAGGCAGAGGTCGGTGGTGTGGACGCGCTGCGCGCAATTCTCGCGGGCGAACCCACGGCCGAAGCGAAGGACGCGCTCAATCAAGCCGGCGTCGTCGTGTTCTCGAATGCGATGCTCGACCCCGACAAGGCCACCGTTGGCCTGTGGGACTACGCCCACGACAACTTCCCGGACCAAGGAGTCGAACCTTCGGCCACCATGCAGTTCCCTGCCGTCTACCAGCCGTATCCGTACAGCGGCTCGCGCGCATCCATGGCGATCATCTCGCCAGCGGCGGCGGAAGCGATCGGCTGGCCCGTGGCCCCCGCCACGCTCATTGTGAACGCAGCGAAGCCGATCGATTCAACCCAAGCGGCTACAGTCAACCGCGCACTCCAAACGGTCGAGGGCTCCGGATTTCTGTGGCTCGAAGTCGAGAGTGGCCCACCCAAACAGGATGCACTTTTCACCGGTGTGATGGTAATCGTTTTGATGGCGCTATTGATCTTCACCGCCACCACAATTGCGTTGGCGCTCGCGCGGTCCGACGCGCGCCGCGACGACTTCACCCTCGCATCACTGGGGGCCGCGCCACGCACGGCAAAGGCGATCACCGCTTGGCAAGGAGCCCTGATCGTAGGTTCGGCAACCACCATCGGAATTGCCACCGCGCTTGCGTGGACCTGGGCCAACAACCACGCGCTCGCGCAACAGGGCTACGCCGCTCCGTGGCCATGGATCATTACAGGCTGGGTCGCACTTCCGGCAATCACAGGGGCGCTCTCTTGGCTCTTCACACGGACGGCACCAGCCGTCCACTACCGGCTCGCTGCCTGACAAGTGGCTCAGCGCGGTCATTTCTTCATCCTTGCGCGCCGTGGAGTGAGCGTGGCGGTGTGTTGCGGGAAGCACGGAGAACTTCTTGGTGACAGATTGGTTTTGGCCACTTGTCGGATTGATTCCTCCGATTCGCCCCGGCGTCAAGGTGTTGGTGACGACTGTCATTGCGATCGACTGGGTGGCGCATATGGCCTTAGGTGTTGATGGGTCATCGGGCGCCATATTGCTTGGCTTCGCCTTGGCAGTAGTAAACGTTGCTATCGGTATCGGCCTCGGCATGGGCATATCGTCCGCTTCGCCGTTTGATCACGCGCAGCCGCCCCGGCCCAGCGCAACCAACGGCATAGTCACTTCACTTGGCCGCAAACGTTCGCCTTTTGGAGTCCGCACGACTTTCCCATTCACGAGGGCGGTTTGTGTGAGAAGTGGCCGTACAACCTAGCAATTGCCAGAGTAGGTTGCGCATTTTGCTGAACTAGCGTCAATTGCCAATGTAGGACAACAACCGACAGTTACAACTCGCCGTGGTTTTGCATCCACTTCATTGCAACGAAGCCGAGCGGGATGCGGGCCCAGAAGGTGAGCAGCCGGTAGATCAGCGCAACGGAGAATGCGACCGATGGCGATAGCCCCGCGCTCGTGAGGCCACCGGCCAGCGCGAGGTCGATGGTGCCGATGCCGCCGGGCGTGGGGATCAGCGCCCCCACGGCGTTTCCAAGCAGGTAGATCACGGCGACGTCGACGATGTCGAGCTGCTGCCCGAAAGCGAGCAGCGTTGCCTGGAACGCCGCGACGTACGCGATTGTGGTGAGTAGGTTGCCCCCGAGCCCGGCGGCGAGGCGCCACGGCTGTCCGAGTACTTGCACGAGCCTGGGCCAGGTCTGGCGCACCGCTGGCATGAGCCTCTTGGCGGCCCATGAGCGCACTTTTGGTACGAGGAGAGCGATCGCGACGATTGCCACCATGGCGCCCACGCCAAAAAGGACGGCGGTGCTCGGCAGCGCGCTCAGCGTTCCCTGCGAGCCCGATGCCAACGTGAGTAGCAGCAGGCCAACTACCGTCACGACGACGGCGGACACCTGCACGAGCGCTACCGTCGCGACCGCGAGTGGCGTCGCAACCCTGCGTTTGGTCAGCAGGCGCAGGTTGAGGGCGGCAGGCCCTACCCCCGCGGGGGCGACAAGCGCGACGTACGCCGCAGCGATCTGTGCGAGGAGCACGCGCGACCACGGGAGTCGGATGGGCGAGAACGCCGCCATCGCGAGTGCGGCCCCCGAAAACGTCAGCAACGCGAGCGTAAAAGCGATCGCCAGCCAGATGGGGTTTGCTCCACGTAGCGCCTCGAGCGTCTGCTCGGTATTGAATGTGCCAATCACCAAGTAGACCGCCACCACGCCGGCACCGATCATGATCCCCTGGCGCACACCGAAGCGTGCGATCTTCTCCTGCTCGACGTCCGCATCGGGCAGGCGCTCCACGATTGCCTCGCGCACGGATTGCAGCACCTTCACGTTTTGCTCGCGCTTAATCTCGATCCGCGTGTTGCGGGGCAGTGCGATCGACTGTAGTAGGGGCGCCGCCTGCTCCACCACCTCGGTCGGCAGGTTGCGGAAGGCCGCGTTCACGGCACGCTCAGCGCCAACCTTGACCGAGGTCATCGCGAGCATCTGGGCACGATCGATGCGCCAGGCCAGGGTCGAAGAGGCCGTCTCGCCCAGCTCCCAACTGGTGAGCCACACGACCGGATCCCCCGTGGCGTTGTCGACTCCCACGAGCATCGTGTCGGAACTCAACGAGCGGTGCGAGATCCCGGCGCTGTGCGCGACCTCAATCTCTTTCCACATGGCGTCAAGTAGCTCGTCGGTGACGTCCTCGGCGGGAAGTTCTGCGAGTGGCTGCACTCCCAGTGGGCGTTGGTAGATAAGCAGCATGCTGTCGCGGACGCTACTCATGCCGAGCACGCGCGCGGTTCTCACCCCTGCGGTACGCGCGGCATGGGATACCAGTGCGGTGGCCTCGGCGGTCTGGCGTAACCCAAGATCGGAGCGCGCGTTGATGCCGCGCAGCCGGATCGACTTCCACCACTTAGAGAAAAAGCCAGCCGCCTGCCGGTCACCGTCCAGTGCGATCACCAGTAGCTGGTGTCCTTGGACTGTGGTGAGTTCGTACACGCGACCCTGGCGCGTGCGGCCCATCGCGATGGAGACGCGGTCGATCGGTACCCCGGCTGAGCCCCGCTCGGCGCCGTCGGCGCGGACCAGTCGCTTGGGTTCAAAACCGGCACGCCGGACACCGTCGATGAGGGCGTCGCCGTAGGCCCGGTCCGCGCTGGAGCCCAGGACGTATCGCCATAGCAGTCCGGCCACCCGGCCGATCAGCACGGTCACTATCGCGGCTGGCACCGTGACGATTCCGGAGATGACGGCGACCACCAGCGCGATCCACATCATGTTCCACGAGAATGACAACATCTTGCGGTCGGCGCGTCTTCCGGCTGCGGTCAACATCGCGGCGACCGCGGAGACGTATGCCGGGAGTTGCACGACCATGTCGCCTCCCGCCCCGCGGACGGACAAGCTGTCCAGCAGTTCGGGACCGCCCCACGCCTGCGTGGTGCTGGTTGCGATGACGGTCGCTATGAACGCGAGGATGGAAGCGCCGATTACTTCGAGCATGCGCCGTGGCTCCTTGCGCACCGCTAGCTCGATCAGCACTAGCGCCGGAATGACCAGCGTGACGATCCCAGAAAACACGTTGACCGGGGCGACCAGGAGTCGCTGGAGGAACGCGGAGAAACCGCTAATATCCTCGCCCAGGCCAACAGTCGTTTTGTGCGCGAAGGCGCCTAAGAGCAACACCAAGACCAAGCCCAGCATGGCGGCGAGGGCAGCAATGAGGTCAGAGAAACGGTGTACCCGCGCCTCGGGATCGTCAATTACCTGCACCGCCGGCCCCGCAGGGGCGACCTCTTCCACCTCAGCCGCCACGGCATCGGCCGCTACCAGTGTCTGCTCCGCGAGCAAAGACGCAGGCGTGACGTCCTGAGGTGTGCGGTGGGCGGCCATTGGTCGATTCTAAGAGGTAAGTCGGGCGATCACGTGATGCCGAGGCTGTCGAGCACGTGTGCCGGGATGACCTCGGGCCCAATGAAGGCGACCGAGTCGAGCAGCATGTGCGCGATGATCAGTGGGGCGAGGCGCCCGCGTCTGGCGAAAATGTAGGCGAACACCACTCCCATCACGACGTTGCCGAGCGCCATCGGCCAGCCCTGGTACAGGTGGTAACTTCCCCGCAGTAGCGCCGATGCGATGATCGCCGCGGGCACAGACCACCGCATGTCGCGCAGTCGCGTGACGAGATAGCCGACCACGATGGTCTCCTCGAGAATCGCGGCCCCCGCGGCGGCAAGCAGCAGGATAGTTGCAGCCCACCACTGGTCGGGAAGCCCTGAGGTGTTGAGCTTGACGCTTTGGCCAAGCGCGCGTCCTAGCGCGTACAACCCGAGCCCTGGAATGCCAATTGCTGCGGCCAGGCCCACGCCCCATCCCAGGTCCGTCCACCACACTCGCCCGCGGCCGGTGAGCCCGAGTCGCTTGAGCGCGCGGTTGCCGTGGGCAGACAGGAGGTAGAGGGCGAGCGCGACCGGCATGAGCGAGAAGCCGATGCGCAGTACCTGGATGAGTAGGTCGAGGTAGTTGATCGAGGACTGGCTGGGGTTGAGGACCGACGTCTGGGTGCCGATAGGCGCGGGTGCCAGGTAGCGCTCGATCAACCGGATGGCCGCGAAAATTCCGGCCTGTCCGAGCGAGATGCCCACCACGATCAACACCTCCGCGCGCAGGCGGGGGCGGGATGGCAGGGTAATGGTGCCGTCAGCGCGTGGTTGGTTCATGGTCGCATCCATAGTCACGATCACTCTAACGATCGGCGGCGGCGACCGGCTCCAGAGGGGAGTGCGCCTAGGCTGAGCGCATGGAAGCTGAGAATCACGAAGCCGTAGTTGTGAGCCTGCGCAGGTACCCGGTGAAGTCGATGGGCGGCGAGGCGCTTCAGTCAGTCATGTTCGATGACCGAGGTCTGGCGGGGGACCGCGGCTTTGCCGTGCGTGATGGAGAAGACAGGCTCGCCTCGGGGAAGAACACCAAGCGACTGGTACGCCGCGACGGTATTTTCGAGTACACCGCCCGTAGCGTGTCCGGCGGGCACCAGAGCGCGGATCACGTGGTGGTGTCGCGTGGAGGGACCGAGTGGCGCGCCGGCGATCCAGAACTGGACGCGCACCTCACCGATGCTTTGAGTGCTGAGGTGCGTGTCGCGTCGGAATCCGATCTCGCTCACTTTGATGCAGGCTCCGTTTCTCTGGTGGGAACGGCCACCCTGGATTGGTGCGCTCGCGAGTTGGGGGTCGACGCGGACCCGCGCAGGCTGCGCGTGAACATCGTGGTGCAAACGGTGGAGCCCTTCGAGGAGGAGTCGTGGGTGGGAGACGTGACGGTAGGAGACGTGGTGCTGCGGCCAGCGACCCGAATTAAGCGCTGCCGAGTGATCGACTTGCCGCAGGACGGGCTGGATGACAGCACCCGGTGGCTCAAGCCGCTGGGCGATCAGCGTGACGCGCAAGTGGCGATTTACCTTGACGTCACCACTCCCGGGCTCTTGCGCGTTGGCGACACAGTGCGCGTTGGCGACACAGTGCGCGTTGGCGATCAGGTCCACCCACCCGCTACGTCCGCACCGTAAATCGACTGTTGGTGCGACGTGCTGAGCACGACCGCGGCGATCAGTGGGCGGTTTGTGGTGCGGACGTCGCAGCGGGTGCGCATACTGAAGGGATGACACTTCACCACGATTCATTCGACACCATCATCATCGGCGCTGGCCAGGCCGGTCCGGGCCTCGCATCCGCGTTGGACGGCCGCGGGGAGAAAGTCGCACTTTTCGAGCAGCGCGCCTTCGGCGGGACTTGTCTGAACGACGGGTGCCGGCCGACCAAGGCGATGCGAGCATCCGCGCGCGTCGCCCACCTCGCACGTACCGCCCCCAAGCACGGCGTCCACACCGGAGACGTCACGGTCAACCTCGCGGAGACCGTCGCGCGCAAGGACAAGCTCATTGATGCGTGGCGGGAGGGCGGCAGCGAGTACTACGAAAACCACGAGACCATCAGCTACGTGCTGACGACCGCCCGGATCGTAGGCCGTGACGGCGAGCTGTTCCAGGTCGAGCTCGACGGTGGCGTCCAGAGCGGTGGCGTCCAGAGCGGCGGCGCAAGTGGGAATAGTGGCGTGGGCATTGCTGAGAGTGCAACGCCCAGGGTCGTGACCGCGAAGCGTGTGATTGTTAACTCAGGCGCCCGCTCGGTGCCGCCGCCCGTGCCCGGATTGGACGGGATCGCCTGGCTTGACCATCACCGCATTTTGGAGCTCACCGAGGTGCCCGACCACCTGGTGATCCTCGGCGGAAGCTACATTGGCCTTGAGTTTGGCCAGATGTTCTCCCGCTTCGGTGCGAAAGTGACCATTCTCGAGGTAGCGGACCGTGTCATCGGCCGCGAGGATCCAGATATCTCCGCGGCGGTGGCGGGCATGTTGCGCCGTGAGGGATTGGACGTGCGCGAGGGCGTTGAGGTCGCGCGGATTGACATGACCGAGAAGGGTGCGCGACTTCACCTCGTTGGCGGCGACAACCTCGACGCGAGCCATGTGCTGGTCGCGGCAGGGCGTGTCCCGAACAGCGACAACCTAGGACTCGACAGCATCGGCGTGGAGACGGATGAGCGCGGTTACATCACCACGGACGAGCACTTCGCGTCCAACGTGGAGGGTGTGTACGCGGTGGGCGACGTGAACGGGCGTGGCGCTTTCACTCACACCAGTTATCAGGACGGCACCATCCTGGCCGATCACCTCGCGGGCGGCGACATGACGGTCGCTGGCCGCGTTCCTACCTACGGGTTGTTCGTTGACCCGCCACTGGGGCGTGTGGGCATGACTGTTGCGCAGGCGCAGGATGCGGGTCTGGACGTCGAAGTTTCTACCACTCCCGGTGACGGCGTGACCAAGGCAGCACTCGACGGCGAGACTGAGGGGCTGTGGAAACTGGTGGTCGACAAGTCCAAAGACCGCGTCGTTGGCGCGTCGTTCTTTGGTCTCTACGGCGACGAGGCGGTGCAGGCCATCTCGCTGCTCATGCACGTGGACG
>Ga0314772_1000736_pt1 | contig 16579 bp, 17 predicted proteins | sample MetaGCBIW2018_FD_204520 | JGI IMG/M metagenome (GOLD analysis project Ga0314772, IMG submission 204520) | Cryopeg brine microbial communities from Beaufort Sea near Barrow, Alaska, United States - CBIW 2018 | ecosystem: Environmental > Aquatic > Marine > Coastal | place: USA: Alaska | collected... | reverse complement strand
AAAAAATTAAACCCGGAAACCAACAATTGTTTATTGAGAAGAAACATAAATTGCTCTTATGGACCGGTTCAAAAACATCAATGGTAGAATTAATTTATGCCTTGTATTCTACAGGAGTACTTAACCATGGGACAGTAGAATTAAGTGCGGTGACATCATCATTTGAGGATTTTTTTAATGTGAAACTGGATAATGTTTACAAAACATATTCCGAAATAAAAACGCGCAAGGGAAGTAAAACAAAATTCCTCGAGGACCTGATAGTAAGCCTTCAACTTAAAATGGATAGGGACGATGCTGTCTAATTTTTTTTGATTTTATCTTTTTAATCTTCATAACTTCTCACTCCCCTTTTTAATATCAGGTAGATATTTTCCCAGTTACGAAACACTACGAAAAGGTTTTTTAAAAAAGCTCCAGCCTAAATTCCTTATTCTATAGAGTCTAAATATCCCTTTTCGAGTTATAAATCACACCAATTCCCGGCAAAATTTATTATTGTTAAAATTTCTCGTAGTACGAAATATATAGGGAAGAAAAATCATTCAACCTATGCAATTTTGTAAAACGAAAGTCAAATTAACCCAGTCCCGCCGCTTTAAAAGCTATAACCTGCGGCGGGATTATTAAAACACAATGTATTATGCCAACAACAATTGTTACCACCGAAGATTTGATGGAATTCAAATTAGAACTCCTGGAAGAAATCAAAAAATTATTGAACAACCAATCCGGATCGGGTTCCGGTTCAAAAAAATGGCTGAAATCCACGGAAGTCATGAAACTGCTTCAAATCAGTCCCGGCACCCTTCAGAATTTCAGGATCAATGGAAATTTGCCCTTCACCAGGATAGGGGGGAGCATTTATTATGATGCCGATGAAATAAACAAAATCCTGATGGAAAACAGGAGCAATCACAAATACGAGTAAGGCCATGAATTATATCAAGCACATCAATTGGATTTTTGACCTTTTCCACAAGGATTCTAATTTAAATCCCACCCACATTAGTTTATATATGGCCTTATTTCGGGAATGGAACAAAAACCGTTTTTCCGATCAGTTTTCAGTTAGCAGATCACAACTTATGAAAACAGCAAAGATTGGTTCCAAGTCTACGTATCATCGCTGTATAAGTGATCTTGATGAGTGGAATTATATTTCCTATCATCCTTCAAGAAATCCCCATAAAGGGAGTGAGGTTCAGATGGCCAATTTCCATACCGATACAGTTCCATCAGAAGGACAAGACAGTCCCAAATCAAGTGGCCAAGTGGAACACTATCGTCCCAAATCAAGTAGCCAAGTGGGACACTACAATCCCAATTCAGGTGGCCAAGTGGGACACTACAGTCCCAATACTGTACCAGTTACTATATATAAACATGTAAACATGATTAAACAAATAAACATGCCTAAACATGCAAACCCGGAAAATGATTTGGAAGTTATTAATTTTTTTAAAAATGAAAATAAAACAGAGGACGAAGCACTTCATTTTTTTAATTATTATCAATCCAAAGGCTGGAAAGTTGGAGACAATACCAATATGAAAGATTGGAAAGCTGTGGCAAAAAGCTGGATCAGGAAATCGGGATCTTCAAAGACTTTTAACGATGCTCCGCGGATCTCCAATCAGGACAATTTAAAAACCAATCAAAATAAAGATTATGGGCAACCCCTCTAAAATCGTTGAAGGCGGTATAGAATTTTCCCTGGGAAAATTTGACGGAAAACTCATGGTGTATGATTTTCCAAAGATACTGGTGTATCTGGAAGCCAAAGGAAAAATGATGTTTGGGAATCATTTTAAGATCTACCCGGAAGATGAAAAAATCCTGTTTTTGCTCAGCAATTATTTTATCAGGGATGAACAGAATTGTAAAAAGCACAAAATAGATTTAGGCAAGGGATTGTTGATGTCAGGTCCTGTGGGCTGCGGAAAAACAAGTTTGATGCGCCTGTTGAAAAATATTGTGCCACACAAGCGGCAATATGAAGTTATTCCGGCCAGGAACATTGTTTTTGGTTTTAACCACATTGGCTTTAAAACAATTGAAGATTATGGAAATGAAGGTTTTTTCTGCTTTGATGACCTTGGGGCGGAGCCAACCGGAAGGTACTTCGGGAAGGATTGTAATGTAATGGGCGAACTGCTTATATCCAGGCACGAGCTTTTCCTTCAGTCAAAAATTAAAACCCATGCCACCACTAATTTAATTGCATCGGAAATGGAGGAACGTTACGGCAGTAGGGTGCGAAGCCGGATGCGCCAAATGTTCAACCTGGTCAACTTCGACAAAAATACCCGGGATAAACGAAATTAATCTATAAAATCAAAAAGATGAAAATAGCAACTTTTAATATTCAAAATTTATTTCACAGGGATAAATCCCTGCTAGATTATCAAGCCGGGAATATCGTGATCCATTGGCTTGATGAAATTGAACAATTGATGAATAAACAGACAAAAACAGCGTGCGATCTGGACACGATAAAAGACCTAACCTTATTACTGGGATTTGAAAAAATAAGCAATATATCTTACGCCATTATGAAAAGAAGGATAGAGGCAATGTTTTTTCGGGCAATGCATTGTTCCGGGGAAACCGAGACCAATTGCCTTACAGACTTTAACGGATGGGTAAAATTGCAAACCCTTCCTGTCGATCCTATTGCAACTCTAAATAAAGCCAGGGTAATTGCTGAGGTAAATGCGGATGTTTTATTGCTGCAGGAAGTGGAAAACCGGAATTCCCTATTGGAATTCAACAATCAATTCCTCCAGGAATTTAATGGGGTACCCTACCGTGAATTGCTTGTGCTCCAGGGAAACGATGGAAGGGGTCAGGAGATAGGAATGCTTACTAAAAACGGATTTCAAATTCAGGAGGTTCGCACGTACAGCAATGAGTTGGATGATAGCGAGAAACCGGTTTTTGAAAAAAATCTGTTGAAGTATGAGATCACGACTCCTTCCAAAAACAAAATCTATTTGCTCGCGGTTCACCTTCAGGAACAAGGAAAGGATAAAGAAAATTCTGATGCTCTGAGATTTCGGCAAGCTCGAAGGGTCGCCGAAATATACCGGCAATTGCTGGACCAGGGGCAGAAATATGTGATTGTGGCCGGCACTCTAAATGCGGTTCCATATTGTTTCAGCTTGGCACCCCTACTTCAGAAAACAGATCTAAAGGATGTTTCAAAACACTCCAGTTTTAATGTTGCTGGCGAAAAAGAAAAAGATACAGGCTATTTAGGTATGAATGCCTACAGGATGGGTTTAAACATCAAACAGAGGGATTACCTATTGCTATCCCCGGAAATGTTTGGGCGGGTTAAAAACAGTGGTTTAAACCGCAGTGCCATATGGCCAGCGATAGCTTCACAATGGCCGGTTTACAATACCATAAAAAATGAAAAACGGGCTGCAAGCGAGCATCCCGTAGTTTGGGGGGAAATTGAGATTTAAAGAAGCAGATGTTCTGCATTTATAAATTGATATTTTCGCAGTTCTCCAGGAAGGAAATTTGATTTTCAGGAACCAAAGAAAAGTTACAAGTAGCTGCTTCGGTCTATTGTTTGCTGGTTAAGAAACTACTGATAGGGCATTATTCTGCCAATTGTTAAAATAAGATGGGCATAGCATTTATGCTATGCCCATCTTTTAAAATTCTACTGGTCCAGTTGATGTTATGGGATAATGTTCACAACCATCACTATATGTCTTCATGAAAATTGAAGGTTTAATAGTATGGTAATTACCTTCATAAGTTAGATGCTGTAATTTGTTATCATTCATTGTCCAGTTAGTTATTATATCCACTAGCACACCAATTGCGTTTGAAGCTAAGATGCCATTTGACCATACTACCTGAGGCCTTCCTCCTTCTTCACCATACCTTTCTGCTTCTTTGGTTAAATCATCCTGATTTAAAAAATCCCTGCAAATAAGACAACATTCTCCTGGTATAGATAAATGAACCTGGCCATAAATAGATGCAACTTCATTTTTAGGTCGATCTATCCCCATTCCTATATCAATAATTGGAATCATATACCTTCTAGATTCTGCTTCTAAATCACGTCTTACATGAAGAGTGTCTAGACAGCCAATCATAATGTCGCAACAATCAACTGCATCTGTATCCAATTCCCATTTAATTTTCCCACCGCGTATAGAGGCAACTTTATGAAGTGATTCTATTGTTCTTTTTGCGACATCAAATTTCGAAACGCCATTTTCAAAATCAAAAATAGTACCTCCCACAAGACGATTAAGATTGGATTCATCAACAACATCATCATCAAATAGAGCATAATGTTTAATTCCCAGATGAGCCAATTGTTGGACAATATGAGATCCGCCTCCACCAAGTCCAACCACACCAACTCTTATTCGTGAAAATATAGCCTCTGAATATTTACCCAAAAAAGATTGCCGATTGTATCGTTCAAGCTTCTGGAGCTTAAGTGGATTTGATGGGAAAGACAATTTCAAAGTTGCTCCAACTATGGAGATCTGATCAACTTTTCGATAACTATCTTCTTCTGGAATCCAAACTAGTGCGTTCAATGTTGATTGACTCAATAAAAGCAGACCATGAATTTGACCCTTTGCAATCCTGTTGGCGCTTTCAACTATTGGAGGTAAATGTTCTAAGTCAGTACTACTAAATTCAGGATTACCCGTAGAAAGCTCATGTAGATGGGTATGAAATACTCCTTTTCGATTCTTCCTTCCATAACCAATAGCATCAGTTATGGACAACGAATCGAACATTGCACCTACAGATCGATCGTTTATATAATTGCCCTCTCCAATCGGAGTATACTCATTCATACAGATTATTATTTCTCCGTTATCAAGAATTTTAGTATTACTAAATGTAAACCCAACCCTTTCACTTGCAAATTCGTGCGGTCGTAATAAATCTGCATAAATAGTATCATATAGTTTCTGAGGGATTCTTATTGTTACTTTACTCATTACTAAAAGCTTTTAAATGTGTATAATACATCTCCTTAATTGTTAATCCAGTATTTGTTTGCCAAGAAATGGAAAACCAATTTGATTCTAGAATTCTGACATTTTTCATGGTCCAATTCCGAACTGGACATCCTGTAACCATCTGAGACAAAAATAATCTAGACTTGTATCCTTCCCGCATCTGCGGGCATAGAAGTACACTCACCTTTTCTGGAGAACAACCGGAAGGGAGCACAATATTTTCTAGATAAAAATACTGATACCCTCCTTCAGTTAGTTGTTTTGCACCAGGAAAGGCAAGTAGAAATTCTTCTACTTGCTTTTCAAAAGACACCATAACTTAAGAATTTGATCCGTTTGGTGGTACGCAATCAAATACTTCGCCACCTTTAATTGTGACTTTGCCATCATTTGGAAGTGGCTTGACATCATCTCCATCAAGCAATACTAGAGTATACCCAATCGGCACACCTCCTAATAGCTTAATGGCTTTCACCGATTGACTTCCCCGATGAATTTCGTAATTATCATCCTTTATTTTAATTGAAACAAAGTTGTTCCCATTAGAATGATTGTTTTGTTTTTCCTCCGGCGTTTCCGCAGCAGAGTTTTTCGTTTGATCTCCCATTTTATTTTTTTTTATGAGATTATTTAATAGCGGTGTCACCTCTAACACACAAAATTTTCAGGAGGCATCCGACATAAAAAAACTAATACATAATTACCCTTGACACTAAGCGCTAGATGTCAACTGTATTGAGAGATCCATTTTGCTATTAAGAAAGAATTCTTATATTTGAATTGCAATTACAAACATTGGAATTCGTTCCTTGTTAGAAGCCCGGATTCGTCTGGGCTTTTTTTTATGCCTTATCTTTAATTTTTATCATAATTAAGTTATACGTGAATATTTTTTTTGTTCTCTTTTCTATATCAGTAGAGCAAATCTATGTTTTATTATATTCTTAAAAAAATATATCGTTAGTTTATTAATATTTCTTCATAATGTTTAGACAAAATATATATTATATTTTGCTTCATAAATATTATTTTTATTGAATATTTGGAATTTCACGATAATTCACTTATTTTTGTTTTAATGGAGAACATAATTAAGCACCCTGGAGAAATCTTAAGAGAACTTCTTGTTGAAAACGAAATCTCACAACGAGAACTCTCGTCTGTTATTCAAATTGCACACTCACACTTGCACAATATTCTTTCAGGCGATAGGTCTATAAGTGCTGATATTGCTGTCCGACTGGAGGCAGCTGGATTTGAATCTGCGATCTTTTGGTTAGAACAACAGAATAAATTTGATTTGAATGAAATTAAATCTAATTCTGAAGTTGAAACAGATAATATAAAGGTGTGGAAAGAAATTCTAGAAAATGTACCTCTAAGTTACTTGAGAAAACATGGTATCATAACCTCTGAACGAAATAATGATATTGAGGCTGTTTTACAACTATACAAAAGTGATAACATTGCAGACTTCAAGAATAGCATAAAGAACTATACCTTTAGCCATTTCAGAAAGTCATCTGCATTTTCTGAAACACGAAACAATGTAATTGCCTGGTCGCTTCTGGCCGAATATAAAGCTAAAAGAATTATAATTAGGACTGGTTTTGATTCTAATAAAAAAGATGAGCTTGTTTCAAAACTTAGAGAATTATTTGTCGAAAACACTGACATTATAAATAAGGCAAGTAAGCTTTTAGAGTCCTATGGAATTAAATTCTTCACCTTAGACAGGCCATCAAAAACTCCTGTTGATGGAAAATCTTTCATGTCCGACGACAATCCAACTATTGTTTTATCACTTAAATACAAAAGATTAGACAATTTTGCATATACGCTTATGCATGAACTTGGTCATGTATACAAACACCTAACAAAAGTAAAATTCAAATCCGAATCATTTTTCACTAACAATACTAAGAACGATATACTTGAGTTTGAAGCGGATAGTTTTGCAAGAAATGAGCTTATACCATTAGATGAATGGAATCAATTTATTCAGTCTAATGACGTGTTTTCAGATGATGTCATATTTGATTTTGCGGAAGAAATAAATATCCATCCTGCAATTGTGCGCGGTAGGGTCTGTTATGAGTACAACAATTATTACCGTCGGGCATCCGATATTACGTCTACGAACAAGATTAATTAATTTCTGTTATTTAATAGGAGCGTTCATATGGCGTGAGATATTGATTTTATGTAAATGAACTTTGACGATAGAAATAATAGAGTTGTATTTTATTCAAAAGGTGATGGAAGCGTATATCATAATTTAAAACATGCAGAATACATACTTAAAAATATCAATCTAAACACTGAATTTAGTATTAATGATTATTTAGAGTTCTATCACATAAAACTACACTTTGATAATAAAATTTTTCTTCCTAGTTGGAAGGAAAGTGAAAAAATAAACCATATAAAAATAAGTGATGAGTTATGGAGTAGCGTAAAAGACTTCTGGATTAAGATCAATGAAAATAATTTTACAGAGCACTTAAATAAGGTTGATTTTAGATACGCTGAAGCATTTTGGGAACTAATAGATTATTTTCATGTTTATAAGAGAATTTCTCGGGATAAGTTTGATTATTTACTAAAATATTCCCCTCGACAAATTAATTATATTTTAAAGTTCAAAAACATTGTAAGAAAATTTGATGGATTGCTCAGAAATTTTTTAATGAATTATAAAAACTCATCTGAACTTCTTTTGAGACAATATTCGGAGAAAAGAACTGATAAATCACAGAATTTCTTATTCCCTAATAAATTAAGCTTGATTGATAAGGAAATAATCATATCTGATTATTTAGAGCAAAATGATTGTAATCTTAATTATGTCAGATTGGTTGTTAATCTGAAAAACTCGAATTCACTAAGAATTACCTCAAAAACCCGATTAAAAGCAAAAAGGAAAGCTTCATTACTAAATGAAGAAATATTGCAAGAAGGGCATACTTGGAACATTAGAATACAAGTTTCCTTATCCGTGGAACAGCAAAAGCCAGTAAAATATACCAATGAAAACAATGTTTTTACGGCTGCCTATAGCATTAATCATCTTGATGATCAAAAGAATAACCTAGAGTTATTTCACGTCTTCCCAGATCTGTTCCAATATGTAAACAAGACTAAACTAATATCCTTAGTTGCAAAAGAGAGAGAGTTAGATAGTTTTGAAAAGGTTTCTATGAAGTCTAAACATGAATATTTCACAGGAACCGTATTTGTGAAAAAAAATTTTCTTTCAAATATACAATTAGTAATCTTTGAAGATTATTTAATTAATCAACGTGGTAGTTCTCTGCAGAGAGTCATTGAGGAGTTTATCAATGGTTATTTAAATAAATATTTTATAAGGGACTTTAAATTCAAATTTCCTACTCCTGTTTCAACCTATCTCGAAAAAATTCGAATATTAGCTCCAGAATTTGAATACTTACTTAAACAATACAGAATTTTCGTAGAAGAAGGTTTTATTGATTTTGAACTATTAGAACTAGAATCAATGTCCTTAAATTTTTCTGGTATTAAAAGTCTGGTTAAAATAAAATACTGTTACAGTAATAATGACAAAATCCAAATCTTAAAATTTCAATTCTTTTCAGTTCAAAGCATGCTATACTATATAGAGCCTTACAATGAGAAGTATTCAAATCTATATGATTTATTAATTCAAGAAGATGTTCAATTAGAAGAGTTTAGAAATTATCAGAAAGGTTTAATAAATAATTTAATCGAAGAAGGTTACTTATATATCGACTCCAAAAACTTTGTAAAAATTAATAAACCCATTTTCATTTATATAATTGGTGAATTAAGTAACCAAAATGTTCTAAATTATTGGAGATATCCGGATTGCGTGAGAAAATCCATTGATGAAATGTTAGAAGATAATCTTTTAATTTCAGATAATACTCTTTTCACAAAAGATGAGCAAAACTATTTTAACTTTTACCTGAATAAAAAGAACTTCACAAATGGATTAGATCTAAGGAATAAATATTTACACGGTACAAACCCAAGTTCTGAAGAAAATCAGAAACAAGATTACTATAATTTGATAAGACTTATAGTTTTGGCATTGATCAAAATAGAAGATGATGTTATTCTTAAAAGGTGCATTGGATCAAACTAGCAAAAAAAAGCCCTTCTTCACCCCTCAATTAGATTGGTTTTTTTGTTAGTTTGTGTTGAATAGCCCATCCTCATTCCCGGACCCCCATTAATCCCAAACCTCACTTCTTCCTTAAAAACCCCCTAATTTCCCTCACCAATACCCTCAAAATCTCACAAACCATTCTTGCCAATTGTACAAATAGTTCTTTCATAATTTCTGTAATTTAATTAAGCTGTTCAGTATTGAAAATGCTAGTGCTTTTAGATTGGAATTTTCAGACAAATATTCGGCCTCATCCCAATTGGACAAAAAACAAAGCTCTATTAAAATTGACGGGCAAAATGTGATGGTTTCCCGCAGCACCTGAAAATTCGCGAATTTCACCCCCCTGGATTTAATCCCGAAGTTGGTTGTTAACCCGGAATGGATCTGGTGGGCAAGGTAAATTGACTCTCTTAGATTTTGGGAAAGGGCAGTTTTTGCCACAAATACTTCGGTGCCGGTTGCTCCGGGGTTTTTGGCGTGGTTGCAATGCAGGGAGATAAAAACATCCGCTTTTAAAGCCCTGGCAAGCTTTGTCCTGTCAGTTAAAGAAATTAGGCTGTCTGAATACCGGGTAAGGTAAATTTCCAGATTGTTTTGGCCTTTGTTCAGCCTGAGGATCTCATTGGCGAGTTGCAATACCACATCTTTTTCCATGATTCCATTAATGCCAATGGCACCTGCATCTTTTCCGCCATGTCCCACATCGATCACAATTAACTTTTTAGGTGATGTTGACTGGCCAAAAATGAAACACATTTTTATGAGCAGCAGAAGAAAAATGACGTTTTTGAGCCTGGTTTTGATTTTTATATTTTGAGTTTTCAACATTTTATTTCTGGTTTTCATAGCATTTGATTTCAATTAATTTCAAATAAACACAAACTAAATCGAATAATATTTTATTTTAAATAACTGATAATCAGGTGTTTAAATCCAAATATAATGTAATTTACTTATATCAAAATCAGTATAAAACAAAATTTTAATAGAATGAAAAAATTAATCTACCCTCCACTTTTTTTGTTCCTGATTTCATTCCCGCTTTTCGCACAGATTGGCGGGATTGAAAATTCGGTAGCCCAGATTTCAGATACCATCCGAGTGATTTTCCCCATTCTTCTTGGGGTTATTTTTCTTGTCGGGTTCCTGTTTAACGCGGGTCATTTCTTTGGCGAAAATGCCGATCTAAAAAAGGGCATCACCCGGGTTTTGGTCTTTGTGCTCATTGCCGGCGCGGTGGTGGGAATTTTCACTTACCTAATAAGTATCGTAGTCTGATGAAGCGCTTCGAAGTCTATAGGAATATTCGCAAAAGGGCCCTGATCTGGGGACTCCCCATCTCGCTTTTCGCCCTGATGATGGTTGCAGTAATCGCATCGCTGCTGATGATTATTTTTTCTTTCAGTTTTGCGGTTGTCATCAGTGTATTTATTTTGAATGCTGGCCTCTACATAAGCCTCTCCCGGATTGCAAACATTTCCCGATACTTTGAATTCACCAGTGTTTTTCCGAAGAATATCACCAACAAAAAATCTAGCCTTTTCAATTATGACCAGGATTAATCTCGCATATTTTAGACCCATAGTGGATATTCAGAAAAATATCATATTCGCCAATAATGGCAATGTGGTGGTTGGGTATCAGGCAATTCTCCCCGAGATCTATTCCTTGTCTGAAAAGGATTTTGAGGACATCCACAATTCCTGGTTCCAGGCAATCAAATCCTTGCCAACAGGTTGCGTGGTGCATAAGCAGGATATTTATGTCAAGCGTGCATATTCATCTGGAAAGTTGCCCAATAACAGCTTTCTGGAAAAGGCGACCCATCAGTATTTTAAAGGCAGGGAATATATAGAACATCGCAGCTATCTGTTTTTTATCCTAACCAGGAACAAGGCGTTGAATAATCCTAAATATGTCAATCCTTTCAGAAAAATAAATAAAGGCATTCCCCGGGAATCGGAGGAAAACATTAAAGGTTTCGTGGGTGCCGTGAATGATTCTGTGTCTTTTATCAATAACAGCAGGAAACTGGAACTTTTACCACTTTCGGAAGATGAAATCAATACCCTGGCCAATGAGTATTTCAACGGATTTAATAAAGGTTTTGATACGAACATTGTATTGGACAAGGGTAATATCAATATTGGTGAAAATTATTTTGATGTACTGGCGGTCAATAGTGAGTTGTGCTTTGGCGAAAGTGTGCAAAGCAGTAAGACAAATGAGCGTTTTACTTCCGACGATTTTGTTTTTCATCAGGGGTTTATTGATGGTTTTGGCCTTGCATTGAACGAAAACCACATTGTAAACCAAATTATCTATCTGGATGACAAACAGAAATGGCGCAAGCTGCTGGACAAGAAAATTGAAGAACTCAATAAAAGTTCTAATTTCGGGTCACAGAACAAGGTCGTTCTTAAAAAAATCCAGCATATCCTGGACCAGATAAATGCCGATGATACCTCAAGGATCATCCGCGGACACCTCAATGTGATCTACTGGGACAGGGATTTTAAAAACCTGAGCCGGATTGGCTCCAGGATCAAGACCGAATTTAAAGAATTGGATATATCCCCCTATTTCCCCCTGGGAGAGGAGCGGAAAAATTACTTCCTCAACAGTTTTTTCTGTTTCTCTTCCAATTTTTGCAATGAAGATCTGTACGTTACCGATCTTAAACATGCCTTGTGCCTTTTTATCAATAACAGCAATTATAAATCGGATGAGACTGGCATTATTTTTAATGACCGGGAATATAATATTCCGGTTTTGAAAGATGTCTGGGACGATGAGAAGAAGCGCATCAAAGCCAGGAATTTTGCCATCTTCGCCCCCACAGGAGAAGGTAAATCCTTTCTGGCGAATAACATTCTCCGGCAGTATTTTGAAAGCGGGGTTCGCCTTGTGATCATAGACCTGGGAGGATCCTACACAAAATTCGCCAAGCTTTATCCTGAACATTATGCCATTCTTCGGTATGAAAGCGGAAAGAACCTGGGGATCAATCCTTTTTACATCAGCAATGAGAATGATCTTACTGCCGAACGCCTTGAAGATCTGTCGGTATTCCTGTTTGAATTATTCGCCACCGATTTTAAAGTTACCAAGGCACAATCGGTATCCATCAAAAAGATTTTACGCTCTTATTATTCAAACAATTCAGAAAATTATTCCCTGGAAAGTTTTTATAAGTTCATCTACAACAACAGGGAAAATCTTCTAGATAATTTGAAAATTCATCCGGATTATTTTGACATCGGTAATTTCCTCCACATTATGTCTGAATATGTTGGGGAAGGGATTTACAGTTTTTTATTTGAAGCAGGGGAGGACCAAACCTATAAAATAGAGGATAAGCGGCTGATCGTTTTTGAATTGGATGAAGTAAAGGACAATAAGGAGATCCTTTCGGTGATGCTGAAGCTGATCAAATCTGCCATTCAACGTACCATCTGGAAAAACAAATCCGAAAAAGGGATCATCCTTTTCGATGAATTTGCCAAGCAACTGAAGTTTGAGAATGTACTGGAAAGCGTGGAGTTTTACTATCAGGCAATCCGGAAGCAAAACGGGGCAATAGGAATTATCCTGCAATCCATCAATCAGCTTCCCGGCAATTCAACATCGGCCAGTATTCTTGAAAACACACAGGTAATTTACAGCCTTCAGAATGAAAAAGGCTATGATGAGCTCAGGAAACGCTTAAACCTCTCCAGCCACGATTTAAATCAGCTGAAATCTATCAGGAACAACTTTACCGGGACCAGAAAGTATACGGAGATGTTCATCAAAATAGGCAAAGAGAGCAATGTATTCCGTCTTGAAGTCCCCAAAGAAGTTTATGCCGCTTACCTGACAGACGGGGCTGAAAACGATGCCATAATGAAAATGTACGAGGAACACGGGGATATGGAGAAGGCCATTTTAGAATTTACGAAACAAACCAAATAACAAATAATTTCAAAACTCATGAAAACAAAAATCCTGATCCTCGCATTGGCAATAATGCTAAGCGGAAAAGCGGTAAGCCAGGGAATGCCGGTTTATGACAACACAAATTTTATAAGCCTTGCAAAATCCCTGATCGAATCGGCAAAGCAAACTTCGCAACTGCTAAAAACAGTCAATTTCCTCAAGGATCAAAAAGAGAATATAGAAAAGGTACATGATGTGGTGAAACAGTTAAAAGCTGTACAGGAATTAACCCGAAATAACCAGATCCTTTTTGAGGTAATCCGCGGTGATTTGCGGGAGATCTTAAATTCCCCCTACATCAAACCGGAGGAGGTGACACGCATTTCAAATTCCTTTAACGCAATCATCGAGAATTCTCTGGCGGATCTCGATTTCATCGACCAGATTCTGTCCAGTGATAACCTTAGAATGACCGATGCGGAACGGGCTTTTGTATTAAAGGAAAAAGAACTTCAGTCAAAGGAAATGGTCGCTGAGATCCAGCAGAAAACCCGACGTTACCGGGATATTATTTCCTTCCGGGAAATGCAGGATAAGATCAATAACAGGGAAATCGGCTATTGATGTTGGCCGCAGGAATATTTTTGGGAATAGGTCTGGAATACGTGGATGCAGTTTTTCAAACCATCAAAAGCAGCGATTTCTCCCAGTACACCATTACCGGGATGAAAACCCTCGCGGTGCTGTTTTTCCTTGTCAATATCCTGAAAAAATACAATGAAGGCATTGCAGATAAAGATGGATATACCTGGGGCCTGAGCCCCGGAGAACTGGCCAAAAATTTTGCAGTTGTTCTCCTGGTTATTTTTTCCACCCAGATCCTCAGTGTTTTTGACGGCATTTTAGTGGCCATTGAAACCCGGTACAGGGATACTGCTCCGGCCCTTTTGCCGCTTCAGCTGATGGATATAGATATTGAACAGGATGTGGGCGCACTGGAAGCCGCTAAAAAGGCGATGGCTTTGCTTTACGAGGCTTTGGTCACTCCCTTATATCCTGTCAAGGTGATTTCCTTTGTGATCGGGCTGTTTATGTGGGTTTTGGACCTGTTTATCTATCCGTTGTTTTTGGCGGAGCGCTATTTCCTGCTCGGAATTATGCAGGCCTTTTTTCCCTTGGTAATAAGCTTGGCGGTTTTTGAAAAGTTCAGGTCAATGGCCTACAATTTTTTCAGGTTGTATGCCGCGGTATATATGCTGGTTCCGGCTTTTTTCCTGGTCAATGTATTTGTCAATAATCTGTATGCCGAGATCAACACCAATTTCTGGTCGAACCTTTTGGGAACGACCACAGATAATGGCATCATTCAGATAATAGTCGAGGCCGGTTCAATTGCTTTTATCGTATTTCTGAAATTCAAATTATACGCAAGAGCTACTTCGTTCACCCTAAAACTTTTTACAGCTTAAGCCAAATTAATTCAAATAAAAAATATGAAATGAGCATAATAGAAACCCGATGAAAACACCAATGAAGATATGCGAATTACATATGACCAATAAAAAACAATAAATATCAACATATGAAAACACCCTACAAAAATATTTACAGCGTGCTTCAAACCAACAGGTTTGTGGTTATCACGGTTGTATCGGGAGCGTTAATTTCCAGTTTGTTATTTGGCTGGATGATGTATGATATACAGCGAACGGCTTTAAATAATTCCTTCGCAATTAATACCGATGGCAGTGTAATTCCCCTGAAATGGGTCACTCAAAAAGAGAACCTGGAAGTCGAAGCCCAGGCGCATTTGGAATTGTTCCATAACTACTTCTATAATATAGATGCCAGTAATTATCTGCGGAACCTTGAAAAGGCACTTTGGCTTGGCAACAGTTCCGTGGATAATTTATACCGACAGAAAAAGGCCGATGGGGTTTATAACCGGCTGCTCCAGTATTCCCTGGTGCAAAAGGTTTTGAGCATAGAATCACAACTGGACCTTCAGTCGGAACCTTATCAATTCAAAACGACTACAATTTTTGAGATCAACCGGGGAACGGTCGTAGACAGATATGAATTGGTTTCCACCGGAAACCTGATTGTCGTAGACAGGAATTACCCAACAAACACCCACGGACTTTTGATCACTAACTATTTCGAAAACACCTTAAAAAAGATAAACAATGAAAATTGAAAAGAATAAAATCGTATTTGGTTCTGTACTGGCGATAGTGATCATTTTTATCGTTGCGTATTCCGCTTTGGTTTTGGGAGGCGATGGCGATGAAAACAAGGAACTCAAACAAACCCTGGTTCCTGAACTGGGACAAGAGCAGCAGGAATACAAATCCAAGCTCGATGCCGTGAACGCTTTGAAGGAAGTGCGTGAAACCAATGCGCCCAGTATTTACGATGAGAAACTGTTGGATTCCCTGGGGTTCTATGATCCGGATCTACGGGAAAAGCAAAAAGTGAAGATTGTGGACAGCATCTATAACTCGGGTAGGATTAACTATACCCAAAATAGCTACCGAAATAATTTGGATAAAGCACAAGTTGAAAATCCGAAACCTGACAGAAATTATTCTGCGGAAGAACTGAAAGAATCTGCTTCAGCGAAAGAGCTGGGGCTCGAACATCAGCTTTTTTACAGTTCCAATCCAGTGCTCAATAAGGAAGTTTCAGGGGTATCAAAATCTGAAACTGAAATCCATGTTGAAGTTGACGGCAAGCAGACAGTAAAAAACGGGTACCGCCTGAAAATGCGGCTCACTGAACCGGCAATAATCAACAACAGATCCTTTGCTAAAAATACTCCTGTGTATGGTTTTATAAGCTTTCAAACAAACCGCGCCCTGATCGATATTGAGAATATAAACCATCAACCGGTCAGGCTGAAAGCCTATGATCTCCAGGACGGCAGTGAAGGCATTTATGTGGAGAACAGCTTTCGGGCCGATGCCAGCCGGGAGGTACTTGATGATGTTATTCAGGATATTAATGTTGCCGGGCTCCCGCAGGTTGGGGGAATCAAAAAAGTTTTCCAACGAAATAACAAGAACGTGACTGTGACCGTAACCAATAATTACAAACTCATTTTAAAATCCCCACAAGGGAATTAAATACTCATTCCTATGAAAAAACATTCAATTATATCCGGTTTTCTTGTCATTGCAGGATTTGCCAATCTTGCTGCACAGGAGATAAAAGTACAAAACCCTGTTTTGGACACTATTTATGCCAACGATCATAAAAACGTCGCTTTGTTTTTTCCCGAACCAATCCGGCAGGGAATTACAGGATCAGAAAATTTTGTGTTTACCTATAACAGGGAAACACAGCAACATTTGGGTTTGCTCCAGGCCACCCCCGGAAAAGAGAGCAATTTGCTGATAATCGGCAATTCAGGTTCCATTTTTTCCTATATCATCAGGTATTCCGATCAACTGGAAAAACTGAATTATTTTATTCC
>Ga0314772_1000730_pt1 | contig 16655 bp, 15 predicted proteins | sample MetaGCBIW2018_FD_204520 | JGI IMG/M metagenome (GOLD analysis project Ga0314772, IMG submission 204520) | Cryopeg brine microbial communities from Beaufort Sea near Barrow, Alaska, United States - CBIW 2018 | ecosystem: Environmental > Aquatic > Marine > Coastal | place: USA: Alaska | collected... | reverse complement strand
CCATTACTACATCTTGTGCCAAGAGGAGCTAACTGACCACCCCTTTACATGAATTTCCACAAGTGTCTCCTGAGTCAACATCGGCCGCCGCTCTGATCGTGTGATTAAGCGGTCATTTTGCCTCAGGTGGGTCAATTTTAAGTTGGCGTTGGGGGGTCAGTATTACTGTGGCGGTGACAAGCAGGCTCCTTGTAAGCACTTGATGCGCCCGTTCCAGCGTTCCGGGCGTGATGCTGCGAATCGTGGATTGTAGGCATGACCGACTGGGTGACAGGTGCGCCGGCAATCGGGTAAACGTTCGATAGGTCACCGAATCCGACAGGTGGAAGGCCAGCTGTTCAAAGCTGAAACCCAGTTGTTGCCTCAACACAAGACACCGCAGAACACTCTCCGCACTGAGTCCGATCCGCCCCACAGCCGATACGGATGGGCCGATCAAATCCGCCGCGACCAGATCCAGAATCCCGGGATGCCTGTCCAAAATTTTCGACAGTTTCCGAAGCCTGACGCCATACTCGTGATTCGAAGACTCTTCGAATATACTCGCCCGAGCATTGCAGGTCTCTCGCATGCTGGATCCTCTTGGTTGTTTGATGTTTTTGGTTGCACTTAAAACATACTAAAGCCAAGAGAATTCTTTAACTTTTCTCCGAATTATTTCCTGAAAATCAGCTGGTTATTAGTTTTTGGATGGGCACTAGCTAGGTGTGATGACTGGACACTTACCTTGTACCCCTAAGTCATCCGGTCACACTAAACTGTACCGAAACAGCGCTCCTCAAGGCGCTATGCGCTATGCCTGGCGCGACAAAAAATACCCAGCATCAAACTGGGCAGCTGAAAACTCAACATTTCAGACACTTTTACTAAGTCATCGGCGGAGTGGCATCAGGTCATATAAAGTCCACCGGCTACGTCGATAGTCTGTCCAGTGACGAAGCTTGACTCATCCGAAGTCAGATAAAGCGCCAAATCCGCCACCTCATCTGGTCTACCCAGTCGTCCAAGCGGTGTCAGGCGAACCTGTTCTTCATTAATGGCTGTATCCACCGCAAGCACCATCGGCGTCTCGATCCGCCCTGGCGCAATTGCATTGACGCGGATACCATATGGACCCAACTCAGCAGCCAAATGCTTGGTAAAGCCTATAATGGCCGACTTAGTCGCAGCGTAATGGCACGCCACCACCGGAGAATGCGTCTTACCGGCGACCGAGGACATATTGACTATATAGCCAAATCGAGCTCGACGCATGCCTTGACCAACAGCACGGATGGTATTGAAAGCACCAGTCAAATTAACTCCCAGAACGTGATTCCATTCTTCCGGTGCCATTTCGCAAATGGAAGCAGGCAGGCCATCATGTTTAGGAGATATCCCAGCGTTATTGACCACACTATCGACTTGAATACCAAAGTGAGCCTCGGCCTCTCGTACGCCGCGTTCGACAGCCGCGTAATCAGAAACATCAACTGACAGCGGATAGGCACCACCCCTCCCCGCTTTTCGAATCGCATTGCATACCTCTTGAGCGCCGGTGGCTGACCAGTCCATAACCGAGACGTTGGCACCACGCGATGCAAACGCCATAGCAATTGCCTTGCCAATGCCAGCACCTCCACCAGTAATAAGCACATGTCGACTGGTATGGCTAGGTCGAGAACGCAAAGAACTTTCTAAAACCATGTCTCAAATCCCCAAGTATGCTTTCCGAATATGATCATCGCCCATGAGTTCTTGAGCCTGGCCATCCATGACGATCTTTCCGTTTTCGATAACGTATGCCCTGTCGGCTACCTTGAGCGTCTGATTCACATTCTGCTCGACGATTAACACTGTCGTGCCGCTCTCAGCAATCTGTTTGACGATCTCAAATACCTGCGACACGATGATCGGTGCCAAGCCCAATGAGGGTTCATCAAACATCAGTAGCTTGGGACAGGCCATCATGCCGCGAGCGATGGCGACCATCTGCTGTTCCCCTCCCGACAACGATTCTGCCTGCTGCTGGAGTCGTTCTTTCAGACGGGGAAACAGCGTCAGCACTTCCTCAAGGCGTTGGTCATACCGCGATTTGGCCGCTAGCCGATAGGCGCCCATCTGGATATTTTCGAGCACGCTCATTTCCGGAAAGAGCTGACGCGCTTCAGGGATCAGCGTAATACCACGGTTCACCACCTGGTGGGCGGGCAAGTGGGTAATGTCCTCGCCCTCGAAGATGATGCTTCCAGCGGTGGCATCGATCAAGCCGGATATCGTTCTCAAGGTGGTTGTCTTGCCAGCACCGTTACCACCCACGATGGTAACAACTTCACCTTCTTTCACATCCAATGACACGTCATGTAGGATCGTGGTAGCGCCGTATCCTGATGTCACGTTATTCAGTCGAAGCATCTGTCACCTCCTTGCCGAGATAGGCTTCAATAACGGCCTCGTTCTTGACCACTTCTTCGGGCTTGCCTTGAGCAAGTATTTCACCGGAACTGATCACAATCACTCGATCTGAAAGTTCCATGACGGCTTGCATCACGTGTTCAATGGCAATGATGCTGATACCACTATTGCGAATCACCTTGATCAGCTCAATAGCCTCCCGCAGGTCGGCGGGGTTGATACCGGCCATCACCTCATCCAATAGCAAGATGCGCGGCCGCATTGCCATGACACGAGCCACCTCAAGTCGCTTGAGACCACCAATCGGAAGATTTTTTGCTTCCTCATCCAAGAACCGATATAAACCGAGCTCATAGGCAATCTCTCGCGCTACCTTTCGACTCTCCTCAACCGAGCGAAAGCGATAGAAAGCGCCAACCATGATGTTCTCTTCCACCGTCATGGCTGCGAAAGGTTGTACGATCTGGAACGTGCGACCTACACCATTCCTGGCAAAGGCCCCCGGGGTTTTCGGAAAACTAAAGTGGCCATATTCACCAAGTACCGCAACCGATCCTGAATCTGCATTCAAGAAGCCGGAAATCATGTTGAAGACCGTGGTCTTACCCGCCCCGTTGGGTCCGATGATGCCCAGCACTTCCCCCTTGTACAGGTTAAAGGAGACATCGTTAGTTACATGCAAACCGCCGAAGTGCTTGTCAAGATGCTCGACTTTAAGTACTAGTTCACCTATCGGTGGACGCGCTGGTGGCTTTATGTCATCCAGATGAACGTGATCAATAGGGCTATCTTCGTTAGTATTAAAGCGACGCCGTCTAGTGGTTGGCAGATAGCGCTGTATGACGCTCATGATGCCATCCGGCATAAAAAGCACAACCAGGATCAGCACGACACCATAAACGAAACCGTGGAGTCCAATGGCGCTGGAACCCAGCCAGCCACGCGCCAATTCTGTGATGGGAACCAGTAGAATCGTGCCATAGAGAGGGCCAAAAACAGTGCCCAGCCCGCCCACGAGGGCAAACAGAACGATCTGAATGGAAAATGTCAGGTTGAAGGCCGATTCAGGATCAATGTACGTCAGATAGGATCCGTGGAATGTGCCCAGCATGGCCGTTAATCCCGCCGAAATCGCTGCCGCGTAGAGGCGCACATGCACGGTACGAATGGCGGCACCCTTGGCAGCTGACTCACGCTCACGGGTCGCGATCAACTGGAAACCTAACTTGCTGCGACGAATCGCCCAAGCAACTACCAGTGTGAACGACATCAGACCGAACGCGATTACTAGCGAGGGTAGCCGCTCCCTGAAGATCATGGTGCTCCAACCAAGCTCGAGTGGGACCATCACGCCATTAGCGCCGCCGGTCAAACCAACCCAATTTAGCGAAATGATATGAAAAACTTCCAAAAAAGCGATAGACGCGAGGGCATAGAAAGGGCCCTGCAGTTTAAAGCAAGGATAGCTAATAGCAACTGCCATTCCCGCAGCCAGAATGGCTCCGATAAACATACTAATCCAAGGAGAAATCCCGGCATTGAGCATTAGCATGCCTGTATAAGCACCAATACCGTAATAGATCGCGTGCCCCAGCGAGAGCTGTCCAGCGTAGCCGCCCACGATGTTCCAAGCAGTAGAGAGTCCCGCAAACAAGCAGATGGTGATGAAGATATGGTAAATGTAATCATCGTCGACCATAACCGGGATGACAATCAGGCTGGCTAAGGTAATAAATAGTAGTGATTTGTTGTTGAGGAGCCATTGCATAACGCCTCCATAACCCCCCGACGATGAAGAGGAAATCGTCTTATCATTCATGAAATTTTCTCCGGTGACGCCACGACGCCTCTCAAGACACGTGTGCCAGTTTTCTGGCGTTGCCGAACAGCCCTGACGGACGGAATATCAGCACTGATAGAAAGATGCCGAACACTGCAACATCCTTCAGTGATGACCCTAGGTAGAAACCTGCAAAAGAGTCCACTAAGCCAATGATCAAAGCAGCAATGAAAGCCCCTGTGATACTGCCCAATCCCCCCATGACAACAATCACGAAAGCAATCAGGACGAAGCTTTGCCCCGTTTGAGCATTGACAGGATACAGGGGAGAAAGGAGAACAGCAGCGATGCCAACGCAAGCAATGCCGATGCCAAATGTCACCATATTGATACGTGAAACGTGGACCCCCATCAGTTGCGCAGCATTACGGTTCTGTGCCGTTGCACGGATCGCACGCCCTGTTTGCGAGCGCGACAAGAACAGATGCAGCCCCCCGACCATGAAGATGGAGCACATCATGATAACCACTTGTCCAGTCAACACAGTGGCTGGGCCCAAACTTAAAGTATGCCGCATACCGCTAGCTGGGGTATTGAAATTGTTTGATCCGGCAATCATTAATACAAGGTTTATCATTGCGATCGACAAACCGACCGTCGCAAATATTTGAATATGTTCATCCGAATCCTTTAGTGGCTCTATCAGGAATTTTTGAACCAAAACCCCCAATACGAACAGCAAAGGAATGATAAAAATAAGTGTCAGATATGGATGCACACCAAGATAAGATGTGATGACGTAAGCCAGCAACATTCCTACCATCATAAACTCGCCATGAGCAAAATTGATAACCTTGGTTATACCAAAGATCAGCGTCAATCCGACGCTGACCATGGCATAAAGGCTACCAAGCATTAACCCATTAACGACAAGGCTAATAGTTAATTCCATTTGGCAAACCCTAATTTATTATTGATTCGTACGCATTTCAGCAACGCTAGCATCTTTAGGATAGACGGTTACTAACTCACCATCCTGCCACTGCATACCCATCATGCTGGCACGTTCATTTTGATTATTTTTACCAATTTTGATACCAATACCAGCTGCTGTTTTGCCAATGGGCACGTCCATTGCCAACACAGCCTCTTTGATCTCATCAGCAGAAAAACCACTACCCGCGTCAATCGCCCTCAACAGCCCCAGTGCACCGACATAATTCATCAAAGAATGGCCCGAACGCGGTGCTTCCTGGTATTTTGATTCATACGTGGCCACAAAATCGTCGATGCCTGGGGCAATGTCTGGATTAATATTATATTGAGTAAAATCAACATTATATACTCCATCTATGACATCTCGACCTACTGCCTCGGCGGTCGGCGTCATCGAGTAACCACCCCCGCCCCCGATAATCGCCTTGGGTTTATAGTTGCGCTCATTAGCCTGACGCAGGAATAGCACCGAGTCATCTTGATAAGAAGTTTGTAGAACAACATCGACTTCTTTGTTTTTCAATAACAATATGATGGAAGACATATCCACAATGGATGCCGGATAATGTTCCTCCATAACGATATTGAGACCTTCCTGTTCGGCAAATGCACGTTGGTGTTTGGCTACTGACGAGCCATAATTAGAATCTTCGTGGATGAGGCCAATCCGCAACTCGGTCGAGTCAACATTCAATTCGAGCGCTATGTCGTTGGCCAGCATATCGATGATGCCCTTTGCCATATGGTAGGCAGTAGGGTTTGTACGGAACACATAGTCCAGTCCCCGATCCGTTACATCATCTGCTACGGCACCTAGCTCGAAATAAGGAACCTTGCTCATTTCAGCGACTTGGGAAGCGGCGATTGATCGAGAAGATGAATAAGTACCAAAAATTGCTTTGACATCTTCTTGAGAAATAAGACGACGCGCTTCACCGATTGCTTGGTTGTTATCTACGGCATCGCCTGTCTCGAGTACGACAGTCTCGCCTTGCACGCCTCCATTCTTGTTAATTTGATCGACCGCGAGCTCCAGGCCTCGAAAGCTTTCTTCACCGAGAAGAGCAAGCCCACCACTGAGTGGATAGAGGGCACCAAATTTCACGTCAGCAATCGTAGGGACCGAAATGCCTCCAAGCAAAGCTGCTGCAAACACGCTATTAATCACAGTACGGCGAAATTTGTGTTTTTTGTTCATAGCCATATACTCCTGATTTTTATTAAACATCTAACGTTTATTAATTTTCATTATCTTGATAGGTCGTAACTGGTGGATATATCTGGATCAATCATGACTTACAGAAGAATTTATACTTTGCGCTAATGGCTCTCCACACCTCAATCAAATAGTCGTCAGGGTTCTTAATTCTGACACTTCGAATCCCCCAAGTATTAGTGATGCCTACATGGCCTACATAAAAATATCAGTTTAATCTCTATGAAGTACTAATTCAGAGTTCATACTATAACTAAGATAGCCACTAGCATAGTAGCAAACAAACCATACAATTCTGCACCGTAACTATTGCCTCTTTTCCGGTGCAGCGCCTCTATGATCGTATCGGTGATGATCTTGCCCATGACGTCCCCTGTCATTCGAAAGTCAGCACAACCTTGCCAATATGATCCGCATCCATTCGGCGATGTGCTTCCACCACACTATTAAAATCGAAGGTGGAATCGATCACCGGTAGGCACCGCCCTTCCTTCCAGAGTGGCATCACATACAACTCGAGTTCCTCAGCGATTTTCTGCTTTTGTTCAATGGAACGTGCTCGCAATGTTGATCCCGTTAACCACAACTTCTTAGCTAGCAAGAGCCAAGCATTAATAGTGGACTCAGTCCCCTTCATCACTGCAATCTGTACAATGCGTCCCTGATCGGCAGCCGCTTCCATATTTCGGTTGAGATAATCACCACCCACCATATCAATGATTAAATCGACACCGCGGCCATCAGTCACATCCTTAACCACCTCAACAAAATCCGACACTTTGTAGTTGATTGCATGAGAGGCGCCGAGCGCGAGGCACTGCTGACACTTTTCTTCGCTTCCCGCCGTAGCAATGACGGTAGCGCCAAATGCTTTGGCCAGCTGTATGGCGGTTGTCCCTATGCCAGAAGTGCCTCCGTGCACTAGAAACGTCTCACCTGCACTGAGGCCGCCACGCTGAAACACGTTTGTCCACACCGTGAAGAATGTCTCTGGAACCGCTGCTGCCTGCACCATGCTCATCGTTGATGGAACAGGCAATGCATTGCTCTCATCCACCACCGCGAACTCGGCATACCCACCGCTGGCTACGAGCGCCATGACGGCATCGCCAACGGCGTAGCGGGTTATCTCACTGCCCGCTTCCACCACGTGTCCGCTGATCTCGAGTCCAAGCACGTCTGTAGCGCCAGGTGGTGGCGGATAGCCACCCATACGTTGCATTACATCAGGGCGATTAATACCAGCGGCAACTATCTTGACAAGTATTTCACGTGGCCCTGGCACAGGAATCTCACCGTCAATGACCCTTAAAACCCCGGGGCCACCTGACTGTCGAGCCTCCACTTGCTTCATTATTTTCATATTAGTGTTTGGGGGCATAAATTCTCAATTGTTATTATATTGAGCTACGATTTTAAAAGCCGCTTATAGCAATAATGAAGCGCTTCATTCCATTCCAAGATATATCACTCCGTAAGTTTTCACAAGCCATAACGGCTCTATAATTTTACTGATTCAACCCTTTCTCTAATCAGATCGGCAGCCCTTTCAGCTATCATCATAACCGCTCCTTGAGTGTTTCCCGAAACCATGGATGGCATAACGGAAGCATCAGCAATTGTTAAATTTTTTACGCCTTTAACTTGTAGGCTCGGTGTTACCACTGCGTCAGAATCTTCACCCATTCTGCAGGTCCCAATCGGATGATAAATAGTCTGTCCATTCTCACGGGCGAACTCTATCCATTGGGCGTCGGTTTGTACTTCTTTGCCCGGACTCATTTCATGCGCAATGAACGGCCGCATCGCTGCCTGTTCGACAATTCTCCGAGCCACCTTCATACCATCTATCAGTGTTTGGCAATCTTTTTCGTTAACCAGCATATTGGGCTTTATCGTAGGCGCCACCTTCGGGTCAGTGCTTTCGATATGAATGCTGCCCTTTGATGTGGGACGCAACTGCGTAACACCAATTGTCATACCAGGTTGCCGATCCAGAACGCGGGTTGCAGCATTTGCATAACTGGCATGTATAAAGAAAAATTGAACATCTGGCGACGTCAATTGCGGCTGTGTTTTGACGAAACCATGAACCAATCCCGTACCAAGAGTTAGTATTCCTTTGTGGCTCGTAAAATACTTCACCACTTCTTTCGTCAAGCGAAGCCCACGTGACATTTCATTGAGCGTAATCGTATTCCGGGCTCGCCAATTCATACGAGTAGCATAGTGATCAATGTAATTTTCACCTACACCGACTAGCTCAATTTTAGGGGTGATGCCTACCTTCTTCAATACGTCAGGGTTTCCCATCCCCGAGAGCTCGAGAATCTGGGGGTTTTGTATGGCCCCAGCACAGAGGATCACTTCACATGCGGCCATCACTGTTTCATGTTTTCCCTTCCGTTCGTATGTGACACCGGTGCACCGATTACCGTCGAGTTCGATACGCAATACTTGGCTACCAGTCAGCACCGTAAGATTGTTCCGTGCCATGGCCGGTGTCAGGTAGCCATCTACTACGCTCCAACGCTGGCCGTTGCGCTGCGTAACCTGATAATAGCCGAACCCCTCCTGATCCGCTTCGTTGTAATCCTCGTTGAACGGCTGGCCATCTTCAGCGGCAGCTTCGAGGAACGCATCGGAAATAAGGAAGCGCTCCTTAACGCGCTCCAGATACATCGGGCCAGATTTTCCTCGAGCTCTTCCGCCTTCCGTAAAGTTTTCAAATTTCCTGAAGTATGGCTCGACATCCTGCCAGCTCCAGCCTGCAGCGCCGCCCTCAACCCACTGATCGTAGTCGCTCGGTTGACCGCGTACGTAAATCATACCGTTGATCAAGGTAGATCCACCCAGCCCCTTACCGCGTGGAATGGCTATCACTCGTTTCTTCGTGCTGGCCTGCGGGCACGACTCAAATCGCCAGTTATAAGTTTCATTAGTTAACAGTTTGGTGAATCCCGCTGGGATCTTGATCCAAGGACTCCTTGGCAACCCGCCAGCCTCAATCAGCAACACGCTATACGTGCCACTTTCCGTCAGGCGGTTCGCTAATATGCAGCCAGCCGTCCCCCCCCCCACAATGACGTAATCGTATTTATCCATTAACCTAAACCTTCCATTTCCGCTTTTGGAGTGATCTCAACGCGTTCATAAGCCCATCATCTCAGCCATAAGCTTTAGCTGATTGTTGAGCATAGGTAAGCCGTATTGAATGGTGCAACCCTTGCTTTTGGCAGCTTTCAGTAGCGGTGTTTCATCTGGATCCATAATAATATCGGCAACAATTTGCTCTGCGGTTAGACACTCGGTATCCAGCGGCAGCGGATCACTCTCCCTTAACCCAAGCGAGGTGGCATTGATGACAAAATCATGCCCCGTCGGGTCTCGATTACCAAGGTCGATAGGTAGTGTCGAGTAGGCATCACTGAGGCGCTCTCTTAGGGCCTCAGCCTTCTCCCTGGTACGGTTAGCCAGGGTCAATCGGCTGATTCCTGCATCGGCCAATGCGTAGGCAATGGCGCTAGCCGCCCCTCCAGCCCCAACCAAGTATGCGGAACGCCCGTTGAGCTCGATTCCCTCTTCGCGAAGCCCAGCCACGAATCCCTTCCCATCGAGAATCGCACCATGCAACTTACCATCGGCGTTGCGCCGTACGACGTTAACTGCTCCCATCCGAGCTGCATCATCGCTGAGCTCATCGCACAATTTTGCCATGGCCGTCTTGTGCGGCACCGTAATAACAAACCCAGCCAGGTTCTGCATAGCCCGGAAGCCATTCACCACCGAAACGAGTTCTGCACTAGAAACTTGAACTGGAACCATCACGACATCCTTACCCACCGCCTCACAAAGGCGGTTAATACCCTGCGGCGTTTTCACATGATGAATAGGGTCTGCAATGATTGCGCAAATTCGTGTTTTACCAGTAATTTCCACTTCAAACTCCTTAGGCCAGCGTGTAACTTGTCTTAACATCGGTAAAAAATTCCTTGGCGTAACTGCCCTGCTCTTTCGGTCCATAACTCGAGCCCTTACGGCCGCCAAAAGGAACGTGATAATCGACCCCTGCCGTTGGTAAATTGACCATTACCATGCCCGCACTGGAGTGGCGTTTGAAATGTGCGGCACGGGCCAGTGACTTTGTGCAGATGCCTGATGACAGTCCATAAATAGTATCGTTCGCCAGTGCCAATGCATGCTCGTAGTCCTCAGCCTTGATTATCGTGGCTACTGGCCCAAACACTTCTTCACGGTTAATCGGCATTTCATTACGAGTTTGTGAGAATAACGCTGGGGTCAGGTAATACCCTGGCGTTTCCAACGATAGTAGCTCACCTCCAGCCTCCAGCCGACAACCAGCCTCCTTGGCTTCCTCTATATATTTAATGTCCTGGTTCAGCTGTATCTGAGACGCGACCGGCCCAATTTGGGTGTCAAGGGCCAGAGCATGACCCACCTTCAGTGCTTGCGTAGCCTCTCGCATGCGTTCCACGAATCGGTCATGAATGCCTTTTTCGACGATCAGGCGGCTCGAGCTCGTGCATCGCTGCCCGGTGGAGAAAAAGGCCCCATTAATGGCCGTGGAAACCGCCAGCTCAAGATCAGCATCGTCAAGCACCACAAGCGGATTTTTGCCGCCCATCTCCAGCTGAAACTTTGCTCCTCGGGCGGCACACTCGGCGGCTATCCGCATGCCTGTGTCCGAAGAACCCGTAAAGGTGATAGCGCTAACTTTCGGCGAGGTGACCAGCGCATTGCCCACTTTGGAGCCTGAGCCCATTATTAAGTTGAAAACGCCTTTAGGAAGTCCACCAACCTCATCGATAATGCTGGCAAGCGCCCAGGCACAGCCGGGTACCAAATCAGCGGGCTTGAACACCACGCAATTACCATATGCTAGAGCCGGCGCAATCTTCCAGGCAGGAATAGCGATCGGAAAATTCCATGGCGTAATGATCCCAACGACACCAACGGGCTCCCGCGATACCTCTACGCTGACCCCGGGCCGTACTGAAGGTAAGAATTCGCCACCAAAGCGTAATGACTCGCCGCCATAGAACTTAAAGACTCGGCCGGCGCGGGTGACCTCTCCGATTGACTCAGCCAAGACCTTACCCTCTTCGCGAGCCAGCAATTCTCCCAAGCGTTGCTTATCGGCCAGAATTCGATCTCCGATGCGATCTAGCGCATCAGCACGCGCCTCGGACGTCCACGTTGCCCAAGTCTCTAGGGCATCGTCGGCCGCATTGATCGCTTCACGCGTCTGAGCCTCATCACCGCGAGCATATTCGCCCACGATATCGCCAGTGTCGGAAGGATTTAGGTTTCGATTGACCTCGCTTGACCCAACCCACTCCCCGTTGATGTAGTTTTTATTCATCCAGTTATAGACCTCATTGAGAGTTCGCCAGGTTACCTTTACAGCGGTAAAAATGAAGCGCTGCGGTTATTATCTGAATTCAGGATTAAAGGCACCGTTAGGGTTGATATCCACCACCCTTTGCCATTCGTCCGGTTCCATCTGCCAGATGGACGCGGCCACGCCATTGTGCTTGGGTGACACCCCCGCGTTATTAATCAAAGTGTCGATCGGACCTAGCGCAGCCTCCAGCGCCTGACAGGCCTGAGCGCACTACTTGTAATCTGCCACGTCTGCTTGGGGCCAAGCAGTGCGATATCCCCTCGCATTCAACGCCTCTGAGCTTTCCCGCGCACTATCGCCATTGGCATCCAGCAGGGCTACTGAGGCGCCTTCGCTACAGTAACGCTCGGTTATCGCTGCACCGATTCCGTTTCCTGCTCCCGTAACCAACACAACACGTTCACTATGCCGACCTTCGCTCATGCGTTGACCTCCAACATAACCTTTCCAATATGTTTGCTGCTCTCTATTAGGCGATGAGCGTCCCGAACCTGCTCAAGCTAGAACGTCTTGAAGATAACGAGAAATGCATCTCCCACCTTCCATTCGGTAACGTTAGCGCCAATGGACTCTATGTAACCGGATGCATCGAAAATACGAGCCCAGTATCCTCAGATATGGAGCGCTCGATCATAGGCATCCAGCACCGACTCATGCATCATCTCACTCAGCGTCGGGTGTGGGAACACAGTCTCTATGAGCTCCGCATCGGTCGTCTCCAGTGTGCGACCGATGACATATCCCTGGATCAACTCCGTCACCTCGGAGCCGACCATGTGGGCGCCCAACAGCTCACCGGTCTTGGCGTCAAAGATCGTCTTGACCAAGCCATCCGGCTCGCCTAAGGCAATCGCTTTGCCATTACCTGTGAACGGGAAGCGGCCTACCTTTATCTCGTAGTCCTCGTCCCTTGCCTTGGCCTCCGTGAGACCAACCGAAGCAATCTGCGGATAGCAATAGGTGCAACCGGCGATCGTGTTCGGCTTGATCGGATGGGCATGCCTGCCCGCGATGAGCTCTGAGACCATCATGCCTTCGCGACTGGCCTTGTGTGCAAGCCAGGGTGCGCCGGCAACGTCACCGATCGCGTAGAGCCCCTCGACCCCGGTGCGGCAGTACTCGTCCACCACCACGTGGGTACGGTCGATCTTAACGCCGAGCGCCTCAAGCCCAAGCCCTTCGACATTACCGACGATTCCGACCGCAGAGATCACGGTATCGAATTCCTCGGTGGTGGTGCTCTTGCCATCCTCGAGATGTGCGACGACTTTGCCACCACCTCGGTCAAGCTTCGTTACCCTAATCTTCTCGAGGATCGTCATCCCCTGCTTCACGAACTGCTTTTTGGCGAAGTCGGAGATTTCGGCATCCTCGACAGGCAGAACGCGGTCCATCACCTCGACTACAGTGGTATCGGCACCAAGCATGTTGAAGAAACTGGCAAACTCGATTCCGATCGCGCCCGAGCCAATGACGAGAAGCTTCTTCGGCATCCGTTTCGGCATTAGAGCGTCCTTGTAGGTCCAAACGACATTGCTGTCGGGCTCCATCCCCTCCAGCACCTGTGCCCGCGCGCCGGTGGCCAGCACCACCGCTTTCGCCGTCAGCTCCTCGGTACCATTGGCCGTCGTCACCGCTACGACGCCCCTCTTCGGCAGTGTCGCCTCGCCCGTAACGACGGTAACATTATGCTTCTTCATCAAATGGCCTATGCCATCCGAGAGCTGTTTCGCGACCGCGCGCGAGCGCGCCACCACCGCGTCGAGGTCGTACCCGATGCCCTCGGCCTTCAGGCCGAAGTCCTTGGCACGGCGCATCAGATGGTAGACCTCAGCCGAGCGCAGCAGCGTCTTGGTCGGGATGCAGCCCCAGTTCAAGCAGATCCCGCCGAGGTGCTCACGTTCCACAATGGCCACCTTCATCCCCAGCTGCGCTCCCCGGATCGCTGCCACGTAGCCACCCGGCCCGGCACCGATAACGATCATGTCAAAGTTTTTTTCTGGCACGCTTTCCCCTCCAGTAATATTAAGCCAGTATGAATTAAGCAATTCCGCCCAGGCAAACGTACTTAAGTTCAAGGAACTCCTCTATCCCGTGGCTGGAGCCTTCACGGCCCAGGCCCGACAGTTTGACACCCCCGAACGGGGCTTCGGCGGTCGAGATCAGGCCGGTATTCACCCCGACCATGCCGCAGTCCAGCGCCTCAGACACGCGGAACACCCGCACCAGGTCTTGCGTATAGAAATAGGACGCCAGCCCGAACTCTGTGTCATTCGCCTGAGCGATCACCGTTGCCTCGTCGTGGAAACGGAATAGCGGCGCGACGGGACCAAAGGTTTCCTCCCGCGCTACTGCCATTTCCGGCGTAACTTCAGTCAGGACGGTCGCTTCGTAGAAGGTGCCGCCAAGTGCGTGCCGCTTGCCGCCGAGCGCAAGCTTCGCGCCCCTGGACAGCGCATCAGCGACGTGGTCCTCCACCTTTGCGAGCGCCCCTGCATCGATCAGCGGGCCAAGGGTCGTTCCGTCTTCTAAGCCATCGCCAGTTTTCAATTGCGCCACGGCCCGGGTCAGCTTCTCGGCAAAGGCGTCATAGACGCCGTCCTGCACATAGATTCGGTTCGCGCAGACGCAGGTCTGGCCGTTGTTGCGGAACTTGGCTATCAGCGCACCATCCACCGCCGCATCCAGATCGGCATCATCGAACACGATAAAGGGGGCATTGCCGCCCAGCTCCAGCCCAAGTTTCTTGATCGTCCTGGCGCTTTGGGCATAGAGCTCGACGCCGATCTCGGTCGAGCCGGTAAAGGTCAGCTTGCGCACGACCGGGTTGGTCGTCATCTCGGCACCGATCTCGGCCGCCGAACCGGTCACAACGCTGAACAGCCCCGCCGGCAGCCCGGCACGCTCGGCCAGAACCGCCAGCGCGAGTGCCGAAAACGGCGTCTGGGAGGCAGGCTTGAGCACCATCGCGCAACCCGCCGCGAAGGCCGGCCCTGCCTTGCGGGTAATCATCGCATTTGGGAAGTTCCAAGGTGTGACCGCCGCTACCACGCCGATTGGCTGCTTCATCACCAGCAGGCGCTTATCTCGCTGGTGACCCGGGATGATTTCGCCGTTGACACGGCGGGCTTCCTCGGAGAACCATTCGATGAACGAGGCGCCATAGCCGATCTCGCCCACCGCCTCGGGCAGGGGTTTACCCTGCTCGGCGGTCAGGATGCGGCTCAGATCCTGCTTGTGGGCGATCGTCAGTTCGAACCAGCGGCGCAGGATGTCCGCACGCTCCTTGGCCGTGCGGGCGGCCCACTCCTTCTGTGCCAGTGCCGCGATTGCGATGGCGCGGGCGGTTTCCTGCTGACCAAGGCGCGGCACATGGCCGATCACCTCACCGGTCGAGGGATTCGTGACGGCAATACCCTGTCCGTTCGCCTCGATCCATTTACCACCAATCAACGCTGCCTCGCGTAGCAGGCTCGGATCGTCAAGTTGCATCGTGCACCTCCATACTTGTTCCTGTCAGAAAAGTGAATATTTCAGAAAGTTGCCCTTCCAGCATGGCGCGGCCCGTATGGACGATCAGGCCCCGGGCCTGCGCTGCATTCAGCAGGGCGGTGTATTCCGGCTGCATGATCACCTCGGCGACAACGGTCTCCGGTGCAAGCTGGTCAACCGGCAGCGGCAATGGGTCATCGGCTTTCAAGCCAAGGGACGTGCCATTGATGACGAGGTCATGCTCTGCGACATCACCGCCGCACACCACGTCCAGCGCCGGATAATGTTCGGCCAGCCGCGCGGCCAGCGCCTCCAATTTACCGAGCGAGCGGTTGGCGAGCGTCAGCCGCGCCGGCCCCTTCGCCGCAATGGCCAGGGCGATGGCGCTTGCCGCACCGCCAGCGCCAACCAGATAGACCCGCCGCCCAGCAATCTCGTGACCCGCGCCCTCCAAGCCGGCAACGAACCCGGCCCCATCCAGCAGATCGCCGGTCAGGGTGCCGTCCGGCTCCCGCCGGATACTGTTCACCGCATTCGCCGCCCGGGCCCGCATCGTGAGCCGGTCGCACAGGGTGACTATTTCCACCTTGTGCGGCACGGTCACGACTAGGCCACCGAGATTTTCAACCCGGCGCATTCCGGTGATAAAGGCGGCCAGGGACTCCGGCCTTACGTCGCAGGGCACCATCACCGCATCTACACCCTTGCGAGCGAACAGCGCGTTCATCGCCTGCGGCGTTTGCACATGGCTCGCCGGGTGGGCCACGATCGCAAACAGCCTCGTGCTACCGCTGATCATAGAAGCAACGACATCGGGTTCTCGATGCCCTCCTTGAATGCCGCCAGTACCTGCGCCCCGAGCGCACCGTCGACCGAACGGTGGTCGACCGAAAGCGTCACGCTCATCACATCGGCCAGCACGATCTGGTCGCCGCGTCCGACGGGGCGCTTCTCGCCCGCACCGACCGCCAGCATGCAACTTTGTGGCGGGTTGATGATCGCCGAGAAGCTCTTGACGCCATACATCCCGAGATTCGAGATCGAGAACCCCCCGCCCTGATACTCCTCGGGTTTCAGCCTACCCTCGCGTGCGCGGGCCGCGAGCGCTTTCATCTCGCCCGAAAGCGTACCGAGGCTCATGCGGTCGGCTCCGCGGATTATCGGCGTCAGCAACCCACCATCCGTCGCCACTGCTACGGAAATGTCCACGTCGGCCAACTGCAGAATCTCGTCGCCGTTCCAGACCACATTCGCCTCCGGCACCTTGCGCAATGCACATGACGAGGCCTTGATGACGAAATCGTTGACCGAGATCTTCCCGGCCTTGTCGCGGCCTTCATTGATCTCAGCAC
>Ga0314772_1000726_pt1 | contig 16767 bp, 16 predicted proteins | sample MetaGCBIW2018_FD_204520 | JGI IMG/M metagenome (GOLD analysis project Ga0314772, IMG submission 204520) | Cryopeg brine microbial communities from Beaufort Sea near Barrow, Alaska, United States - CBIW 2018 | ecosystem: Environmental > Aquatic > Marine > Coastal | place: USA: Alaska | collected... | reverse complement strand
GGGAGCGCGACGGTCGACGAAGTCGATGGACTTCGCCAGGCGGTGGCAGCGGGCGCCGGATTCGCGGGATGGCACGGAGGCATCATCGATTCTTTTAGGGCGTCCACCGACTACCTTCAGCTCGTCGGCGCGCAGTTCGCGGCCCACCCCCATGCAGCCGCTGATCGTGGTCGAACCGATGTTGAGCCATACCGCGACTACACCGTGCGTATTACCGAGGCTGGTTCAAAGCATCCCATCACACGGGGCATGCAGGACTTCGACGTCCTGACAGAGCAGTATTGGGTGCTGACGGACGGACTGAACGAGGTGCTGGCCGATTGTGTCCTCGTCCCCGGTGATGGCGACGAATGGCCCGAACCCTTGACGATGCCGGTGGCCTGGACTCGCAGATGGGGCACCGGCCGAATCTTTGCTACCTCGCTCGGACATACGGTAGACGTGCTCGCCGACCCGTCCGTCCTCCCACTCGTCGAGCGCGGGATGATGTGGGCTGCGCGCTAAACGAGCGGGGGTTTACCTACGCGTATTCGCGAACGAGTGCCTCGACCGACTCGATGGAGAGCACCTGCTGAATTGCCATAGCCGACGCGCCAGACACTGCGGCGTCCTGCTTTCCGCGTGAGCGCACAATCTGCAGATTACCCGCCGCCAACGGGGTAGCGCGTGTGTAAATGACCTCCCTGGCCCCTGCAAGGAGGTGGTTTCCCGCGTTGGCGATGGGTCCGCCGAGCGCGATGACGGCAGGGTTGATGAGGCTCACACACGTCGTCAGCACTCGCCCGATGATCCGTCCCGCTTCTCGCACTTCCCGAACCGCGTCGATGTCCCCGCGCACAACCGCAGCAACGATGTCTGCCGTGCCATGGATATCAGCGCCCCTGGCCCGCAACTTCGCTGCGATAGCAGGCCCTGCTGCGACGGCCTCTAGGCACCCCTGCGAACCGCACCTACACTCCAAGCCTTGTGCCTCCGGCACCCAAATGTGTCCGATGTCGCCTGCGATGCCTTGCGCACCGCGGTGCACGCGGCCGTCAATCACGACACCTGCTCCAATACCCGTCGCCACTTTGACAAAGATAAGGTCCGCTACGTTTGACCAATAGTCGTGGTGCTCTCCGAGGGCCATCACGTTCACGTCGTTATCCACGTAGGTCGGCACGTTGAATGCTTCGCTGAGGACACCGGGTACGTCGAAATTAGCCCAGCCCGGCATGATCGGCGGGTCCACGGGCCGTCCAGTGGTCTGCTCGACCGGTCCAGGCAAGCCCACGCCCACGGCGCGCAACGCCACGCGATCGCTTTTTGGATCAACGAGGCGCCTGCCCTGCTCAATGACCCAACCGAGAATCTTCTCTGGCCCCTCCGCGACGGCGAGATTCTCAAACACGTCTTCGAGGGTGCGTCCGTTGAGATCCTTGAGGGCCAGGTGCACGTGTGTCGCGCCAATGTCCACGCCCAGCACGGCGTGCTGAGTCCCATCGAAGGCGAACTGACGTGAGGGCCGGCCTCCTGTAGACGCCGCGTCCGCCACGGGAGCCACGAGTTTCACGCTGAGGAGTGCGTCGACGCGCGCGGCCACCGTGGACCTGGCGAGGCCGGTCAGGGCAGCGAGCTCTGAACGCGTTCTTGGGTTGCTGTCGCGCAGAATCTGAAAGATCTCCGCTTGCGCGGCGCCAGTAACGGCCTCTTGTCCGCGGGCATCAATCATGCGTAAACCCTATCGCGCGGTGTCGCCAGCCCAGGGCCAAGTAGGCCCGTGTCACGCAACTTTCGCCTGGCTATCATCACAAGCCCATTGGCTCAGGGGTAGGGGGGCAAACCGCAGGGCGAAGGGTTTTGTGGTTTCCCACGAATTTGGAAACTACTGGGCATCAGTGTGATTGGCCGCGCCACGATGGCGCGTGAGGCGGCGCCAGCGACGCAGCGACGTCGGATTGATGCGATGCGGTCGTTCTGCAGCGCGTTGTGTCCGGCGCAGCCGCAATTCGTAGGCCCTACGCCGTGGCTGCGGAATGGTCATATGAAAGAGGCGTCCGGACACCCGCATTGCAACTGTCGCGATGATCGCAAGCACCAGTGCGAGCACCGGCAACTCAAGCGAGTATAAAACCGCATAGACCAAAGCGCCCGCGAGGCCGGCAACGGCGTTGGGCGGACCGACGTACATAATCGAGGACGGCCTGCCTTGAAGTATATCGGCCAGGATGAGGCCGCCCACCGACGCGCAAGCCCCAATCAGAATCGCGGCCAGCGTGCTGAGGCCTGCCAAAAGCGCCGCGTTGGCTCCAACACAGGCGAATAGTCCGATTGCCAGTGAGTCCAACACCCACAGAGCTCGCTCGACGCGACGTAGGTAGACAAGCGCCAGCGCCGCAATAAGTGTCGCTATGCCCGCGGCGACCAGATATGACGGATCGCGGAACGCCGCCGGCGGCAGGTTGCCCAGGAGGAGATCACGCACCAGCCCGCCGCCAAATCCCATGACTGCAGCGAGCGTGAACATTCCTACGAGGTCGACGTGTTCCTCTTCACCCGCGCGTAGAGTTCCCACGAGCGCACCCACAAAAACCGCCGCAAGGTTGATCGCGAGGGGAATTTCGAGTGCGGTCGCGTCGATTGTCACGCGCTAAGCCTAAGGGTGAGCGTCAATGCGATCACCCGCCAATGGCCTGATCGACGCGATCGAACACTTCGTCCCAGCAGTAACCTGCTCCACCTACGTCGTGACGTTGGTGCTGAGATCACGATGAGCGATCACCTGGGTGGTCGAGCACCCGAGCGGGCCAGCAAAGTAGCCTTCATGCGCTTTGCGTGCGCTCGATGCGGGTCCTCACGCGAAGCTAGCCGCCCGTGCAGGCAGGGCGCTCCTGCAACGCCTCACCGTTTCCTCGCGATATTGCGCATTTGGGTGAGCAGAATCGCTGTCGACTGCGAGCCTTGGGCGGTGCTATCCTGGAACGGCTTCCCCCGGAAGGCACCATGCCTCGGCGGACAGCGATCCCAAGAATTAAGCGTCAGTGAACGACGTGATACGCGCATACGCGAATCTTGGGAGTACTCGCACTACTTTAGAGCCACCCGGGCTCGTGCGATGGAAGGACAAGTGTGACTAACACATCCGAAGCCGCAGTTAAGACTGCGACTCTCAGTGCCATGAAGCTCCCCCAATTGCAGGCCCTCGCCTCCGAATTGGGTGTCTCTGGTACTACCAAAATGCGGAAAAGCGACCTCGTAGAAGCCATTAAGAATGGCGGTGTCGTTGCCCCCAAAGCAGACGCCCCCAAGCAGATGGAGTCAAATGCCAACGCCGCGGCTAACTCCGCGCCAGACGCGAACGCAGGTCAAGCCTCCAAGCCGGCGCGTGGACGGAGTCGTACTCCCAAAAGGCAAGCGGCCGATGCCGGGGCGGCTCCCGTACCCGACGCCGGTGGCGTTGAAAAGGCTCCGGAACACACGGAGAAGTCCGGCGATGCTGACGAGCGCGCTCGCCGCGCCGCCGAGGCGGTGGCTTCCGCAGCGAGCAGCGACATCGGTAAAAACAACTCCGGTAAACACGATTCTGACGGCCAGCGTGGCCGCGGTCGGGGCAATAGCAGCGACCGCAATAGCAACGACGGCAGCCGCAACGACCGCAATAGCAACGACCGCAATAGCAACGACGGCAGCCGCAATGACCGCAATAGCAACGACGGCAGCCGCAACGACCGCAATAGCAACGACCGCAATAGCAACGACCGCGGTGACGGCTCACGCGGCAACAGCGGTGGTAACAACAACGACCGTGGCCAGGCCACCAGCCGCAACGACGGCAGCCGCAATGATGCCGGCCGCAATGATGCCGGCCGCAATGACAACCGCGGCAACAACGACTCCATGGAGGACGACCGCGGACGCCGTCGTCGTGGACGCGGCCGCGGACGCAACCGAAACGAGGTCGGCAACGAAAACGGTCCCCGCGATTCGTATGACGACGACGACGACGTACGTGACGACGAGGAACTTTCCCCGGTAGGCGGCATCGTAGACGTTCTTGACAGCTACGCCTTTGTACGCACGACTGGCTACCTGCCTGGCAAGTCAGACGTCTACGTGTCCATGAACCAGGTGCGTAAGTACGGTCTGCGCAAGGGCGACGCGATCTCAGGGACCGTGCGCCCTCCACGCCCAGGCGAGCGCGGCCAGCGACAGAAGTTCAACGCGCTCGCACACGTGGACAAGGTCAACGGCCTCGAGCCGACGGCCGCCAAGGATCGCCCTGTCTTCGGCGACCTCACGCCGTTGTACCCGCAGTCGCGTCTCCACCTTGAGACCGACTCCCGCAACATGACTAACCGCGTGATCGACCTCGTGGCGCCCATCGGTAAGGGCCAGCGTGGACTGATCGTGTCGCCCCCCAAGGCCGGTAAGACGTTGGTGTTGCAGTCGCTCGCGAACGCGATCACGACCAACAACCCCGAGGTCCACCTCATGGTTGTGCTTGTGGACGAGCGTCCTGAAGAGGTCACCGACATGCAGCGCACGGTCAAGGGCGAGGTCATCGCCTCAACCTTCGACCGTCCGGCGGAAGACCACACCACCGTCGCCGAGCTCGCCATCGAGCGCGCCAAGCGCCTCGTGGAAATGGGTCAGGACGTGGTTGTCTTGCTCGACTCCATCACTCGCTTGGGCCGGGCGTACAACATCTCTGCCCCAGCATCGGGCCGTATTCTGTCCGGTGGCGTGGACAGTTCCGCGCTGTACCCGCCCAAGCGCTTCTTCGGAGCCGCCCGCAACATCGAGCACGGTGGGTCGCTCACCATCCTCGCTACGGCGTTGGTTGAGACTGGGTCGAAGGCCGACGAGGTCATCTTCGAGGAGTTCAAGGGCACCGGCAACATGGAGCTCAAGCTCTCGCGCTCGCTGGCCGACCGCCGCGTGTTCCCCGCGGTGGACGTCAACGCGTCCGGCACTCGCCGCGAGGAGATCCTGATGAGCCCCGACGAGCTCAAGGTGATGTGGAAGCTGCGTCGCGTGCTTACCGGGCTCGAGCAGCAGCAGGCCATCGAGCTGCTCCTGGGCAAGCTCAAGGAACATCACACCAACGCCGAGTTCCTAATGCAGGTCGCCAAGACCACACCGGGTCACGACGACGACAAGTAGAGCGGGAACAACTGCTCGCCTCAGGGCGTTTGCTCTGGCACAATAGAATGCTGGCCGTCCGGTTCACCGCACGCGAAGTACGCGTATGGACCCGGAGGCACCTTTAAGGGAGATCATGAAGAACGACATCCACCCCGAGTATGTGGCTACCACGGTCACGTGCACCTGCGGCAACACCTTTGAGACCCGCAGCACCGTCAAGTCCGGCACGATGAGTGCCGACGTCTGCTCAGAATGCCACCCGTTCTACACGGGTAAGCAGAAGATCATGGACACCGGCGGCCGCGTCGCGCGCTTCGAGAAGCGCTACGGCAACAAGGCAACCGACTAAGTAGGACCTGTAATACGACGTGGCTGAAGCCTTCGCTGCCGTCCAGCCTTTGCTGGATGAGTACGCCGACATCGAGAAGCAGTTGTCCGACCCGAGCGTCCATGCGGACGCCGGGAGGGCGCGCACGCTCGGCAGGCGTTTTGCGGAGCTCGGCCGCGTCGTAGCAGCCCACCGTGTGTGGGAGGCGATCCAAGGCGACCTAGAAGCGGCTCGGGAGATGGCTGATGCCGACCCCGAGTTGGCCGCGGAAATACCCGCACTGGAGCAGCAAGCGGAGGATGCCACGGAAACGTTGCGCCGCATTCTCATCCCGCGTGACCCGGACGACGCTCGCGATGTGATCCTGGAGATTAAATCGGGCGAGGGCGGCGAGGAGTCGGCGCTGTTCGCTGGCGACCTGCTAAAGATGTACCTCAAGTTCGCGGAGAACAAGGGGTGGAAGGCCGAGGTCCTTGAGGCTAGCCAGACCGACATGGGCGGCTACAAGGACATTTCCGTAGCGCTCAAGTACAAGGGCAACCCGCAGCCGGAGAACGGCGTCTGGGCGCAGCTTAAGTACGAGGGCGGTGTCCACCGGGTTCAGCGGGTGCCGGCTACCGAGTCGCAGGGGCGCATCCACACCTCCGCGGCAGGCGTGCTTGTTTACCCGGAGGCCGAGGAGGTCGAGGAAGTCGCGCTCGACATGAACGAGGTACGCGTCGATGTGTTCCGTTCGTCCGGTCCCGGCGGTCAATCTGTCAACACGACCGACTCCGCGGTGCGCCTCACCCACATCCCCACCGGAATCGTGGTGAGCTGCCAGAACGAGAAGAGCCAGCTGCAGAATAAGGAATCGGCGCTGCGCATTTTGCGCGCCCGCCTCCTCGCGGCAGAGAAAGAGGCGGCCGATGCCGAGGCCTCTGACATGCGCCGTTCGCAGATTCGTACGGTCGACCGCTCGGAGCGCATCCGTACCTACAACTTCCCCGAGAATCGCATCGCTGATCACCGCACGGGATACAAGGCGTACAACCTTGATCACGTGTTGGGCGGCGAACTCCAGCCGGTCATCCAATCGGCGATAGACGCGGATGAGGCCTCTCGCCTCGAGGCGCACGAGGAGTAGCTCCGTGGAGATCGCCGCGCTTGTGCGCGACACCACCCAGCGGCTGAGCCGGGCCGGAGTGCCCTCGCCGGACGTAGACTCGATTGCGCTCGTCGCGCACCTGTTAGGCAAGACCCCTAGCGAGGTACGCACGAGTGCTGCGCGCGGCGATGATCTGCCCGCGACAGCCGACCTTGATACGTTTGCCACGCGGGTGATGCGGCGCGGCGAACGCGAGCCCTTGCAACACATCACCGGAGTCGCGCACTTTCGTGGCATCGACCTCGAGGTGGGTTCCGGCGTGTTCATCCCGCGCCCCGAGACCGAGGTGGTCGCTCAGGCGGCCATCGACGCGGCCCGGCGGATAGGTCCTGGCAAAGACGGCGTCATCCGCGTGACGGACTTATGCGCAGGTTCCGGAGCGATCGGTCTGGCCATCGCCACCGAGGTCCCTGAGGCGAGAGTGAGCTTACTAGAGGCAAGCGACGAGGCGAGTGTCTATTTGCGCATCAACGCGCGCCGCCAACCCGTGGGCGTGCACTCCCGCGTGCGCACGATGGTGGGCGACGCACGCAGGTGTCTGCATCAGTTTGAGCAATGCGCGGATGTGGTGGTCTGTAACCCTCCATACATTCCGTCGGATGCCACTCCACGAGACCCCGAGGTCGCCGAATACGATCCGCCGGAGGCGCTATATGGCTTAGGCATTGATGGGCTCACCCTGCCTCGCGCAATCGTGAACGAGTCGGCGCGTCTGTTGCGCGTCGGTGGAGCGTTGGTGATGGAGCACGCGGACTCGCAGGGCCGTGCTTTGCGGGACTATGTCGCGTCCTCCCAGTGGTGGGATGACGTACAAACGCATCAGGACCTGACTGGGCGCGATCGGTTCGTCGTCGCCACGCGCGTTGGCGTCTGACAGACTGAGTCGGTGATTTACCCCTGCTCCGATCCTGCTACCTGGGGTCCCTCCCTAGACGCGGCTGTGCACGCGGTGCAGCGCGGCGAGGTCGTGGTGCTGCCGACGGACACGGTGTATGGGGTGGGCGCCGATGCCTTTTCACCCGGCGCGGTGGCCGCCGTACTGGCTGCCAAGGGCCGTAGTAGGCAGATGCCGCCCCCAGTGCTCATCCCCGACATCAGCACTGTCGATGGGCTCGCTCGTGAGGTTCCCGACGCTGCGCGAGCGCTCATGGAACGGTTCTGGCCCGGCCCACTGACGGTCATTGTGCTCGCGCAACCCAGCCTCGCTTGGGACCTTGGCGACACTCACGGCACGGTGGCACTCAGGGTGCCCGATCACGGTGCCGCGCGCGCTTTACTCTCCCGCACCGGGCCGCTCGCGGTCACCAGTGCGAACCGCGCCGGCGAGCCCGCCGCCATCACCGCAGCCGATGCCGAGGCCCAGTTGGGAACCGCCGTCGCGGTTTACCTTGACGGCGGAACCAGCCCGTTGGGCCAAGCCTCAACCATCGTGGATGCGACAGACCTCGCCGGCCTGCGCATCGTCCGCGAGGGGGGCGTCAGCCGGGCGGACGTTGTTGGCGTCGTGGGCGAGGATGCACTGTGGCGGGATACCGAAGATGCGGCGTCGGGAGCCGACGCGGCGCATAGACCTGTGCCCGCCGACAGCGCTAAGGCGCAGGCTGATGACCAGGCCGGAGCCGATGCCGAGGGCGAGAGCCGGCCATGAAGGTCTACCTGATCCTGATGGCGGTGGCGGCATTGGTCGCGTACTTGTCGACGCCCGCGATGCGCCACCTTGCCCTACGGGTAGGCGCGGTCACCGCAGTACGCGAGCGTGACGTTCACGCGACACCCACCGCAAGGCTCGGCGGCCTCGCAATATTCGTGGGGATCCTCGCGGGCGTGATTATCGCGAGCAACATCCCGTTTCTCGGTGGCGTATTCGAAGCCTCGCACGCGCCGTGGGCTGTGGTCGCAGGCGCGGGACTCGTGTGCGCACTCGGCGCCGCGGACGACATCTGGGATCTTGACTGGATGGCGAAGCTGGCCGGTCAGGTACTCGCCGCGCTGGTCATGGCCTGGGGCGGGGTTCAGTTGGTGACGGTACCGATCGCGGGCGTCACCATCGGGTCTAGTTACTTGTCGCTGATCGCCACCGTACTGGTGATCGTGATCGCCATGAACGCCGTCAACTTTGTGGACGGGCTCGACGGCCTTGCCGCGGGCATGATTGCCATCGGTGGCCTCGCGTTCCTGACGTACACCTACTTGCTCGCGCGCTCCGCGACCCCGGGTGACTACTCTTCGCTCGCGACTCTGGTGTTGGCGGTGCTGGTGGGTGCTTGCCTGGGATTTTTGCCACACAACATGCACCCGGCCCGTATCTTCATGGGCGACTCCGGATCGATGGTCCTCGGGTTGGTCATTGCGGGAGCCACCATCATCGTTACTGGGCAGATTGACCCTGAGGTGGTGTCCCAGCGCGAGCGAATCCCGGCCTTCATACCGATCGTGCTCCCGCTGATGGTGTTGGCGGTGCCGCTCGTTGACATGGGGCTTGCCATCATTCGACGCACGTTGCGAGGGGAGTCGCCGTTCGCGCCGGACGCGCACCACCTCCATCACGCGCTCTTGCGTGCCGGCCACTCGCACCGGTGGGCAGTGTGGGTGCTGTACGTATGGACGGCCGTGCTGTCTTTTGGCACCGTCTCGATAGTGTTCCTACCGGCTGCGTGGGCCTCGGCCTGCATCGGGGTAGGAGTGCTGGGAGCCGCGCTCATCACGTTCTCGCCTGGTTTGCGGCGGCTGTTTTCACGCACGTGGCGTCGCGCGGGAGAGTCTGCCGCACCCCTACGCAAGGTGACTCCAGAAGGCCAGGCGCACGCTCAGTCCGACGAGCCGCTTGCTACGACTACCGACCCCACGGTCAAGGAGACGCCATGACTTCCGAACCCATCCCCGAGACCGCTGAGGCGCGCGTTTACCGGACGGCGCTACGCAACACCGTCATCGGGCTCGCCGCGCTTGCTGTGCTTGCGGTGGTCGTTGGCGTCCTCGTCGCGGGCGGCAGGGGAGTCGTCGCGTCGCTGGTAGGGGTAGGGGTTTCCGCGCTCGCGGGGCTCACCACGCAGGCGGCAATGGCCTGGGGCCACAAGCGCTCAACTGATCAAATGACAATCGCGATTGGGGGATCGTGGCTACTCAAAATGATGCTCATCGTCATCGCCTTGCTGATCCTGCAAGGCGTCGAGAACTTCCACAAGGAGTTGTTCGCCGCTTTCGCGGTAACAGGGGTGCTTCTTACGCTCGCGGTGGACTTTACAGTCCTGCGGACCGCGCGTGTTCCTTACGTGGTTCCGGGTTCGAAATCGACAGCCGAATAGGTTAGGCTAGCCCCAGTTCAGGCACCTATCCCGACCCGCTGTCGCGCGCGTACGGGCCAAAAGACAGTGGAGTACTTGTGCGATTTCTCGCTCTCGAAGGAGCCCTACACGCGGCTGTAGCGGAAACTGGCGACGTCGCGTCCAGCGACAGCTCGTCGGGTTTCTTTGGGTGGCTCTTTGGGTCCGATGGCTTCCACGCCCCCTCTATTTCCGGGTTTTACCCTGAGGCGCTGGCGTTCGCGGGCACCATCTTCGAGTTCAACCGCATCGCATTGGTTCGCGTCATCGCGACCGTCATCGCCATCGTGATCTTCGCCCTCGTGGCTCGTAACGCCAGGGTCGTTCCCGGCCGCGGCCAGGCCATGATCGAGATGATCCTCGACTTTGTTCGGGTGCAGATCGTGGAAGAGGTGATGGGCAAGGATCGCGCCAAACGCTTCGTGCCGTTCCTCACGACCCTGTTCATCGCGATCGTGATCTTTAATATCACGGGCGTGATCCCCTTCCTCAACATCGCTGCCACGTCCCTCATCGGGCTACCGATCGTCATGGCGCTGTGGGTTTACGTGATGTACCTCTCCGTGGGTATTAAGAAGCATGGGCTCGGCGGTTACCTGAAGAACAGCCTCTTTCCCCCGGGAGTACCTAAGGCGATCTACATACTGCTGACGCCGATCGAGTTTTTGCAGGTGTTCATCCTGCGGCCCGCCACGCTCGCACTGCGACTCGCCGCGAACATGATCGCCGGCCACTTGTTGCTGGTGTTGTGCTTCGCCGCCACCCAGTACTTCTTCTTTGAGGCCGCAGGGGTGCTCAAGGCCGCCGGAGCAGTCACTCTCGTCGCTGGCTTTGGCTTCACCCTGTTCGAAATCTTTGTCGCACTACTGCAGGCGTATGTCTTTGTCATGTTGTCATCCGTTTACCTCAACATGGCGCTGGAAGAAGAGCACTAAACACAAGCTTGCGGGGCCGAGTGGTCTCGCACCAATGGAAGGAAAAACAGTGGACACCACCACTCTTGCCGCGGTCACAGGCAACGTCGCGACCATCGGATACGGCCTTGCGGCCATCGGCCCCGGCATCGGCCTGGGCATCCTGATTGGTAAGACCATCGAGGGCATGGCTCGCCAGCCCGAGGTTGCGGGACAGCTGCGCACGACGATGTTCATCGGTGTGGCTTTCGTTGAGGTGCTCGCGCTCCTCGGCCTCATCACCGGCTTCCTCTTCACGTAATGCTGACCCTTAGCTCAATCGTGTTGGCGGAGCCCGCAGAGGGCTCCCAGAACCCGATCGTTCCCGAGCCGTACGACCTGCTGTGGTCGACGGTCATCTTCGTGGTCATCGTGATCGCCTTTGTGCGCTTCATCCTGCCCAAGCTGCAAAAGGTGCTGGATGAACGTGCTGAGCTGATCGAGGGTGGCATCTCCAAGGCTGAGAAGGCACAGGCTGAGGCCGCCGCCGCTCTCGACGAGTACACCGCGCAGCTGACCGAAGCACGCGCCGAGGCCGCGCGCATCCGCGAGGATGCACGGGCAGAGGCCACTCAGATCCTGAGTGAGTCGCGAGACAAGGCTGCACTGGAGTCCGAGCGCATCGCCGCGACTGCGCAGAAGCAGATCGAGGCGGAGCGTCAGCAGGCGGTTGTGTCGCTGCGCAACGAGGTGGGCTCGCTCGCCACGGAGCTCGCCTCCAAGATTGTAGGCGAGGCGCTCGCGGACGATGCTCGTCAGCAGCGCATCGTGAACGGCTTCCTCGACGACCTTGAGTCCACAGTGAAGGCGGGGGCGTAAGTCACATGCGCGGAACGAGCCAGGCGTCACACGACGCCGTATTGCGTGAATTCGAGCTGGTCCTGTCCGCAGGGGGCAAGGATGGTCTGACCATCTCTGACCAGCTGTTCTCGGTCGTGGACGCGCTTGACTCCACGGGCTCGTTACGTCGTGCGCTGACCGATCCCGCTCGCCCGGGCGCGGACAAGGGCGACCTAGTTCGCTCGCTCTTCGGCAAGCTCGACCAGCGGGTTCGGGATGTCCTTGTGGCGCTCGTGAACGCTCGTTGGTCTGAGGAAGACGATCTTGCGCAGTCCATCGAGGACGCTGGTGTCGCTGCAGTGCTCACCTACGCCGAGTCCAAGGGCAGCTTGGTTGAGGTCGAGGAGCAGCTATTCCGCGTGGAGCGCTTACTCAGTGGTGAACGCGAGTTGCTGGTAGCAATGAGCAACCGCTCGGCCACGAAGGAGGCGCGCCTCGCACTGATGGATGGCGTCTTGGGCGGGAAGCTCACGCCCGTCACGCAAGCGCTCCTCACGCGGGCGGTCGGTATGCCCCGCGAGCGCCGCTTGGTACCCGCCCTCGAGGCGTTCATCAGCGCCGCCGCGCACCGTCGCAACCGTTCGGTGGCGCATGTCACCGCCGCGGTGGAACTCAGCGCAGCGCAGCGCAAGCGTTTGGGAGGCATCCTCTCGGACGCCTACGGGCGTGAGGTACAAATTAATGTTGCCGTTGACCCCGAGGTCATCGGCGGTATGCGAGTCCAGGTGGGGTCGGAGGTCGTGGACGGTACCGTCCTGGCCCGACTCGACGAGGCACGACGACGACTTGTCGGCTAACACCGACGCAATCTCCGCTAGCGCGGAACTGACAGGAGAGATGTAATGGCTGAGTTGACGATCAGTCCCGACGAGATTCGGGCGGCACTCGACAGCTACGTGAAGTCGTACGAGCCCAAGGGAATCGTGACCGAAGAAGTCGGTCAGGTCACCCAAGCGGGCGACGGCATCGCGCAGGTCGAGGGACTTCCCGGCTGCATGGCGAACGAGTTGCTTCGCTTCGAAGACGGCACGCTCGGTCTTGCGCTCAACCTTGACGTACGCACCATCGGTGTCGTTGTTCTTGGCGAGTTCACGGGTGTAGAAGAGGGGCAGGTTGTCCAGCGCACCGGTGAGGTACTCTCCGTCGCAGTTGGCGAGGGCTACCTCGGGCGCGTGGTGGACCCGCTCGGTGAGCCCATCGACGGGCTCGGCGCGATCGAGACCGACGGCCGCCGTGCCCTTGAGCTCCAGGCGCCCGGCGTTATGGACCGCAAATCAGTGCACGAGCCGCTCCAAACCGGTTTGAAGGCAATCGACGCCATGGTCCCGATTGGACGCGGACAGCGTCAGCTCATCATCGGTGACCGCCAGACAGGCAAGACGGCGATCGCGATTGACACGATCATTAACCAGAAGGACAACTGGGAGAGCGGCGACCCGTCCAAGCAGGTCCGCTGCATCTACGTAGCCATCGGGCAGAAGGGCTCGACCATCGCCTCTGTGCGTGGAGCCCTCGAAGAGGCTGGCGCGCTCGAGTACACGACTATCGTCGCGTCTCCCGCATCGGACCCCGCTGGGTTTAAGTACCTCGCTCCCTACACGGGCTCGGCCATCGGCCAGCACTGGATGTACCAGGGCAAGCACGTCCTCATCGTGTTCGACGACCTATCCAAGCAGGCCGAGGCATACCGTGCCGTATCCTTGCTGCTGCGCCGCCCGCCGGGCCGTGAGGCTTACCCGGGCGACGTCTTCTATTTGCACTCGCGTCTGCTCGAGCGTTGTGCCAAATTGTCCGACGCGATGGGTGCTGGCTCCATGACCGGACTGCCCGTGATCGAGACCAAGGCGAACGACGTGTCGGCGTACATTCCGACCAACGTGATCTCCATCACCGACGGCCAGATCTTCCTGCAGTCCGACCTCTTCAACGCCAACCAGCGTCCCGCTATTGACGTCGGTATCTCCGTATCCCGCGTTGGTGGTGCCGCGCAGATCAAGGCGATGAAGAAGGTATCCGGAACGCTGAAGATCGACCTCGCGCAGTACCGGTCCCTGGAGGCGTTCGCGATGTTCGCGTCGGACCTCGACCCGGCCTCGCGCCAGCAGCTCACCCGCGGCGCGCGCCTCATGGAACTGCTCAAGCAGCCCCAGTACACGCCGTACCCCGCGGAGGAGCAGGTCGTTTCGATCTGGGCCGGAACTAAGGGCAAGTTGGACAAGATCCCCCTTGCCGACGTGTTGCGCTTCGAGCGCGAGCTCATCGACCACCTGCGTCGCAACACTTCGGTACTCACCGACATCGCCGCGGGCGGCAAGCTTGAGGATGACACTCAGGCGGCTCTCGAGACCGCTGTCGACGACTACGTGTCGACTTTCCTGGCAACTGAGGGCACCGAGCTCTCGACCGACTCCTCAATCGCCGACGGCGAGGACGTGGAAGTCGAGCAGGAGACAATCGTCACGAAGAAGAGGTAGCCGATGGGTGGCCAGCAGCGCGTCTACCGGCAGCGGATCCGGTCGACACAATCGCTGAAGAAAATCTTCCGTGCGATGGAGCTTATTGCTGCCTCTCGCATCGGCAAAGCACGCGCCCATGTGACGGCAGCCGCCCCATACACGCAGGCGATCACGCGCGCGATTAGTGCCGTAGCTAACCACTCCATCGTCGAACACCCGCTAACCAGCAAGCGCACGGACACCAATAAGGTGGCCGTCCTTACGGTGAGCTCCGACCGTGGAATGGCGGGCGCCTATTCGGCTAACGTGATTCGGGAGGCGGAACGACTGCGCGAGCGGCTCACCAGAGATGGCAAGGATGTCGTTCAGTTCGTGTCAGGCCGGCGTGCCCTGTCGTATTACAACTTCCGTCACAGGGAAATCGCCGGAGAGTGGTCCGGAGCTTCCGATGCCCCCGAACATCGGGTGGCGAAGGAGATCGCGCAGGCACTTTTCAGCGCTTTCGAGGCAAAGGCGGACATGGGCGGCGTGTGCGAGATTCACGTCATCTATACCCACTTCAAGTCGATGGTCTCCCAGGAGCCTAGAGTCATTCGGTTGCTTCCCCTCGAGATTGTCGAGGGCGTAGCTGACTCCGACGCGGAGGTTGAGCCGCTGTACGAGTTTGAGCCCTCTTCCGACGAGGTGCTTGACGCATTGCTGCCCCGCTATATCGAAAACCGCATTTACAGTTGCCTTCTGCAGGCGGCTGCGTCCGAACTTGCTTCGCGCCAGCGTGCAATGAACACGGCGACCACCAACGCCGAAGACATCATTCGTCAGTACACCAGGCTCGCCAACTCGGCGCGTCAGTCTGAGATCACCCAGGAAATCAGCGAGATTGTCTCGGGCGCCGACGCGCTCGCGGCCTCGTGACCGGAAGCGAGAGACACATGACTCCCACTGCGAAGCCCGCCGCCAAGAAGGCGCCGGCTAAGAAGGCACCCACGGCGAAGAAGCCTGCCGCCAAGAAGCCCGTCGCCGCTAATGGCGCCCCCACCGAGGTCGTTGTTGGCCGCGTGGCGCGCGTGATCGGCCCGGTTGTCGACATCGAGTTCCCCGCGGACGCGATCCCCGACATCTACAACGCGCTCACCACAGAGATCGACCTCACCTCACAGGGCGAGGGAGAGGGCAACGGCAAGCTCCACATGACGCTTGAGGTAGCACTGCACCTCGGCGACAACATGGTGCGCGCCATCGCGCTGAAGCCCACCGACGGCCTCGTGCGCGGCGCCGTCGTGACGGATACGGGCGGACCTATCTCCGTCCCGGTTGGCGACGTCACCAAGGGTCACGTATTCAACGTGACCGGCGAGGTGCTGAACCTCCAAGAGGGCGAGAAGATCGAGATCGGGGAGACCTGGCCGATTCACCGCAAGCCCCCGGCGTTCGACCAGCTCGAGTCCAAGACCGAGATGTTCGAGACCGGCATCAAGGTCATCGACCTCCTCACCCCGTACGTGCTAGGTGGCAAGATCGGCCTGTTCGGTGGTGCCGGCGTCGGCAAGACGGTGCTGATCCAGGAAATGATCTACCGCGTGGCCAACAACCACAACGGTGTGTCGGTGTTCGCAGGTGTCGGGGAGCGTACCCGTGAGGGCAACGACCTGATTGCGGAAATGACCGAGTCGGGCGTCATCAAGCAGACGGCGCTTGTGTTCGGCCAGATGGACGAGCCGCCGGGAGTGCGTCTTCGCGTGGCACTGTCCGCGCTGACCATGGCGGAGTACTTCCGCGACGTCCAGAAGCAGGACGTGCTGCTCTTCATCGACAACATCTTCCGCTTCACGCAGGCAGGTTCGGAGGTGTCGACCCTGCTGGGCCGCATGCCATCCGCCGTGGGTTACCAGCCCAACCTCGCGGACGAGATGGGTCAGCTCCAGGAGCGCATCACGTCGACCCGTGGTCACTCGATTACGTCTCTACAGGCCATCTACGTGCCCGCCGATGACTACACCGACCCGGCTCCGGCCACCACGTTCGCGCACCTTGACGCCACCACCGAGCTCAGCCGTGAGATCGCGTCGCGCGGTCTGTACCCGGCCGTGGACCCGTTGTCATCGTCGTCGCGTATTCTCGACCCGCGTTACGTGGGCCGCGAGCACTACGACACCGCGACCGCGGTCAAGACGATCCTGCAGCGGAACAAGGAGCTTCAGGACATCATCGCGATCCTCGGTGTGGACGAGCTCTCGGAGGACGACAAGATCATCGTCGCCCGTGCGCGCAAGATCCAGCAATTCCTGTCGCAGAACACCTATATGGCGGAGCAGTTCACCGGCGTCGTCGGTTCGACCGTGCCGCTGACCGAGACCGTCGAGGCCTTCAGCGGCATCGTCAACGGTAAGTACGACAACATCTCGGAACAGGCGTTCTTCAACATCGGTGGTCTCGAAGACCTCGAGAAGAACTGGGCGCGTATCCAGAAGGAGATCGGCTAAATCATGGCCGATGCCCTGACAGTCGACATCGTCGGCCCGGACCGCGTGCTGTGGTCCGGGACGGCGAAGAGCGTCACCGTTCCCACTGTGGAAGGTGACATCAGCGTGCTCGC
>Ga0314772_1000724_pt1 | contig 16787 bp, 17 predicted proteins | sample MetaGCBIW2018_FD_204520 | JGI IMG/M metagenome (GOLD analysis project Ga0314772, IMG submission 204520) | Cryopeg brine microbial communities from Beaufort Sea near Barrow, Alaska, United States - CBIW 2018 | ecosystem: Environmental > Aquatic > Marine > Coastal | place: USA: Alaska | collected... | reverse complement strand
GAACTCGTGTTGGTCCCAGATACCGGTCTGCTGATTGGCGAAGTGTTCAGGAAGGCCGCGCTGCGCAGAAATAATCAGGCCAACCGCGAGCTCAGCAGTAGACGCCTCATGCACGCCGACGGCATTGCAGTAGGTGATTCCTGCCGGAAGTTTGGCAGTAACCCCGTCATAGCCGAGGGATTGCGACTGCAGGGCTGCGACATCCAGACCCGCAAACTCGGCCAGTTCGCTTGGCTTACCCAAGTAGCCAAGCACGGCAAGGTCAACGTGCTGGGCCGGAGCGCCATCGGCAGCACTCCACACGATCAGGTTTACGTCGGGGAGCTGCGGTGCAAGTCGGGCGTGCATGTTCTGGTCGGCAACGGCAATGGTGATCATGCCCCCAAACTACCGCGCTGAAGCGGGGTAGTGTGGACGCATGCCACTTGCCGGAGAGTACGAACCGAGCACCTCGGACTGGGCTCGCAAGCAAGCCGAAATTTTTGAAGCCAGCAACGGACACGAGGGCAACCTCCTGCGCGGGATGCCCATCATCGTGCTGACCACGGTCGGGGCCAAGTCTGGCAAGCTACGCAAGACCGCCCTCATGCGTGTCGAGCACGACGGCAACTATGCGGTTGTTGCGTCTCTGGGAGGGGCAGCGAAGCATCCGGTCTGGTACTTCAACATCGTCGCTCACCCGCAGGTTGAACTTCACGATGTTGGCGTCAAGGGTGACTTCATGGCCCGCGAAGTGACGGGCGAAGAGAAGGCCGTGTGGTGGGAACGGGCTGTTACTGCCTACCCTCCCTATGCCGACTATCAGGCCAAGACCGAGCGCGAAATTCCCGTCTTCGTCCTGGAGCCACTCTCGAGCTAGAGCGGGCAACTGCGACTACAGGGCCCGGCCGAGCCACAATCCGATAGCGGCCACGATGATGGCGATGGCGAGCATCCCAAACGAGTTCGCGATGGCAAGCCAAATACGGTGTTCCTGCAACAGACGGAGCGTCTGAAAGCTCGTGGTGCTGAATGCGGTGAACCCGCCAACCATGCCGACTCCGGCATACAGCCCTAACTCCTCGGGAATAATGTTCCCCGCGGCCGTCCCGGTAATGAGGCCGAACAGGAATGAGCCGGTGATATTGATGATGAACATCGCTACGGGATAGTTGGTGCGGATGCGCCGATGCACGAACGCGTTAACGGCGAGGCGGATGGCGGCCCCGACCCCGCCAGCGACAGCGACAAACATGGCACCAATAATCATCTGACCAACCGTTCGTGTAGCCGTAGGACTCGGTACCAATTCTTCGACGTGAGGATGCCCAACCAGACCGCCCCGGCACCGGCAGCGAGCGTCGCAGCGGCATAGCTAGCGGCCAAGAGAATGTGATGGTGCTCGGCGACAATCACGATATCGACCGCCAATTGGGCGTAGCTCGTGAGCGCACCGAGGAAGCCAACCGCCGTCAGCAGGCGAACAACGCGCATCCGCCTCGACTCCGTGCGTTCGGCAAGGGTCTGCAAGAGCAGTCCGAGAAGGAATGGGCCGACGATATTCACAATCACGGTGCCAAGCGACAGCGTCTCCCAGATCGGGGTGGACTGCGCAATGATGAATCGTACGGCGGCTCCCAGCCCACCGCCGAGTGCGGCAAGCGCGAGATGCCGGGGGCCGATGCGAATCATGACCGGCATGCCGACCACGGTGCGGGCCACCTCGATGTCGCTGTTCATCGGCAGCCTGGCCCGGATGCTGCGCCGCCAGCGCGGGAAATACCAAGGCCGACGGGCGGGGGGCTGAAGCTCTGTCGCTGTGGACGGAGTCTGGTCGTGCGGGGTGTCTAGCACAACGAGTCCTCCGGTCTTGTGGCCGCGACTTGCGCTACTAAGCCTGCGGATTCCGCCCCCAACTTTACCGAATGCTCAGTGACTCGGATTCGACCGCGACGTGCCCGAGGCGCGTCCGCGCAACCGGGATTCACCCGACTGAGTTGTGGAGCTCGGACCTGCCCCACATTTGCGTCCCATTTGAGCAAAAACAGGCGTACTGTGTGCCGGTGCACAATATCGTCCGGGGGATGGGTACCAAGCGAAAGCTGGTCAAGCCTGCGCAACTAACCCTTCTCGGTTTTTTGGTTGGCATCGTCGCAGGAACGTTCCTGCTGGCCTTGCCCATTTCGCGTACCGGTCCAGGCGGGGCCAGTCTCATTGAAGCCTTTTTCACTGCCGTCTCGGCGATAAGTGTGACTGGTCACGTGATCGCCGACACCCCCACCTACTGGACCGGATTCGGCCAGGTCGTGATCATGGTGCTCATTCAGGTTGGCGGGTTTGGTGTCATGACGTTCGCATCGATCATCGGTCTTGCGGTCATTCGGCGTCTCTCTCTGCGGTCACGGATTACCGCTGCAGCTGAAACGAAAAGTGTCGGGTTCGGTGACGTGCGCTCGCTAATTCTTGGCGTGCTCAAGATCTCCCTCATCATCGAGGGTGTTGGCGCGCTCATCTTGTTCTTCTGGTTTCTGGTGCACTACGGCAAGAACGTGGGCGAGGCGGCCTGGCTCGCCCTATTCCACGCCGTCTCGTCGTTCAACAACGCCGGGTTCGCCCTGTTCAGTGACAATATGATGTCGTTTGTTGACGACCCGGTGGTGTCACTCACCCTCTCCGCCGAGATCATCCTCGGAGGGCTCGGCTTCCCTGTGATCATTCAACTACTGCGCCACGGCGGCAACCGCCTCAAATGGAGCATGAACACCCGCATCGTGATCGCGGCAACCCCGCTGCTTCTGATCGCTGGCACGCTCTACATCACCCTCATCGAGTGGAACAATCCCGCAACCCTCGGCCCCCTCGACTGGCCGACCAAGATTCTCGCGGGCTTTTTCCAATCCGTGCAGACTCGCACGGCAGGCTTCAATAGCATCGACATTGGCGCCATGAGTGAAGCCTCCCAGTTCGGGATGACTGCCCTCATGTTCATCGGCGGTGGCCCGGCCGGCACTGCCGGTGGCATCAAGATCACAACTTTTGCGGTGCTGTTCTTCATCCTCCTCGCCGAGGTGCGCGGAGACGGAGTCGTGAACGTCTTCGGCAAGCGACTCTCGCGTGCGGTACACCGCCAAGCTATCGCCGTTGTCTTGCTGTCGGTTGGCGTTGTTGCGGCATCGACCGTTGCCATCATGTTGCTCTCGGGTTTGCCGTTGAGCGCCGTGCTCTTCGAAACCGTGTCCGCGTTCGGCACTGTCGGACTGTCTGTAGGAATCACCGCCGAGCTGCCGATCGCTGCCCAGGTGATTCTTGCCGTGCTCATGTTTGTTGGCCGCTTAGGCCCCATTGGTTTCGCAACCGCGCTGGCATTGCGCGAACGCGCTGTCCTGTATGAACTTCCCAAAGAAAGGCCGATCATTGGCTAAATTACGCCTGTTCTCAAGTTCGGACGCCTCGAGCGTGGCCGCAGCAGATTCTGTTGCCGTGATCGGTTTGGGCCGCTTCGGTCGCGCCCTAGCCCTTGAGCTCATGGCTAACGGCACCGAAGTACTCGGCATCGATGCCGACGAGTCGATCGTGCAAGAACTCAACGGTCAGCTTACGCATGTGGTGTGTGCAGATTCCACGCGCGAAGAGGTATTGCAGCAGCTGGCAGTGCCCGAGTTCGACCGGGTGGTCGTTGCGATCGGCAGTGACATTCAGGCGAGCATCCTCACCACCTCGTTGCTGCTGCGGTTTCACGTCGAGCACGTGTGGGCGAAGGCGGTCAGCGATGCTCACGGCACGATTCTGGAACAGCTCGGTGTTGGCCACGTCATCTATCCGGAGAAAGAGATGGGGCGACGCGTCGCCCACCTTGTACGCGGATCAATGCAGGACTACTTAGAGATCGGTGACGGTTTCTCGCTCGTGACAATGGCACCGCCCTCCGGAATCGTCGGCATGGCACTGGGTGAATCGCGCGTGCGCTCCACTGCTGGGGTAACGATTACGGCGGTGCGTCCGCACAACGGCGCCTGGACCCACACCGATGAAAACACCGTCATTGCGGCTGACGACACGATCTTGGTGTCAGGCCCGACCAGTAAGGCAGAAGCATTCAGTCTGCGCCGCTAGCGCTGACACCATGACGCCGCAGCGGTGTGCCGGATAAACATCAACGACCCACTGTGCCCGTGAGAGATGCGATCGGCCTGAGGAACAGGGGACGGGCGAGCAGCCAGGCCGCAGCCAGAACCACCAAAGAGGCGGCGAAGATCCAGAAACCGCCCCAGTTCATTTCGTCGTTGGCCGCATACATGTGGTTGAGGTTGTTGAGCGCCCCGGTGGCCAGTACCAGAGTGACATGCACGATGGTGAATGCGACGAAATAGAGCATGACAGGGAAGTGCACCACCCGTGCCCACTCGATCGGGTAAGCCTTGTTCAACCTCGTGGCACCCGGCGGCCAGATTGCGCTCATACGCAGTCCGGAGCTGATTGCCAGCGGCGCGGCGATGAAGGCCGTGACAAAGTAGGCGAGTAGTTGCAGCGCGTTGTAATTTACCCACCCGGACTCGACGGGCCAGTCCAGTGAGGCGTATTGAAGGGTTGCCGAGAGGGCATTCGGAATCACGCCCCAATCTGTTGGGACGATGCGCATCCACTGCCCGCTCGCGAACAGCAGCACGATGAAGATGATGCCGTTGAGCACCCAGAGAGCATCGACACTGAGGTGTAGCCACAGATCGAGGCTGATCCGCTTCGGGCTGCGTTTCGTGCGAAGCAGACCGGTATTGTTCCTCGTCCAGAAAGCACCGGGCCGCGTGTTGGTGCGCACCTGCCAGCCGCTCTTCACGATTAACAGCAGGAAGAAGATGTTCAGGAAGTGCTGCCAGCCAAGCCAGGCCGGAAAGCCTACCGGTGCGGATTCCGGCAAGGGTTGCTTGCCCGGGTAGTCGGTCATGAACTGCTGCACGCCGGCGAGCCCGGTCAGCCCCTTGGCGACTAACACCACCACCAGCAACGCCAAGATGATCAGCGGCACGAGCCAGAGCAGCGTAATCCAGCGGCTGCGCGTCGTCCTTTTACGAGTTGAAGCCATCATGCCGAGCGCGAGTTGATGGCTTCAATCAGCTGCGGCACGATGGTGAACACGTCACCGACGATTCCGAAGTCGGCCACGTCAAAGATCGGTGCGTCTGCGTCCTTGTTGATCGCCACGATGGTCTTCGCGGTCTGCATGCCCGCGCGGTGCTGGATGGCACCCGAGATGCCCAGCGCGACATACAGGTCAGGGGACACGCTGACCCCGGTCTGGCCGACCTGGGTGGTCTGGGGCGAATAGCCCGCGTCGACGGCGGCCCGGGATGCACCGACGGCCGCACCGAGGGCATCCGCCAGCTCTTCGACCATGGCGAAGTTCTCCTTCGACCCGAAGCCGCGACCGCCAGAGACGACTTTCTTGGCACCGAGCAGTTCCGGCCGTTCGGAGACCGCGGGCGCGTCGTTGTAGGAGGCGATCACGCCGGCCTGTGCTGCATCGACGGTGACCGGCTCGGAGATGACCTGAGCGGATACCGCGGGCGCGCTCTCATCGATGGCTCCCGGGCGCACGGTGATCACCGGCATCCCGGTGGTGGCCGAGTCGACGAGGTAGTTGCCGCCGTAGACGGAACCGCTCGCGATGATCCGACCGTCCTCGGCCCGGACGTTCACGGCATCGACCAGCACACCGCTTCCGGTGCGGATCGCCAACCGCCCCGCAGCCTCGCGCCCATCGAAGGAGTGGGAGAGGAGAACGGCGGCAGGGCTGAGCGCCGCAACAGCGGCGGCGAGCGCCTCCACCTGAGGGGCGACCAGAGCGGTGTCGACCAGGTCGGACTGCGCCTGGTACACCTGGGCTGCACCGAGGGCACCGAGCCGGGCAATCAGGTCATCGGCCAGCGGCTCCCGGGTGGCGACGACCGCGACAGGGTCGCCAAGTCTGGAGGCTAATGCCAGCAGCCCGCGGGCCGAGTCAGCAACGTGACCATGGTGGGAGATCTCTGTTAGTACCAGAACGTGAGCCACGGATGTCATCCTAGACCAATCGGTTGGTGGCCAGAAACTCGACCAGGGTTGCGGCGGCAGTGCCATCGTCTTCGATCTTGGTGCCGGCCGCGCGCGCCGGACGCTCGGCAGTCGAGACGACCGTGGAGCGATTCAGACCGGAGATTTCGGCGGCGTCCAGCCCCAATTCGGCAAGGGACACCGTTTCGACCGGCTTCCTCTTCGCCGTCATGATGCCCTTAAAGTTGGGGAACCGGGCGTAGTCGAACCGTTCGGTGACGGTCATGATCGCCGGTAGTCCAGCGTGCACATTCACGGTGCCGTCGTCGTTCTGGCGCTCGCCGGAGATTTGGGTCTCGGTGATCTCGACGTTCGTCAGGAAACCGAGCAGGGGAACACCGAGCCGTTCGGCGAGCATCGCTGGAACGATCCCGCCATTGCCGTCGGTGGATTCGTTGCCGGCGATGACCAGGTCAAACCCGGTCTTCTCGAGGGCTCGAGAGAGTGCGAGAGCAGTGAGGAGAGCATCCGCACCCGCTAGAGAGTCGTCGACAATGTGCACAGCCGAGTCTGCGCCCATAGAGAGGGCCTTGCGGATCGACTTAATAGCGTTTTCCGGGCCCATGCTGAGCACGACGACCTCGGTTCCCTTGTCGTTGTCCTTGTACCGCAGCGCCACCTCGAGGGCACGCTCGTTGATTTCGTCAACGATTGGCTCGCCAGCATCGCGATCGAGTAAACCGGTGTTCAGATCAAGTTTTCTCACATCAGCGGTGTCAGGTACCTGTTTCACCAGCACGACGATCCTCATGAAATTACTCCTTCGGACATGCATCGGTTCCTCATATTACTGCGCAGACCCGGCTCGATCAGAGCCTGGTGGCGTCCAGTGCGAACAGATCGTCAGCCCCGGCGATTGCCGAATTGAGCAGCCCGGAACACTGGGGCAGGATCTGCTCGGCAAAGAATCGGGCGAGCACAAGTTGGGTCTCGGCCACTTCGGCATCACCGGTAGCTTGCGCGGCCAGAGCCGCACGGGCAAGCAGCCATGCTCCGGCGCACAGGCCCCACATGCGCAGATACGGGCTTGAGCCCGCGAGAACGGCGTTCGGATCAGTGCGGCCGGTGCGCAACATCCACACGGTGGACTTCTCTAGGGCGTCCAACTGCGTGGTTAGTTCGGCCCGGATCGAGGTGAACTGGTCACCGGCCTCGGCCAGTTGCGCATCAATCTCGCGCATGCTGGCCAGGAACTCCATTACCGAGGCGCCATCACGCACTCCCAGCTTGCGGCCAACGAGGTCGGCGGCTTGGATGCCGTTCGTGCCCTCGTAGATCGCCGCGATCCGAACATCACGCACATGCTGCGCCATGCCGGTCTCCTCGATGTAGCCCATGCCGCCGTGGATCTGCAAGGCGAGAGACGTGAGTTCATTGCCGAGATCGGTGCCGAACGACTTGCAGATCGGCGTGAGCAGGCCCGCGATCTCGTCCGCCCGTTTACGGACGGACTCATCGGGCTCGTTCATGCTGTGATCGACGTAGCTCGCGTTCAGCAGCATCAGGGAGCGGAGAGCGGCGATGGACGCCTTCTGCGTCATCAGCATGCGACGCACGTCGGGGAAGTCGATGATGGCGGAGTCTTCGGTGGCCCCGATTGCTCGCCCCTGGCGACGCTCCTTGGCGTATTCGAGCGACTGCTGGTAGGCGAGCTCCGCCACGGCGAGGCCCTGCGTACCGACTGATAGCCGGGCGCTGTTCATCATGACAAACATGATGCGCATGCCCATGTTCTCCTCGCCAATCAGGTAACCGGTGGCGTCCTCGTACGAGAGCACACAGGTGGGGGCACCGTGGATACCCATCTTGTGCTCGATCGATACTGTGTGCACCGGGTTGCGCTCACCGAGCGATCCGTCGTCATTCACGAGGAATTTCGGCACGATGAAGCAGGAGATGCCGCGGGTACCCTCCGGCGCGCCCGGGGTTCGAGCGAGCACCAGGTGCACGATCTGCTTGGAGAGGTCGTGGTCGCCGAACGTGATGAAGATCTTCTGGCCGGAGATAGCGTAGGTACCGTCGTCTTGGGGCACCGCGCGCGTCGTCAGTGCACCGACATCCGAACCAGCCTGCGGCTCAGTGAGGTTCATGGTGCCGGCCCACTCGCCGGTGACCATCTTCGGCAAATATCGCTGCTTGAGCTCGTCATCGCCGTAATGGAGCAGCGCTTCAATCGCTCCCTGGGTGAGCAGCGGACAGAGAGAGAAGCCCAAGTTCGCGGACATCATCATCTCTTGGATGATCAAGCCGACGGTCCGTGGGAACCCGCCACCGCCGAACTCCTCAGGCAACGGCACAGAGCCCCAGCCCGCCTCCACGTACTGCTGGTATGCCTCTGTGAAGCCGGTCGGGGTGACGACGGAACCATCAGGTTGCCAACGTGCTCCCTCCTTGTCGCCGGCGCGGTTCGTCGGGGCAACGACCTTGGCCATGAAATTGCCGCACTCCTCCAAAATTCCCACGACGGTGTCGAGATCGGCGTGTTCGAAACCGGGCAGCGCGGCAATGTCTGGGTACCCCACTACGTGCTCAAGCAGAAAGGCGATGTCTTTGACAGGAGGCTGGTATGGGCTCATGCGCGCCATGGTATCTCGCGTTCGCGCATAGTCGAAGAGGTAATGGCTCGGGCCGCATTTTCTGCAGTTTTCCTACAAAAATGATTCGATTGCGGGCGAAACTAGCGGATGTTCCCCCAACGCCGATGGGCAACTTTGAAACAGGGCATGACTGCCGGTGAAGGCAGGCACCCCGTTGCAAGTAGTCGTCGCTAGCGCTGCGAGCTCAACCAGATCTCGCACAGCGACTGCCATGCTTCGGCCGGGGTGCCTTCGGCTAGCCCGAGACCGTGTGCTCCGTCAGAGAAGACGTGCAGTTCGTGGCGCACGCCGGCAGCAGCGAGCGCAGCAGCGAGCGGGTAGGAGTGCTTGTCAACGGGAACCGGTTCGTCGGTGGCCGTGTGCCAGATAAACATCGGTGGCGTGGCCTTCGTGACCAGCAGGTCAAGCGAGGTGTCTTCGCGCAGCAACTGATTGGCATCTAGGCCGATCAGGTTTTCCCGCGAGCCGGCATGAGTCTCGCCCGTCATCGTGACAACGGGGTAGCCGAGCACGGCAAAATCGGGCCGCTCTTCTGGCTTCGCAATGGGGGCGACGGCGGCATGACCCGCGAGGTGCCCGCCAGCTGAGAACCCCAGAACGCCGACGATTGTGGCGCCTTCAGCGCGCTCTTTTACAATCTCGGATTGAACTGCCAGCAACGGAGCCGGATGTTTCGTGGCGATGGGGTACTCAACAACGCGAGCATTCCAGCCGATCGATCGCAGCCATGCAACAACGGGCTCGCCTTCGTGGGGTGCGAGTCGGGAATACCCTCCGCCGGGGAGAACAAGAATAGTAGGGAGGGTGTTGGGCATTACTTAACTGTAAATTGTGTGCGTCGATCTGCAGTAATCGACCCACTGCCAAGCGGAAATTACCCCGGGAGCATAGGCTCTGTAAATGGCAGATTTGTTTGACGGATACACATCAAGCGCCTCCAAACGCACCGGACCAGCGGCGTGGGATGAGATGTTCTCTGCCGACAGCGAGATACGTCGCCCCTACAAAGAGATCCACGACGCGCTCGCACAAATGACGCAAGAAGAGCTCCACGGTCGCACAGAAGCGCTCGCCGACAGCTACCTTGCGCAGGGCGTCACGTTCGACTTTGCGGGTGAAGAGAGACCATTCCCCCTTGACCCAGTACCCCGAGTAATCGACCTCTCCGAATGGAAACAGGTCGAGAGCGGAGTCCAGCAGCGCGTGCGGGCGCTCGAAGCGTTCCTCGCCGACATTTACGGGCCTCAGAACGCCATCAAAGATGGAGTGATTCCCGCTCGGATCATCACCTCATCGAGCCACTTCCATCGTCAGGCAGCCGGAATCGAACCGCCAAACGGCGTGCGTATTCAGGTCAGCGGTATCGACCTCATCCGCGATGAGGTTGGCGCGTGGCGCGTTCTCGAAGACAACGTTCGAGTGCCAAGCGGTGTGAGCTACGTCATTTCGAACCGTCGAGTGATGGCCCAGACCCTGCCCGAATTGTTCGTTTCGATGCGCGTTCGCCCCGTCGGCGACTACCCGCACAAACTGTTGCAGGCGTTGCGCGCGAGCGCACCAGGCGGCATCGAAGAGCCCACCGTTGTGGTGCTCACCCCCGGCGTCTACAACTCCGCCTACTTCGAGCACACGCTGCTCGCTCGCCTCATGGGTGTCGAGCTCGTGGAAGGTCGTGACCTCTTTTGTTCTGGCGGCCGCGTCTGGATGCGCACCACTGCCGGCCCCACCAGGGTCGATGTGATCTACCGTCGGGTTGACGACGAGTTTCTCGACCCGCTGCAGTTCCGTGCTGACTCCATGCTCGGTAGTCCCGGCATGATGCTGGCGGCACGCCTCGGCAACGTCACGATCGCCAACGCGGTCGGAAACGGTGTCGCTGACGACAAACTCGTCTACACCTACCTGCCTGACCTCACCGAGTACTACCTCGGCGAAAAGTCGATCATCCCTAACGTGCAAACCTGGCGACTTGAAGATCCGGGTGCCCTCGAAGAGGTTCTCGACCGGCTCGATGAGCTGGTGGTGAAACCGGTCGACGGATCAGGAGGTAAGGGTCTTGTGATTGGCCCAGCCGCATCCAAGGAGGAGCTGGCGACGCTGAAGACTCAGTTGCGCAAAGATCCCCGGGGATGGATCGCGCAGCCGGTCGTGCAGCTCTCGACTATTCCCACGGTTGTTGATGACGGCATGCGCCCGCGTCACGCCGACCTTCGCCCCTTTGCCGTCAATGACGGAAGTGATGTGTGGGTACTGCCTGGCGGACTCACCCGTGTGGCTCTGCCAGAAGGCCAGCTCGTCGTCAACAGCTCACAGGGTGGTGGCTCGAAAGACACCTGGGTTGTTGGGCGTGAACAGATTGCTGGATCCGTGAGCAGCATGCAGGGCCTTGTTGAAGGCCAGGCTGACACGGAAGCAATTACTGTGATCACTCCCGAAATGTTGCTTGAAGCTGGCGCACACGACGACCACGCTGAAGATCACGGCAGCACCCGTGGGCTCAGTCAGCGACGACGTCAAGAAGAACAGCAACAGCAGAATGCCGACATCGAGGGTGGTCAATCATGCTGAGCCGCATCGCAGAATCGCTATTCTGGATCGGACGCTACATCGAGCGTGCCGACGGAACGGCTCGCATCCTCGACGTTCACCTCCAGCTGTTGCTTGAAGACCCCTGGATCGAAGAAGACGACGCCTGCCGCGCACTCTTGAGTGTGATGGGAAGCGAAGCTCCCGCCGATGCCGTCCTCACCCGTAGAGATGTGCTCACAATTCTTGCGGTCGATCGGTCTGAGCCCGCATCAATTGCATACTCGCTCGGTGCCGCTCGCGAGAACGCTCGTCGGGCTCGTGAAATCGTCTCGACTGAGCTGTGGGAGTGCCTCAACACGACCAGAGCTCGGATGCCGCGTCGCATTTCAGAAGATAAGGTCAGCGACTTTTTCTCCTGGGTCCGCGAACGCAGCGCTCTGGCGGTCGGCATCATTGAGTCGGCGACAAGCCGCGATGAGGCCTGGCAGTTCTTTACCCTAGGTCGCAGTCTTGAGCGCGCAGACATGACGGCGCGCCTTCTGGCTACTCGAAGCCTCACCGAAGCTAGTGGCCCATCGTGGACCACGATCTTGCGGTCGTGTGGTGCCTATGAGCCCTACCTGCGCACCTATCGTGGTGTGCCGAGTGCGAGTAACGCTGCGGAGTTTCTGCTGCTTGATCGCCTATTCCCGCGCAGCATCCTATTCTCGGTGTCTCGAGCGGAAGATTGCATGCGCGAGCTCGAGCCTCGCCGCATGAATCGGGTGGGAGTTGCCGATGACGCGCAACGACTGCTGGGTAAAATTCGCAGCGAGCTTGAATACCGCCCGATCGCCGAGATTCTTGATGATCTACCGCTGCACATGGATCGCGTTCAGGCAGCGACCAGTGCGGCATCCGAAGCGGTGCGTCACCGTTACTTCCCCACAAATGCTGCTCCCGAGTGGGTCGGAGAGATCTCATGAAACGTTTAAGAATCGTTCACTCCACGGGTTTCAGTTACGGCGGCGAAGTTACAGCGTCCTATAACGAGGCTCGGATGCTGCCCGCCAGCGTTGAGGGCCAACTCGTGCTGTTCTCGAATTTGGAGATTTTGCCCCTGTCGAGTCAAAGCAACTACGTCGACTATTGGGGTTCGCGGGTTGCCTCGTTCGAAGTGCTCACCGGCCACAAGGAGTTGTCGCTTACGGCGACGAGTCTCGTCGAGGTGCACGAGCGCGAGCACGAGCCTGAGGGCATGGGGTGGGATGAGCTTGCAGCCACGGCCGAGCTGTCGATGGAAGCTGTCGAGAACCTCAGCCAGACGCGTCGTACCGAACCACCGGCTGAGGTTGTGGCGCTCGCACAAGACATTGCCTCGAAGTCTGCCGATGCGTGCGAGAGTGCGCTGCAGATCTCGATGGCCATCGGTAACGCAATCGAATACATGAGCGGCGTTACGGGTGTAGCAACGACCGCGGCAGAAGCGTGGACCGGTGGCAAGGGTGTCTGTCAGGACATTGCGCACCTGGCGTTAGGCGCGCTGCGTTCAGCGGGCATCCCCGCCCGATATGTTTCGGGATATTTGCACCCAAAGCCGGATGCCGCGATTGGCGAGACCGTCACTGGTGAGTCTCACGCGTGGATCGAATGGTTCTGCAACGGGCAGTGGCGTGGCTACGACCCGACGAACCTGATCGACATCGGTGACCGACATGTTCTGGTTGGTCGCGGTCGCGACTACAACGATGTGCCACCGCTGCGCGGAGTGTATGCCGGACCATTCGGCTCGAAGCTGTTCGTGAGCGTGGAGATCACCCGCGAGGCCTAGCTTTCATCCCAAAAGTCGGTGCGTGAGGGGCGGTCTGCCGCGAGCATCCGCCCCTCACTCCCGCTAGCTGGTGCGGCGCGTAGTACTTTCGACGATTGCGATTTCTTGCGTCGCAAACTCGCGTTCTTCGTCGGCCGTTGGCTCCGGGGGGAAGCGCAGCCGCAAGCGGAAGCGCCTTTCGGGCACACGGCCAACCCGCATCCCGCGACTGTAAACAAGCCAAGCGATCGCGAGTGCCGCGGAGAGTAGACCGGAAAGGGCTCCGATGCCGAGCGCCCAGCGTGCGCCGAGTTCGTTGGCCGCCCAGCCGACAATCGGTGCACCAATCGGGGTGCCGCCGGCAAAAATTGCCATGTACAGCGCCATGACCCTGCCACGCATTATGGGCGTTGTTGACGACTGCACGTACGCGTTCGCGGTGGTCATCATGGTGAGGGAGAAGACGCCGATAATGGTGAGGGCAGCACCGAAAGTCCAGTAACTCGGGGCGACGGCGGCGAGCAAGCAGGCCAACCCGAAGAACGCTGAGCCGACGATCACAACGCCAATGCGTGCGCGCTCGCGGCGCGCGGCCAGCAGCGAGCCGACAATTGCCCCGACGGCCATCATGGAGGAGAGCAGCCCGAACTCGGCGGCACCCTTGCCGAACTCTGCCGTGGCCATCGTCGAGATGAATACCGGGAAGTTGAACCCGAAGGTTCCCACGACAAAGACCATGACGAGCACAATCAGGATGTCTGGTCGACGGCGCACATAACGCAACCCATCCCGAATCTGGCCCTTCGCCCGCCCCAGCTTGGCCACCGGGAACAATTGTGCGCGCCGGATGAACCATAGAGAGGCGAGAACTCCGGCGAAGGATGCCGCATTCACGAGGAACACCGGACCGGCCCCGATTGCGGCAACAAGAACCCCGGCAATAGCTGGACCAATGAGTCGCGCACTCTGGAACGACATTGAATTGAGCGCAACAGCATTGGGGAGATCTTTGTCGCTCACAAGTTCGGAAACAAAGGCTTGACGGGCGGGGGCATCAATGGCTGTGGCAACGCCAAGCAGCAGGGCGAAAACGTACACCTGCCACAGTTGGGCTTGGTCGGTGAGCACGAGCAGGCCGAGGCCGAGAGCGAGCACGAGTTGGCTGAACTGGGTCCACATGAGCAGCTTGCGGCGGTCAAAACGGTCGGCCATGACTCCGGCGACAGGCATGAGCAACAGCAGCGGTCCAAATTGCAGAGCCATCGTAAACCCGAGCGCCGCCGCGTCGTGGTCGGTTAACTCGGTGAGTACGATCCAGTCTTGGGCGGTGCGCTGCATCCAGGCGCCGGTGTTGGATACGACGGCGCCGAGAGTCCAGAGACGATAGTTGTAGACGTGGAGCGAGCGAAACATTGCGCTCACGAATTGGCCAGTTTCAGCAGCACGGGAATCGCACCGTGGATGGCGTCATGTTCTGCCGGGGTCAACGTCGCGAGTTCGGCGGCGAACCACTCTGCGCGGCGCTGGCGTGTCTTGTTCACGAGATCTGAACCGGCATCCGTGGCTTCGATGAGCACTTTGCGTCCGTCATCGGGGGAGCTGGAGCGAGTGATCAGCCCTTCTTCGTCGAGGCAGTTGACGGTGCGGTTCATCGAGGGCGGCGTGACGCGTTCGTGTTCGGCGAGAGCGGCCAAGGTGCTGCCGCGATGCTGGGTGAGCACATAGAGGACGGAGAGCTGGCTGTCGCTGAGGGTGTCATCGTGGCGTTGCTGCCGGATGCGGCGAGCGATTCGCATGAGAGCGATTCTGAGTTCGTCGTCTAGTCTGTCGGGCATTTTCGTTAGTCTAGCAAATTAGCCTTGCTAACTAAATCCCAGAATCTGCGCTCGGGGGCCTCGCCGCCGTACTATGGAACAAGCGAGGAGGCCCAATGCCGAAGTTCACAGTGCCACGGACTGACCACTCCTACACGGACGCCCACGGAGTGACGATTCACTACTACGTCTGGCAGTCGCCCAAAGCTCGTGCGGTACTCCAGCTCACTCACGGCCTCGGCGATCACGCCCGCCGCTATGAGTACGTCGCTCAAGCGCTCGCCGCTGCCGGATACACGGTCTACGCCGACGATCACCGCGGGCACGGGGCAACCGGTCTTGATCAGTACACCGGTGATACGAGCAAGTTGGGCAAACTCGGAAAGGGTGGCCTGCGTGCCGCGACCGAGAACATCCGCGAACTGACCGCAATTATTCGGGCAGAGAATCCTGGGTTGCCCGTTGCCCTTCTCGGACACTCCTGGGGCTCACTCATGGTGCAAGACGTACTCAACGAGCACGCTGACGAATATGAAGTCGCGATCCTCACAGGCACCGCGCACCGCACTTTTTCCCACATGAATAGCGGCAACCTCAACGCCAATCACAAAGACCTCGGCACCACGGGATATGAATGGTTGAGCCGCGACCCGCAGGTTGCCGAAGACTTCGTCAACGACCCGTTGACCTTCTATGCGGATGCTCTCAAGCTGTTCGGGCCCATCGACGGCCTGCGCCTGTTCGGCCGACCGAGCAAAAACATCAAGCGCGACATCCCACTGCTGATCATGATCGGCGATGAGGATTCACTCGGCGGAGTAACGAGTATTGAATGGCTGGCGGCGGACTATGCCACGCGCTCCAAGCTCACTGACATGGAGGCGATCGTGTACCCGGGTGCCCGTCATGAGATCTTCAATGAGACCAACAAAGACGAAGTGATCGACGACCTGATCGGCTGGCTGGACGTACGGCTCGCGCCTGTACGACCCAAAGCTTAACGGCCCAAATAAATGGCGTCAATTTTCACCGAAATTCTGAACGGCCGGTCGCCAGGGCGCTTTGTGTGGGCGGATGACCGTGTCTTTGCCATTCTCACCATCGAGCCGCGCTCGCCGGGCCATGTGCTCGTGATTTCGCGGGTCGAGGTAGATCGCTGGAGTGACCTTGACGAGGATCTCGCGATGCACATCTTCCATGTTGGCCGCCTCATTGGGCTCGCCCAGCGCGAAGAGTGGAACTCTGACCGAGTCGGTCTGATGTTCGAGGGCTACCGCGTTCCCCACGCGCACTTACACGTGTGGCCTTCGTGGAACGTCTTCGAATACAGCCACACCGGCATCGTTCGCCACCCCGGAACTACGGCCCTCGATGACGCTTTCATGCGGCTACGCACCCGCATGATCGACCAGGGGCATGGCGAGTTTGTCCCTCCGCTTGACTGGTCGATACCGCAGGAGAATGCCGCCCATTAGGCTGGATTCAGCACAACTAGACAGGGGTAAGTGATGCACGGCGAATTCAAGGTGCCCGGCGGAAAACTCGTAGTGGTCGATCTCGACGTTGTCGACGATGCCATCACCGGTTTCCGGCTCGCAGGAGACTTCTTTCTTGAGCCGGATGACGCGCTCGAAGACATCAACGGCGCCATCAACGGCCTCCCCGCCAACTCTGATGCGAAGACCTTCACCGCGGCGATTCAGCGTGCGTTGCCCGAGGGCACTGTCATGCTCGGATTCTCTGCGGAATCCGTGGCCACGGCCATCCGTCGTGCCCTGCAGCATGCCACTAGCTGGAAGGACTACGACTGGCAGATTGTGACGGGCCCACCCCTCGAGCCTCGAGTTCAGATGGCGATGGATCAGGTGCTTGCCGACGAAGTCGCCTCCGGTCGTCGCAAGCCGACTTTGCGCATCTGGGAGTGGGATAGACCTGCCGTCGTCATTGGCAGCTTCCAATCGCTGACCAACGAGGTTGACCTTGTCAATGCCA
>Ga0314772_1000720_pt1 | contig 16852 bp, 21 predicted proteins | sample MetaGCBIW2018_FD_204520 | JGI IMG/M metagenome (GOLD analysis project Ga0314772, IMG submission 204520) | Cryopeg brine microbial communities from Beaufort Sea near Barrow, Alaska, United States - CBIW 2018 | ecosystem: Environmental > Aquatic > Marine > Coastal | place: USA: Alaska | collected... | reverse complement strand
TTTTATTTCTGGCCATGGCATAACCTATCCAAAATCATGCGATAGAGTTTTGTTATTTAGGTTAGGTCATGCGATAACAGACCGCGCACTGTTATAGTAATAACACCCACAAACCCGCCTGCCGAGCACCAGCAAGCCGGCTGCGGACACCCCTACCTCCATGTCGGACATCCAGATTGTGGTACCGGATCGCCTGACCTATGGGCATGGCTTGACGGTTGCCCTGGCCAACGAGGTTATCCAGCCCTTTTCGGCCAACCTGATTATCACGATCAGCGGCGGCCTGAGTGCGCACGCCCCGGTAGACCTGATCCAAAGCTGGCCGGACGCTCCGGACGTTATTGTTACGGACCACCTGCCTCCCTCGGACACGCTACCCAGTGCCTATGCTGTGGTGACCCCTTATCATCCTATGGGCACCTTTGAATCCACGGCCCTTGTCGGTAGCGGTCTGGCCTTCTACCTTCTCATGCTGGTTCGCCGAGCGATTGTTGAGCTGATCGGGAGCGCGCCTCGCGGTGCCGCTATGGCCAGCCGAATGCGCACGGTTGCCCTGAACCACTTATCGGAACTGGTGGCCCTGGGTGCCTTGGGCGACCGAGGCCTGCTGGATATGAACAACCGGTTATTGGTTAAGGTTGGCCTGGATAGAATCAACAAGGGCTACCCGATGGCTCCTTCGGCGTCCCACGCCAAGGGTTTTCTGAGCCACGGCCTTCGGGCGCTCCTGGACATTGCGGGCATCAAACCGCCTGTTACGGCGAACCATCTGGCCGTTCCGGTTGCCCAGCTTATTAACGGTGCCGGCCGGCTGGTGCGTCATTCAGGAAAGCCGGTGTGTGACGGGACTATGGCCCTCCAATGTTTGCTGGCGGACAACCAGGGCGTTGCACAAGGGTTTGCCCAGCGCTGCCATGAACTGAACGCTGACCGCAAACAGGCTCAAGCCGCCATGACCTCTGCCATTTCGGACAGCCTGAACGTCATTGTGGACAACCTGATATCGATCGAGCTGGCGGACCATAACCTTCCTGACCTGGACACCCTCGCACTTAAAGATGACCTTTGGGCGCCTGGACTGGTTGGCCTGATCGCCTCACGCCTGGCAACCCAGACCGATGCTGCGGTGTTCTGCTTTGCGCCTGAGACCGCGGGGCGCCCTGACATACATAGTATTCCAGTTAATGGAAGTCTGGCTGGCGGTGTTGTTAGTGCAGACGGTACGGATGACCTCGGCTCCTTGGTCTGGGATGACTCTGACCTGCCGGTACCGGGCAACCCTGCCGAGGGTAACGTTAACTGGCTCAAGGGTTCTGGCCGATCAAACCGCCTTCATCTTCTGGACATCCTGAACGACATTCACTGTCGCAACCCAGACCTGTTGATGCAGTTTTCTGGTCACGCCGGCGCCGCCAGCCTTACGCTCTATCGCCCCCACCTTCCGCGGTTTCGCCGCTTTCTTGCAGAGTCAGCGGCACGCCTGAGCGCGATTGAGCTTCCACAGAGCGGTCAGACTGAGAATGGTTTGATGGGCGTTGGGAGCGATAGCGGCAGTGACGCACTGGTCACAGGCAATGATGGCATCCTTGACGGCCCTCTACCTGCGCTGGTGCGGACATTCCCGCTGGCACACTGGATTGAGCAACAGCCGTGGGGTCGTGGCTTTCCCGAACCGCAGTTCACGCAGACCTTCCGCGTTGTCCGGGCCCAAGGGTTGAAGGATGAGCATCAGGTGTTATTTGTGGTTGATGCTGGCGGACAGGCGACCCAGACCCCGCTTCGGATGATGTGGTTTAACAGTGTAAGCCGCACATCACCGGTGCTGACCGCGGGCGAAACAGTAACCCTGACCTATCGACTGACGGTGAACCGGTTTAATGGAAAGAATGCATTGCAGGGGATGGTTAGTCAGCGCATAGGTCACCGCTAATAACGAACAACTCAGAGAGCGACAATTCAAATCAGGCAGACAGAGTTTATTTGTTTGCCTTATAAACACAGCACAATGGAGGCACTATATGAGCGGAGCCATAACGCGTGAAGAATACGATTTGATTAAGCCTATGATTCGCGGATCGTACCCCTTTTGGTATCTTCTTGAATTGCCGAACGGTCAATGGGGCGCATTATGGGGTGACGGCCTTGGAATAGAAAACGCATCGAACATCCTGAGCGACAATTTCAGCGGTCTTGCATGTGTGGGGAGCCAAGACGAAGTACAGGCGTACATTCACGACGACTTAACGGGTCCGAACTCTATGTATCCGTTCGAAGTTAGATCGCTGAAGCAAATGTTCCGTAACGTAAAGTCGGGCCGCAAAGCGCGAGCCCCGCGATGGAAGGACATTTAACAACGGTTAGTTGTGAAACCGCCCTGAGTACAACACCTTCCCGGCAATGTAAGCCAACGGATCTCCGGTCATGCCCTCCAGGTCAGCGCTCATCATGTCATCCAGGCTGCGAGCGGACTGCAAAACCGTTTGGGCACCCGTAGACTCTGTAACGGCGTACCACTGCGCGCCCTCCTGGAAGACCTTGCGAAACACCGGTGCTTTGATCGTCCCGATGAACAGACAGGCAATGTCGCCTGACTGGCACGTTACATCCGGGTCCACGTGTACGAAGTCCCCATGACAGATAACCGGCTCCATGGATTTACCGGACGCCTGCAGAGCAAAGGTTCGCTTACTGTGGGGGACAGGGCATGGCAGGTGCCGCGCCTCAGACACATCAAGGACTGCGCCCATGCACCAATGCACAACCTGCTCGTGACTTACCACTGGCACCGGTGAGCCGAAGTCCCGCAGGATCAATTCATTGGCAGAGCCCACTTCATCCGCCATAAGGAGGTCGTAGTCCAACCCCAGGACAGCGCACACCTCTGGCAAATATTTAGACTTCTTGATCTTTCCCGATTCGATATCCACCACGGTCTGTTGCGAGCAGCCCGCCTGCGTTGCCAGGTCTTTCTGTAACAGGCCCCTGCGTATACGCGCCTGTTTAAGAGCGGTGTGCCTTTCCATAGTGTTGCTTCCGTTACGTGTGATTGTTCTGATATACCGCATTAAACCATTCAAGGCTACATTAAAACCGTGTATACTGTAAACAATAATTATTAATACCGGTTATAAGGTTTAAGCATTGAAAAAAGCACCTTTCATCTACCTCTGACATCAACGGCTGAACAGGCAACACCGACTTAACTGTTCGATCCAGGCCTTTCCGCCAGCGCCGATGCACAGCCACAAGCAAGACCATCAAGGGAACTGAGCAATGGCGCACCCGCACCTACAAACAAAGCCCACCAACCCCCAGCAAATCCTGCGGAGCAAGACCACTGGGCTGCTGTATCTGCGCTTCCCCTACAACCCCAGCATTGTGAAGTTCATTAACGAGAGTCTACCTGCCTGCACCTATGTCGAGGGGACGGTGGACTCAGCCCTGCATCCGGATGGGCGCCCTACACCCTTCAGTGCCAAACCGATGCTTTATAAGCTGGCGGGGTCGTCTGACAGCATCCCACTGATCCGCCAGCTCACCCGCGCCCATTCTTTTTCCGTCAGTCCATCAGCCATCGTCCACCTTCGGGAGCTGGCCGCGGAGTATCGGCAGAACCAGGCCGAGGGCGTAAGCACTGTTGCACCGGTTCCGGAGGGCGATCTGATTGGCGCTGTTCTGTCTGCGGCCCCTTCGGCACCGCCTCCAAAGCGACCGGCCATCAGCGGGCTGACCGGTCGCCGCCCGGAGACAGCGGGCGAGATTACGGCGTTGAAGATTCAAACCCCACGGGTGGACGATAACGAGTTGTTGCTGACGGGGCACCAGCCTCGACGTATGAGCGCAGTTACGAGGGGCTTTACGACAACATCATGGGGTTCCCGGGTGCGGAATGGGTGAAGGGTAAGAAGGGCCAGTCCCGCGGTTACTTCCGGGTTGAGATAACCCACGACACGCCCGCCATGGTGAAGGTTCTGAACAGCCGCTATGAGCTATCGCTGTCGCCCGAACTTCCGCGGGCCATCGCTCAACGCATTGGCAAGCTGCACAGGGACATCCGGTTATCGCGCACCAGCTCGGCAGAACTTCGATTGCCCGTCCCCGAAGGCCTGGACTACCTGCCCTATCAGAAAGCCGGCATTGCGTATGCGGTCCGTAAGGGTAACGCCCTGATGGCCGACGAGCCGGGCCTTGGAAAGACCATTCAGGCGATTGGGGTATCCAACTGCATCAAGGCCATCCGCTCCGTACTGATTGTGCTACCGGCCTCCCTGAAAATTAACTGGGAGCGCGAGTGGCAGACGTGGTGCGTCAAAGGGCTGACCACCGGCTCTGTCAAAAACGGCCAACCCAATAGCTGGCCCAAAGACGCCCAGGGCAATACGCCCAACGTGGTGATCATCAACTTCGATCTGGTCGACAAGCACAAAGCCCGACTAACCGCGACCACATGGGATTTGATGATTGTCGATGAGGCTCACGCGCTGAAAAACGATGCGGCCAAGCGGACCCAGCTGATCCTGGGCAAAGGGACGTCTGAACCCGGTCTGCCGCGGCATCGCACCTTACTGCTGACCGGCACCCCCATACTGAGCCGACCCAAAGAACTCTGGACGCTGGCCAACGCCCTTGATCCGGAATACTTCAGCAATCGCCTGCGGTTTGCGTTGCGCTACTGCAATGCCCACGAGACAGCTCACGGCTGGAACATGGACGGCTCATCCAATCTTGGCGAACTACAACGTGAGCTTCGGGCCCGCATTATGGTTCGTCGCAAGAAAGCCGATGTGCTCAAAGAGCTGCCCCCGAAAACCCGCCAGATCATTCCTCTGGAAAACGGGCTGGCCACGCTGCGCGAGACACACGTTCTGAAAATTGCCGCCAAGGCACTGCAGGACATCCAGCGTGAACGCCGCCATCTTGACCCACAGGACGAGCGTACCTATCGCGCTGAAGCGGCTCGCCTGACGGATATGGAGAACGCGGTCTTTGAGCAGCTGTCCAAACAGCGCAAAGACACCGCTCTGCTCAAGGTTCCCCAGGTCATGGAGTTGGTCGAGCAGGCCTTGGACGGGGGCTCCGGTAAGCTGATTATTTTCGCGCACCATCGCGAGGTGGTTGAGGCTTACCGGGATGCGATCAATTCACTGTTTTTGAAGCGGGCATCCAAGGGCAAAGGCCGGTCATCCAGACAAGCGACCGAACCGGACAACCTTGCGCTGGTGTACGGGCCCACCCCAAAAGACAAGCGGCAGACCGAGGTAGATCGGTTTCAGGCCGACCCCAAGTGCAAAGTATTTTTGGGCAGCATTGGCGCGGCCGGGGTTGGGTGGACTCTGACTCAGGCGAACATCGTTCTGTTTGCGGAAATGGATTGGGTGCCGGGCATCATCAGTCAGGCCGAGGATCGCGCTCACCGGATTGGCCAGTTTGATAACGTCCTTGTCTGGCACGCCGTGGTGGATGGCAGCATTGACGCCCGCATGGTTCGCAGGCTGATTGAAAAGCAACGAGTGATTGATGCCGCGCTGGATGACCCACAGGCTATGGCAACCCAGGCGCCGCCCGCTAAGATCCGCCAGCCAGAGTGCAGCGAAGAAGACCAGATTCTCGATCGCTACCTGGCACACCTGGACAACCAGAGTGATCGTCAGATGGATAGCCATAGCGTTTCGGTCGACGATGACGCCCACACGATGGCGCAGGCTATGAACGATACAGGCGAACCCCAGTATTTGCCGCTCCGGATTGGTTAACCCAAAATACGCCACTGGAAGGCTGCATTGCCGGTTTAGGTCGCGCTCTGAACCGGTTTTCAGTCTAAATAGGTTCCAACGTCCCACAGCGGCATTGCAGGCCGATATACTGCTGTCATCATAGACACGACCGGGGCTCTTCGGTCGACTGCGGAGACAGCATGCACGATCCCACGTCACACGAGAACATCCGCCAGCGCCTACGTGCAACGGATGCCGCCAGCGATTACCCCAGCGTGCGCGATCGCATCGATCACCAGAAAGCCGTTCTGAATCTCTACCTACAAAACCTCCGGCCGCACCGCCGCTCGTTTGTGCTGTGCCAGATACGTGAGGACATCCTGAACAACCCAGAACAGTCCGTCAGCAACATGCCCCGGCACAATGCCTCCAGCGCCACTCACCCGGAGCCAAGCACGCAGCGAAACAAGCTGGCGGAACACCTGGCGCGCTTTGCCGCCGACACTACCTCCATGGCCATCTTGATGGGTCTGTCGCTGCTGGGGCCGCTAACTGTCACTGCTCTGGATTTCTCGGTACCGCCGTTTGGTCGCGCCGGCGCATACACTGTGTTGGGCCTAAGTGTGGCCGGATGCATCGCCACGCTTGGCTTAATCCCTCTGCGCCGTAAGAAAGCAGCGGACAAAACAGACCCGACCCCAGTACCCGCATTGCCGCCAGCGCAGGCCACACCCGAAAGCACCTACTTTACACTGCAGGCTATCGACGAATTGTTGATTGATCTCGCCGCCACTCAGTAACGAATAAAAACACTCAAAAACCAAGACGTTTCCGGTCTGAAAGATGCACTTTAATTGACTATGGTAGTCTATACGATGGTGCGTTATTCTATAATGCGAATGCAGGAGAACCTTTCTGCCGCCCACTACCGAAGGAACAACGCACGAATTGGTTTGGCTTGGTACTACGCGCAAAGCAACACCCTTGGCAGGGCGAATCATTCACTGTTACTTGCCCAGGCCAACCGAGTCGACCGACACCCAAATCGTAGCCCAAACTCGGCACCGGTGGCCCTTAACCTCTGAACTGGACATCCCGAATTTATGAATGTTTACGTCGATAATGCAACCTCTACGGAAGATAAGGCTCACCTATCTGGACAATCAATCGCCATGGTTCTGGCAGTACGCCCTACCCTGCACCGGCACACCCTGGGGCACAGTGCTTTGGGCAAGCGGTTACCGGTATTGCCGGCATGGGCTAAATTGTGCATCGACAACCGTACCTTTCAGCGCATTCGGGGGTTGGTAGACCTGATCCACAACCATCAGCTGTCTGAAACACGCTTTTTACACCCAGTCGTCTTTGGCTACACCCAGAAAGCGGTAAAGCAAAAATCCAAGGCCACCCAGTCCGATGACCCCCTGATCTTTACACCCGCCGTCACGGAATTGGTCGTCGTCAAAGGCTCCGTGCTGTGTACCGCCAGCGACCGCAGTACCGGCTTAACGGTTGAGACAACACTGATGACACCGGAATGGCTGATACAACAAATCAATAAACACTCACCTGGAACGCTCTTATACGTGGGCGACGACCCCAAGGAATTGCGCAACCTTCATCGAAAAAGGACGCCTTGCCCGCACTGTTAAACCAAAAAATATTGATGTATATAGGCCAATGGCCTATAATTAAGGTTACGGTAAACACCGAACATACGGCACCCGCCACACAGGAACACAGGAACACAGGAACACAGGAACACAGGTAATACCATGCACCAAACGCGCATCCATCAATTGACCACCTTTTACTCCCACACCCTGCCACCCAAGGCATTTCCTTACGCTGCCCATCTACCCTGCAAGGCGCTGGTCGTGCTGGCCCTGGTTGAGTCGGTCGGTGAGCCAGAATCAAAGCCCATCTGGACGATTGACCTGATCGGCGATAGGGAAACGTATTTCACTGTGTATTGGGACATTCTTTGTGCTGTCCTGAACAACGGTCTGAGCCACCCGGTTGCACCGAGCCGGAAAGCCCTGCACAAACACCTCCGGGTAAGCCTCAGGCGTCATCGTGAGCTGACCTATATGGAACTCCAGGCCCGCGGCATTTTTACTTGTTATTGGTCAGCCGATGCCGTAGCCGCCCAGGGCGTCCAGATACCAGAAATGATCCAGCCGGCCAAACACAAGAAGGGCGACACCTCTGATGCGCGTCTTGAGCTGACCCTGGATAGCAATGCAGCCGCACAAGCCATGACAACCCTGACACTGATGCTTCAGGGCGCCCACCAATACCGCCATCCAAACCAGCGCATCGGCAGTGGCTTGATCGGGCTTCCCTACACGCAGGCTCACCCGGTGACCCCGGCCATGCCCGGGCCTACCCCGAGAACCATAACGGCGATTCCGGTTGCCTCACATCGCGGCCACACACCGGCGCCTCACTTCCAGGCCAACCAAGTCTGCGGTCAGACCAAGTGAGCCCAACGCAATCAGACGTGTTTACGCCGGCCGACCAACAAAACCATCGTGCTGGCGGTCTGATTGTCGCGATCACTGAACCAACCTACCTTGCGTGGCCGCCAGCGCTGGAAACGGTCAGGCCGACTGCAGACACCGGAGACTTTTAATGATCACCTTCATCACCGATCTTCAGGACAACGAAACCGACATTCTGAGAGGCATCCGCACAGAGCCGCTTATCATCGAAGACTTGGAGGCGACCGAGATCGCACAGATACCGGCACCCATCGGCGGCTGGACACATCGCTCTCTGCAATCTCTGGCCCGAGAGCTTGAACAGAAGACTCGCCGCGGTGCGAATGCGTTTATCGGGGCTTCATGGGTTGGCGGCACCGAAGTCTAACGATCCGGCGCATCACCAATTGCGTCCTCCCCAGTAGTTGATGATAACGAGGTGGTTACGAGAGCTGAGGAATGACATCCGACAACAAATCAAAAAGCATATTGTTTATCGAGCGATCACGCGCCGTCCCGACACGCTCCACAACACACTCCCTTCCATCGGGCGCCATTAGCTTGATCCCAGCGGTAAAAAGGCTGTCATGGGGAATATGGACGACCATCCATCCCTTCGGCAATGCTTGCAGCGCAACGGTAGCGCTATTATGGCCAGCGCTATGCACCTCATTTTTCGTAACTGCAGCCCGATCCACAGCACGAAATGCCTTGGGCATCAAAGCATCAATCTCACCATCCGCCAGCGCATCACCGCTATCATCGAGCACACAAAAACCTTCCAGATCCCAAATACTCTCCATACCCTCGGTGGACAGCGCCAGGGTTTTTGGCTGGTGAACATCCCACTTGAACCCGGCTGTATAGATAATGGTGTACTCATCCAGGGTAGAGGACACATAGACCTGGCCATGCTCCACCGGAATCTCACGCTCCACGGTTTCACCTGATTCCGAATTGTGATTCAGTATTGTGCGCGACTCTCGGTCGAACACATCCACAGACTGGCCGTGCGACCAACCTTCCGCACTCACCAACGCGGTAAATTCTGAAATCGTCATTTCCTGCATCGTCAAACCCTCACGCTCGGTGTCGCCGCCGAGTTCGGTCACGGAAATCATCCATGAAACAATTATAGGCCAATGGCCTATAGTGTTCAACGTGAAAAACCATTTAAAAATAATAAAATGTCAAACACAAAAATAAATGAATTATTAGCTTGCTTTGATTAGGCCATTGGCCTATTATATTAAACATAAAGAGCGGGGCAAACCCGCCTGTAAGCAACCGCTACACCGGAGACAGACCATGACCATTATCATCGCCACCACTGTTGCAGAAACCAAACGCGGAATCCGCATCTGGCTGGAAGGAGCCAAGCTGATTCGTGGCCAATTCACCCCAGCCGCTCGCTACAACATGCGCTTCAACAAAGGCAGCCTGACGCTGAGCAAGGACGCTAACGGAAGCCACACTGTATCCTCTCGCAAAGAGACACCGATCATTGACCTGTGCTCCAAAAAACTGGCGCAATGGTTCAGCCCCGGCGAAAAACTGAAAGCCATCGTTCGCGGCGGTCGCATCGTCATTCGCCGCATCGCCCAAACCATCAAAACCAATCGCCGTGAACAGCGGATTCTGGCTAAGATTGCCGCTGGCAAACCCCTGAATGTGGTAACGGCCTTTTCTGGCGGCGGCATGATGGACGCCAGCCTGCACCAAGGCTTCAAGAACGCCGGCATCAAACTGCGCACTATGCTGACCTACGAAATTGAGGGTAAGTACATTGACGCCTCTCTCAAGGCCAACCCTGAACTGTTTGATGACAAGACCGTGATCGTGAATGCGCCCATTCAGGACATCAACATTTCCAGCTCTGAAGGCGCTGAAATATTTTGGGCCGGTATCCCTTGTGTTGGCAGCTCATCAGCGGGCCGCTCCAAAAGGAAACTCACTCACGCTGAGAGCCACCCTGATGCGGGCGCCCTGTTTTACAGCACCCTGCGACTGATCGAAGAATTCTCTCCCGCTATTGTGATTTTAGAAAATGTAGGTAGCTACAAGAACACTGCCAGCTTCGAGGTGATCCGCAGTATGCTGTCATCGACGTGGGGCTATACGGTTCACGAATCAATTCTGAACGGAAACGATTTTGGCGCACTGGAAAATCGGGATCGCTTGGTTGTGGTGGCGGTGTCCAAGAACCTGCAGAAGCTGGGCGGATTTGATATGAGCCAGATCACACCAGTACGTCAAAAAGAAGCCAAGCTAAGAGACATTCTGGAGCCTATCGGCGAAGACGATCCACGCTGGGCGATTCATGAATACCTTGAAAATAAAGAGATCTCAGACATTGCAGCGGGCAAAGGTTTTCGCCGCCAGCTGTACACAGGCGACGAATCAAAGATTGCAGTCATCACACGCGGTTACAGCAAAATCAGGAGCACCGACCCTCACCTGATGCACCCAACCAAGGCGCGCTACACCCGCCTTCTTACGCCAGTTGAACACGCTCGCGCCAAAGGCGTACCGGAAGGCTGGATTCAAAGCACAGGCTTATCCACTAGCAAAGCGAACGAAGCTCTAGGTCAGGGAATTATTTGGCCAAAATTTCAGGCTATTGGAACCGCCATAGGCATCAACCTGAAGACGGCTGCCAAACATGCCACCATCGGCACAGGCGGCGCCGAAATGCCCCAGCAAGGTTTCGCTCTGGCAGCCTAACTACTCGCACAAAACACCACGCTGGCGGACACACCGCCAGCCATAACCGTCATTTTCACAAAGCATTTTTTGAAAAGAGCTTTACACTAATAGGCCATTGGCCTACAATAAGAAGCATCAAAACCGCAGGCAACCGCCTCGAAAAAGGCTAAAAAGCCGATCAGGAGACAGACCTATGAGCATGCAATACATCCTCCCAGTTCCGTTCAAAGGCAGCATTCTTTCCAGCATTACCGATGGAAAAGTAGACTTCTCAGGCGCGCTTCACAACAATGGTAACGGCAACCTGACCATCGAAGAATACGCCGCCAAGCGCAATATTGGCATGGACAGTCTGACGGTCGTTGACGGAGCCGGTATGACCGCTGCGCTTGATCAATTCGAGATGGACACTTACCTCAACGTACCCGCGCAAGTGATTTCGTTTGATCGCTTCATTGACCTGCTGGAAGTAATGCCACCAAACAATCACGTTGGCGATGGGCAGTTTGAGTGCTTCAATATGTGCGAACGGCTCACTGGTAACATCACCACACAAGTGGCCCGCATGGGCGAAGATTGCCTCTGTCTGAACGTGGACGTGACCAAGCGTGACTCTTGGCTCACCGCCAGCACCTTTGCCGCCGCCATGGAAACCGCCGTTCGCAAGAATGCCGCAGCGTAACCACGGACGATCACGGCGCAGGCACAGCAACCTGCGCCCAGCACATCACAAGGAGATACCCATGGGAAAGACATTCATCATCTTGCAGCAATCCACCCGGCTGAGCCTGAGCATCGCAGGAGTCGCCTTCATCACCTTCTGCCTGTCCATGGGCACGATGATCTCCGGGCTCAAAGGCGAACCGTTCTACCAGCCCACCACCCTGGTATGGATCGCCATAAGTGCCACCCTGCTGCTTTCCATGGCCGTCCTCGTCATTGTGTATGCCGCACTGGATAGCGAAAACTGACATACCGCCAGCCGGATAGATGGGAAGGCGAAAGCCGCCCCGTCGAATGACCAGAAGGCGCAAGCCTGATAGGAGTTGATATTGCTGCAGTTGGTCGCTCGCCGGATCTTCGACTTACCGCATGTGATCGCGCAACGCCTTTCCCCGTACCCACCTGCCCGTAAAAGCGCTTTGTCTTTTAGTGGGCAGTTTGTGAATTGTTATAAAAAGCGTTGCATAAATAGGCCATTGGCCTATACTATAGTTATTGAATGCCACCGTTGGTACGCATTAAAATGAACACTGGAGATAACACTATGGCTTACGCATCCACACTGCCTCAAGAAAAGTTCAACCAGATTTACGATGCGCTTTATCAGCGTACCAAAAAAGCAGCAGACGCCCAGTATCAAGCCAAGCTGGCCAAGGCCAGAACCGCACGCCAGCGCGAAGCCTGCGCCAGCGTATACACCAGCGATTGGTCGGAGCTGTTCAACGCCTGGGTGCACGACAAGGTAAGCAATCTCCACGTAAAGGAATGCCTCTACCTGGGCCACGTCCACAGTGCCGAAGCACTGGCCACCCAATAACCTGCTAGCCTGGGTGCGCTTCGCGGCGCATCCGCCAGCCAACACCAGTACCAGAGGGTTTTGAGCCATGACAACGACCACCACCCCAGCAGTATCCGCCGATCAAGAGGTTCACACCGAATCCTCGTGTCCGAAGTGCGGCGCGGAACACATCTTTGGCCCCGAAGCACTAAGCAGCATTGCCGAACTGGGCGACTTTGGTGATTGTCTCTGTCGCGAGTGCCGTGACGCAGGCGCAAAACAACACCAGAACCGCACACCTGGAACGTGCTCTGGCGCACCCTATTAACATCTTTCTTTAGTGGGTTTTTAGTGGACTGCAGCAATGATGTATAATCAAGACAATTAAAAAAAGAGGCTTTCATTATGTATACCGCTGTTTTTATCTTTATTGTTGTGTGTTTTATTGTAAACATTATTTTTGGTAAAGGTTCTCCGGAGGAAGACGGTTTCCACGAGCCCAAGACGGATTATGGTTGCGGAAGCTCTCGCTCAGTAAGCTCCAGGGATGGTATGCACGAGAATCCTAACTGGGAATAATCATTGCCGGGCATCTTGAACGGGCTCATCTGGACGACAATGCAGCTCTCGCCCAAAGGCTCCGAACACCGCCAGCAAGATTCCGCGACAACCTGATTCGGGCCAGTGGCCCGGGTCACACGCAGGCATCAGAAAGAATCCGCACTCCCCAATTAATCGCTTGACTTTGTAGGCCAATGGCCTATAATTGTTTTATTGGAAAGCAGCGCTGAGCTGTCATTAATTACGGCAACCGCCAATTCGGAGAACCTACCGTCAACTACCCCATGCCTAAAGGCAGGGGCTTGTAGAGAACACCCTATAAGCCAGGTTGACCAGGGAAAGCGGTAATCAACCCGCTACGTTCACCACAGGTCGTTAAGACCGACTCCGGAGTGCTTCCTCAGCTCCGGACTCTCGAAGACCGGGATCACGCTGACGCAAGGTAAAACGTCGAAGGTTCTGATCGCCACGCAAGTGGGAGCCTGTGGTGGACATTCCCGAGGGGAGATGGATCGCAAGATCCGCGTCACAAGGCTCGTAAGAGCATTTATTTAAAGGAAAGAAATGTCGGTTTTTGTATTGGATAAACGCAAATCACCCCTGATGCCTTGCTCGGAAAAACGCGCACGGCTTCTGCTCGCCCGTGGGCGAGCGGTGGTGGTGCGTGTGTATCCCTTTGCGATCCGATTGAAAGACCGTATCGGTGGAGACAATCAGCCGGTTCGGGTGAAGATCGATCCGGGCAGTAAGACCACCGGGATTGCCGTTGTCCGAGAGAATGGACAGAAGCAACACGTTTTGGCTTTGATGGAATTGGTTCATCGCGGCCGTCAGATCAGCAAGAGTCTGGAACAGCGTCGAGCGTTTCGCCGTCGTCGCCGTAACCAACTTCGGTACCGGGCGCCCCGATTCTTGAATCGGACCAAGCCGAAAGGCTGGCTGGCACCGAGCCTTCAGCATCGGGTCGATACCACCCGAAGCCTGATGAATCGACTTCAATCCCTGGTACCGGTGATCGCCATCAGTCAGGAACTGGTGCGGTTCGACACCCAGAAAATGGAAAACCCGGAGATCAGCGGTGTTGAGTATCAACAAGGCACACTGCTGGGCTACGAGATTCGCGAATACCTGCTGGAAAAGTGGGGTCGCGAGTGCGCCTACTGTGGCGAAAAAGACACACCCCTGCAAATTGAACATATTGATCCAAAAGCCAACGGCGGCTCCAATCGAATCAGCAATTTAACGCTGGCCTGCGACCCATGCAACAAAGAAAAAGGCAGGCAATCGCTGGTTGATTTCTTTGCCTCATGCAAGCGACTCAAGAAACATCAACCAAGACTGGATCGAGTTCTCAAGCAGTGCAAAAAGCCGTTGAGAGATGCCTCAGCGGTCAATGCGACCCGATGGGCGTTGTATCAGGCTCTTAAAGCCAGAGGTCTGCCGGTTGAAGTGGCGACAGGTGGGCGAACAAAATTTAATCGAAATCGTCTGTCTATTCCAAAAACCCATGCCCTGGATGCCGCGTGCGTCGGCGAAGTCGATGAGATCTTCGAATGGAAAGTGTCCACACTGACCATCAAGGCCAACGGTCGTGGTAGTTATCAGCGCACTCGGCTGACGAAATACGGCTTTCCACGCGGTTACCTGATGCGCCAGAAACACGTTCAGGGTTTTCAGACCGGCGATATGGTCAAAGCCGTTGTTCCAAAAGGCGCAAAAGCGGGCACCTGGTTAGGTCGTGTCGCGGTCAGGAAAACGGGCAGTTTCAATGTTCAGACATTAACCGGTGCCATTCAGGGCATCTCTTATAAACATTGCACCGTCACTCAAAGAGCCGATGGCTACGGCTATCACATTCAAACCAACGATAAAAAGGAGGAGGGAGCCAGGGAATAACAAGTCGTGCTAACGCATGACGCGCTATCCCTCCCCATGAATTCAGGGGTATCCCGCGAAAAACACGATGATTTTTTCACGCAAATAACCACGAGGGTTTTTGTTATGCTCGGATTCTGGATTTTCTGTAGCGCCATCGCTATCTGTGAAACTGCTTTGCGGATTTATGACAAACCATCATTGTTTCCGAAAAGCGGCACCGAACAACCTCGTGCGGCAGACGCTCAATTTTCCAAGCCGTTAACCAAAGCGCCAAAGCAGCGAGTGACCGCTGCAGAACAGGTCAACGCCGCGCAAACCAGCAGGCCGGTAAAACGACTGGTGCACGCTTTTAGCTCCCGAATGCACTAAACCGGTCGACGCCCACCAGCGCCCGCACCCTCAGTGCTGGGCGCTTTTGCGATTCTGAAATTACTGCTTGCCAATGGTAGGCCAATGGCCTAATATGCAAGACATAGACAGCACGCAGGCAACCGCCCGCAAAAAAGAGCCAAACGGCCAGCCAGGAGACAACACCATGAACGAGACATTCAACACCACCGATCTCTACAGAACGCCTTCGTACCTGGGAGGCTCTTTCACTGTGCGCATTCACAAAGTGCTGGCCAATGGAAAACTGGAAGTCATCATTCACATGCCTGGCAACTCGGATTTTCACGGTAACAAGACCGTTCGCAGCCGCGATGCACTGAGTCTGATTTAGGCGATAGCCGGCAACCACAACACCCAGCTGGCAAACCGCCAGCCAAACACGGCAACCGCCAGGTGAACGCAATGACCACAAAGCAAGCCTCACACTTTGACACACTGATTGACAAACAGATCGCCGGCCAAGACCTGACCGACATCGAACACGCCGACTACCACCGCCTATGCGATCAGTGGGAAAAAGAAAACCCGGTACCGCAGACCATGTACCCAGACTTCATGTAAGCAATCGCACCAGCACCCCACCTCCAAAAAACGGGTTCGCATCACCATGAGCATGACCAAAACAGAAGTTCAACGCTTACAGAAACTGGAAAAACTCAGAGAGTCCCAACCGTGGCTGGACGACGCGCAAGACGAAGAGTACGAGCACCTGAGAACTCTGAAGTACCAGATTGATCAGTACAGCGAGCTGGAATCCCGCGACAAGTTTGGCCTGGCCATGCTGGACGAAGATCGCAACGAGCTGGAGTATCTGCGAACTCTACCGCGGATTCAGGCGATGATCCTGGCCGGAGAAGCAAAAGCTCAAAAAGCTCAAAAAGCCAAAATGAATTGCCCTACACACCCTGGAGAAATGTCATGAAAAGCAATACCCGTGTAACTGGAATTACAGCTTCGGCTTTGTTGATTGGTCTTTTAAGCGGCTGTGCGTCTTCTGGCGGCGGCAGTCTAAAGGTTTACGAAGAAAATCACAGTCGTGCCTGGAATTTGACTCACTCCGTAGGTATGACGAAGCTGAAGGACTCCACAGTTCCTCGCGACCAAATCCCGAACGCCATTCTCGGCGGTCTCGATACAGGCATTGATGTCTGGTACTTCATGGACAGCCAGATGCTCAACATGGACTTCGGCAACGCACTTGGCCTTGGTCTAATCGGGATGATGAGTCGTCAAGAAGAGCAAAGTGAACGAAGCTCGATTGTCGCTTGGATACCTCAAGAGGCCGTCGAAAGTCGAGATGTCGCGCATCTTTGGCTCGGGGATCAGCTGAGAGATGCTACCACCACAGCCATGGAGACCCTTGAAATTGAGGGAGAAGTAGAATTCCACAATAGAGAAAAGAAAGTTCCTTTTTCAGCGGCCTACTATGAAACTATGATTAGAGGTGTGAAGAAAGATGGGACAAAATGCGGCGCTTACATCCGGACTTATTCGGAAATAATCTCCGAACTACAACCCCTGCCAGACTTCTTAGCTAAAGAGACCCAAGGCTATCAGGTTTATGCGGGACACCCTGCAAAATTTCCACGGATCTCAGTTTACTGCGCAAGCACATCGAT
>Ga0314772_1000705_pt1 | contig 17114 bp, 15 predicted proteins | sample MetaGCBIW2018_FD_204520 | JGI IMG/M metagenome (GOLD analysis project Ga0314772, IMG submission 204520) | Cryopeg brine microbial communities from Beaufort Sea near Barrow, Alaska, United States - CBIW 2018 | ecosystem: Environmental > Aquatic > Marine > Coastal | place: USA: Alaska | collected... | reverse complement strand
CTTTTAATCCTTTTGTTCTTACAGACCCTTATCGGAGTGGAATCAATAAAGGCTATTCCAGTTCCTTCTCCCAGACAGCAGGTTTTCAGCAAGATGACCATGGGCAAAGATGCGGATTGCATTAATTGGTCTCAAAAATAGTTTAAACTATGCACTTTAGTGCATTTCGCTTTAGCTTCTAAAAAGGTTTACGTTGACAAATGTCAGAGCAACGGAGCAATGGACCTACAGTTTCTCGACTTACAGTTCCTATAGTTTGGTGCACGAAGTATAGATACGCCGTTCTCAAAGGGGATATTAAAATGGGATGTCGAACCCTGCTGATCCAAATCTGCGAGTCAGAGGACGTTAGGATATTGAAGGGAGTTGTATCCAAAGACCATATTCATATGCATTTAGAATATCGTCCTTCTCAAAGCGTGAGTAGTCTTGTGAAAAGACTAAAAGGTCGAAGCTCTCGAATACTCTAGCAGGAGTTTGCTGACTTGAAGAAAAGGTATTGGGGTCGCCACTTTTGGTCCATAGGTTATGGATGTTGGAGTACAGGAAATATAACGGATGAGATGGTCAACGAATATCTTGAGCATCATAGACGTCCAAAAGATGACACCAACGATAATTTTATCATAGAGTGATGAGGTCTAAGGCGACTTCTAGTCGCTACCCCTTAACCTATGGACTTTAAGTCCATAGTGGTTTAGTCTACAAACCTGTTGTAGGATACCGTCTCTGGAAACTGATGGGTCATATGGACAGTTACATAATGGAGATAAAAATGTTTGAAGTTTCTGTACCCACCGGTATGGAACATAACCATGATGGTAATCACCTCGCTGGGGCTCATTTTGGGTTTTCTCTTGGGCTTGTTCCCCAAAAGGCTGTTTTTGATGGATTTATCAAATTCAATGCAGAATTCATCGATTAGATAGAAAATTTCGATAATTTTATTGTCAGTCAAGGTCATGTTTTAGTAGTTAATGTATTGATGTTCAACACTTTAATATAACGAAAAAACATGACTTTTTCCTGTTTTATACCCTATTTTTATACTTTAACCATACTTTTTTTAAATAAATCAATGGATATTGAGATAGAAATAATTATTCATTAAAAAAGTAGGATATATTGAAGTTGGATGACTATGATCAGCTTGATTCAACATCATTTTGCCTGAGGAGATAAATCGAACTCAGGTTAGTAAGGTGACAGCAACGTTTGATCTAGACCAAATCATTACCGGAGATGATGGGAAAGGCGCACAAGAAGTATTCCTATATGTGAGCAAGACATCCATTGCGGATAACCGAACCAGCATCGCTAATACCAATAAAGGTGAAGAAGATCTGAATTTGTCATCCATCAGTTTGGAACTGATAGTTCCGCAAATAGTTCCTACACAAAATTATGCCTATGCCAGAATTGGGGTAAGAATCGATGGTGTTGAGGATATGATATTCTAAAAAATAGTCAAAGTAGATCTGTAAATCATTTTTGGGTTAAAGTCGGGGTACCCAGACCTTGAGATGGGTTCTGGGTGACTCGGCTTATTTATCGTATGTTTAGAAAAAACTATACCATGCATCTTCTCCTCTGCCTTTTCCTAGCATTCGGGTCTTGCTCCGAGTCCTCTGAGTGCCAAAACATCACTCCTGATAATCTGACAATAAGCGATACACTCCGATATACTAACCCTGTTTTCGAACCTGTGTTGGCAGATCCAACGGTAGTGAAAGTTGGTGATGAATTTTTTGCCTACGGCACAGAAGACAACTGGGGCGAAGAGGGCGGCTACCACTTGGTACCAGTGATCAAATCCATAGATCTGGTACACTGGGAAGTAGTCGGCAACTCAATGGTAAAAAAACCAGATTGGAAAGAGCGGGGAGGTATCTGGGCACCGGATGTGACAGAAGTGGGAGATCAATTTTATATGTACTATTCCTTTTCCACTTGGGGAGATCCAAATCCGGGAATTGGATTAGCGATCGCTGACAAGCCAGAAGGTCCCTTTATAGATCAGGGGAAAGTATTTGACTCTGAAGAAATCGGCGTGTCCAATTCCATTGATCCATTTTATATAGAAAAGGACGGGAAGAAATTCCTGATGTGGGGAAGTTTCCACGGACTATTTCTCACTCAACTAACAGCCGATGGTAAACAGCCTACTGGTAAGAAAATCCAAGTGGCTGGCAATCAGCTCGAAGCGGTCTATGTCTATGAAAAAAACAAGTATTACTACCTTTTTGGATCGACAGGAACCTGTTGTGAAGGAGCTAAAAGTACTTACAGAGTGCTGGTAGGCAGATCTGAGAAGTTGGAAGGACCATATTTGGATAAGAATGGAAAACCTATGTTGGACTTAGACTCGGGAACTTTAGTCGTAGCGACAAGCATAAGTGGAAATGGCTATGCCGGTCCAGGGCACAATGCTGAGATAGTTACTGATGATGAAGGTCAGGATTGGCTGCTTTATCATGGAATGGAAAAGCAACACGCCAAGTTGAATAATGGCGTAAATCGTAGAGTTCTTTTACTTGATAAAATAAATTGGGTTGATGGATGGCCGAGTATTTCTGGTAAAGAACCAAGTATTAGTCCTCAGGTATCCCCAATTTTTTAAACGATCAGAAACCTATGAGATTCTTTCCATTTACTTTTTTTTTAGTGCCGCTGTTTCTGAGTTATTCACTGGCAATTGCGCAGCAAAGTGTAAACCTCTCAGCATTTTCTTCTAAGGAAGGGGCAACTGTGGTAGAGGAAAAAAACTTGGTGACTGTGACATGGCCTTCCGGAAATGGAGCACAGGGAGTTTTGAAACTGGACATGAAATCTGGTTCACCCCTTTTTAGCAGTATTCAGCTTAAGGATTCCCAAGGAAATCACGAAATCAGCCATGCTGTCGATCCGTTATTTTTGCTGACTGTAGGCCAGCGAGACCTGAGTAAGGAAAGTGGTTGGGATATCTTTTTTGACAGGACGGCTTACAATCCTTACGAGACGTTTAAAGTAAGTTTAGAAAAGAAAAACATCACTGTAAAAAGTGAGGGAAAGCGTACGATCATTCAGGTGAATTCCATGAAGGCGGGAAATTTCGATGGCTGGCTGGAGATTACATTATATCATGGCAGCCCACTGCTGAACATGGCGTCAGTGATGAACACGAATGAAGATGCGAAAGCAATTATCTACGATGCGGGTTTGGTCAGTGATACTAAGGCTTGGAACGAGATTTTTTGGGCTGATGCGGAAGGTTATTTGCAGTCTTCACTTAACACCGAAACCGACTCGAAAAGTGAGAATCTTGCAGTCAAATACAGAACAATTATCGGAGAGGGCCAGGCTGGAAGTCTGGCAATTTTCCCTCCACCACACCAGTATTTTTACCCTCTGGACAATGCTTACAATCTTAAATATGTCTGGTTTGGATCCGATTATCGGGAGTTGGTAGATGGATATGGAATTGGCATTCGTCATGATCTGATGGGAGATAATAGACATGTACCATGGTTCAATTCCCCGCCAAATACTGATCAACGACTGAATTTCTTTGTCCTACTTTCGGATTCCAAAGACGGTCAGATTCTCGAAGAGGTGAAGGCGTTTACTCATGATGATCAATACAAGCCGCTGGAAGGCTATCGTACGATGGCCAGTCATTTTCATACCGAGCACATGGACGATATTCTGACAAATAAGCCACTGCCGGACATTCCAGGACATGTGAAAGCGCTGAGATACATGGGTGTAAATATTATGCATCTGGGAGAATATCATCTTGCCGGGAATCCACGGGATCACGGGCCAAGGAGATTGCCCGAATTAGATCTGATGTTTAAGGAAAGTGCAAGATTATCCACAGGTGACTTTTTAATGATTCCTGGCGAAGAGCCAAATATACATTATGGTGGACACTGGATGAACATGTTTCCAAAGCCTGTGTACTGGATTATGTCTCGTGAAGCGGAACAGCCTTTCGTCGAAGAAACCGAAAAATATGGCAAAGTATACCGGGTTGGAAGCAAAGAAGATATGCTACAGCTTTTGGAAGCTGAAAATGGTCTGGCTTGGACAGCTCATGCACGAACAAAAGGCTCTACAGGATTTCCTGATAAGTATAAAGAAGAGGGGTTTTTTCATTCAGATCGCTTCAACGGTGCCGCCTGGAAAGTAATTCCTGCAGACTTGTCACTACCGAATATGGGTAGAAGAGTATTGGATTTGATGGATGACATGGCAAACTGGGGAGAACGAAAATATGTAATCGCGGAAGCTGACCTCTTTAAATTGGAGCCGGATTATGAAATCTACGGGCCAATGAATATAAATTATCTGCAATTGGAAAAGCTTCCAAAATTTGAAGAAGGATGGCAGTCAGTGTTGGATGCGATGCAAACCGGAAAATTTTTCTCCGGAACAGGGGAAATTCTTTTGCCTTCATTTACCATAAATGGAAAGGGAAGTGGAGAGACGCTACTAGCAGATGATCGCGGGAAAGCTGAAGTAAAAGTGACCGTAGATTGGACTTTTCCACTGAACTATATTGAAATTATTTCCGGCGATGGGCAGCATGTTTTTAGGGAGAAAATTGATCTTAGCGAGACACAAGCTTTTGGAACACAGGATTTTCAATTCACTATAAAACTCAAAGATCTAAGATGGATCAGGTTAGAAGTATGGGATATTGCAGCTAATGGAGCATTTACGCAGCCAATTTGGGTGGAGTGAAATTTGAATTGACAGTAATGCTGCGAAAGTTTTTATTCAAGCGACTAATGGTTATCACAAGTAGCTCTTTGAATAGGTGGGAATGTGGAAAGTAGCTTATACTATCCATTAGATACACCTTGAAGATATCATATAATGAATGTTGGTGACGTTATTGAACTGCAGTTATACCTAAACTATTTTAATTAATGACAGGTATTGGATTACTAAAGACCACACATTACAAATGAAAGATGAATAACTGATGCGTCGGATGGCTATGAAATCAACGTTTTTTGGTTGAAGAGAGATCTACGCCTGATAGACAACAAGGAATTATATGAGGCCGCATGTAGCAACTATCCCTTATTACTCTGCTTTATATATGTGAACCTTCTTTAATCCAAGATCCCCATTACAGTGAATGACATTGGCGATTTGTTTTTGAAAGCATTACAGATTTAAAACAGTCCAATTCTGGAGTTGGGGTAGTAAAATGTGATGTGTTGGAAGTTTTTGAATTATTAAGTAGGGATTTTTTAATTCAAACTGTATTTTCAATTGAAAAGATCTTACTCAAAATAACATATGATCGAGACATAGCTTTTTCAGAATTTTGCAGCGAATCTGAAATAGAATGGAAAGAATTTCAGAATAATGGAGTTTTAGAGGCTTTCGTAAGCCCGACACCAGGCGAAAATTTTGGTATGATTACATGGTTAATCTTATTTTATCTGCTGATTTGTCACAAAGTAAATTTGTAAATTCAGAAATACGTACGACTTGAATTTCCAAAATACGTTACCATCCGGCATTTGTAATGCATTCAATGCAAAAGGGAGGTAGAAATGAAAGAAAGGTTTGGGAAAACTCTTTTTTTGAGGAAAGACTGGAATTTTACTCATTCTATATTTCAAAACCAGAATTAGCACAGTATGGTTAAAGTAGGCTATCACCCTACTTACTGTGGGGGTGTATTTCTGTTCGGGAAGTTTACCAACCTACTATAAAATTAGAAAAATAAGTCCATTCAAAAAGCAATTTACAGCATTTAGATCCAGATTGAGTTGGCAGACTCATTTTATTTAAAAATTTTAAAATGGAACCACGAATTCAGTTTGAGGCATTTAATAAGGGGTCTATAACCTTAGACCAACCTTACAAATAGGAGTAGGTGACTGCTTGGAAAAATGCTCAGACAGCTTTTCCATTAGTAGATGCCAGTATAAGAGCGGTTATTGATTTCGGATAGTTGAAGTTTGCAATGCGCACTATGAGTGTTTCATTTCTATTGCATCACCTAGTTCAGTATTTTTCAACCGGTTATGAATGGCTGGCAAGTCAATTCTTAGATTTTGAACTTGGTATTCATTATGTGCAATTGCAAATGCAAGCAGGATTTACTGCACCTAGTATTATTAAAATCTATAATCCCACCAAGAATGCCATAGATCATGATCCGAAAGCACAATTCATAAAAAAGTGGGCGCCAGAATTGGCTGACCTTCCAGCACAGTTGGCAATTGAGCCATGTAAAATCACACTTATGGAGCAACTTATGTATAATTTATTCCAGGAAAAAGCGACCCACTGCCCATAGTAAATAGTTAAGAAACTAGGGCATTCACTTTAGAGCAGCTGTACGGAAAGCAGAATAAGCACTGAACAAGACAGAGAAACAGCGGATTTTGGATGTGCACACGTTAAAAAACAGAAATCTACGACAACAGGATTGGACTTGGGTGGTCTCATATTTTGAAAGTAGATCAATCGATTATGATGTAAGTGCTAGTTGGTAAAACTGGCATAGGCAAGCCTACGAAAGTTGGTAAAAAATTCGGTCCATCAACCACTCAAATATCAGGGCCAGGACTTGATAAGAAAATGGATTCCGGAACTTGTAAGTTTCAATGGCGTACAAGTTCTTATATCCCGGGAATTTAGTATCGCATACTACCCTCGGCCCATTAAAATCTATAAAAAATGGACGAGATCAATTAATTCTATTTCATTGAATTTACAAGAGCTTAAGGATTAATAAGTTATAGTAAACGTTAGACTGAATGAATCAATTAAAAAATATAAAACTATGAAAGTACAATCTTACTTAGCCTTTAATGGAAACTGTTTGGAAGCTTTAAATTTTTACAGCGATTTGTTTGATGCCGAAGTAAAAAACCGTCAAACTTATAAGGATGCAAAAATCGATATCCCTGATTCTTATCGAGATAAATTACAACATGCTGAATTAAAGGGAAAAGGAGTTCATTTTATGGCGTATGATGCCTCTCCAGATACTCCAATAAATCACGGCAATCAAATACATATGAGTGTTGATGCTGATTCGAAAAGTGAGGCTGAAAAAACTTTTGAAGCACTAGCTAGTGGAGGTCAAATACATCATAACTTTCTTGAACGCGACTGGGGATATTACGGCAGATGTACAGATAAATATGGAATTAATTGGATGGTAAATTGTGAAAAATAATTATTTTATAGGCTAAGGAGTGTAGTCATGGAAATAGGTTGTGGATCCCTCATGCATTGATTAGCAGATGGTTCAAATATAACTTCCATTTACTGATTTGCTTAAGAATAAGTATGGGGGTTTCCGCATTCTTTACATTTTCTACTGGGAGTCGAGCAGAAGGAGAAATCGCTTAGATTTCTTTTCCTTTTTTCAGTTGGTCAAATGGAAAAGGAGAGGGGTTTGTTCAGATGATCTTGTTAAACCTCTACTCCACCCATTTTTCCAATTCCTTTAATTCACTACACACTTCAGCACAGTTGAATATTTATAGGTTGAACTTTCGCCTTTAGGCAGCGAAAGGGATTTTCTTGTAGTGTCTGAAGTAAAAGTAAATTTTTTTTTGATCTGGACTTCAGTGGATTCCTGCTCAGACTTTTTATTACCAAAGGAGGAATATAACTCTGATCTAAATAGGGAAACAATAGGATGGTCAAAGTTTTCCACTAATTATTTATTTAATAATACAAACAGTTAATCGCTTCCTTTTAAGCGATTTATAAAATATATTTTAACTATAGGCAGCAGAATGCACGGCTTAAATTACCGGACGAGCAATACAGGAGGCGGATCTAGCATAAGTCCTCATGCATCACCAATTTTGGAATAGATCCATAAAAATACCCAGAAAGTGTGGAGTAAATTTTATCACCGTGATCGGTGACATTAAAGTATTGCCTTTGATATTTAAGGTCATTTTAAATTTTCATTATTAACTTGGCATACATACCTATTATCTATTTCAATAACATTAACCCAAACCTATTATGAAAAAGACGTTCACTAGAAACACTACTAAAATCAAACCTAATTTGAAACAAGGTGTTGCGATATCAGGGACATTTATCCTCCCAAAAACTGCTAAAAATGTTAAGAAACCCTTTTAAATCAACACTTTACGTAATTGTTATTGTTGGCTTGGTTTCTTGTGGTACTAGCAATAAATCCGATAATTCAGTCACTTTAGTTGACAGAATTCCCACAGAAAATACAAATGAATTCTACGTCAGCAATCGTGCACCTTTGGTGCCCAGTGCGCTGATTAAGCTTCCCGTAGGTGCTGTGAAGCCTGAGGGATATCTCATAGAATATCTGATTCGTCAGAAAAACGGCCTAACCGGCAATCTCGGTGAGATCTCTGCTTGGCTTTCTAAGGATGACAATGCTTGGCTTTCTAAGGATGGCACTGGCAAGTGGGGCTGGGAAGAAGTGCCCTACTGGCTGAAAGGGTATGCCAATATCGGGTACATCATGAATGATCAGTCCATGATCGACGAGTCTATGATCTGGCTGGAAAGTGTGCTGAGTAGCCAGCGGGAAAATGGAGACTTTGGACCAACCCTTATGGATGGTGATCATCCTGACTTTTGGGCCAAAATGATTATGCTCTATTGCCTTCAGTCCTATTACGAATATTCTCAGGATCAGCGTGTTATCGAATTGATGACCAATTATTTCAACTATGAGTTGACAGTTCCGGATGAGGAATTTTTGGAAGGATACTGGCAGCGACTTCGTGGGGGAGATAATCTTCACAGCGTGATCTGGCTGTACAATCGTACTGGAGACAAGTTTTTGCTGGACTTAGCAGAGAAAATTCACCAAAATACCTCCGATTGGGGAGGCCGGAATCTGCCGATAGCCCAAGTGAAAAATTACTACCAAGTCAGGGGTGGCGGAGAAGTTCCTGATTGGTATGGTGATCAGGTGGATTGGCACAATGTCAATCATGCGCAGGCATTTCGTGAGCCGGCTCAGTATTACTTATTGAGCAAAGACGAAAAAGATCTGGAGGCAACGTATGAAAACTTCAATATTATCCGTGATCATTTCGGCCAGGTTCCAGGCGGAATGTTTGGTGCGGATGAAAATGCCCGTCCCGGCTATGCAGATCCACGTCAAGGCGTGGAAACCTGCGGGATGGTGGAGCAGATGAATTCAGATGAACATTTGTTGAGGATTACAGGCGATCCATTCTGGGCAGATCATGCGGAGGAAGTAGCATTCAATACCTATCCAGCCGCCGTGATGCCGGATTTCAAATCTTTGCATTACATCACCTCGCCAAACATGGTTTTGCTGGATGCGGAAAATCACTCCCCCGGAATTGGCAACAGTGGTCCGTTTCTGATGATGAATCCATTTAGCTCACGTTGCTGTCAGCATAATCACTCACAGGGCTGGCCATACTTTATCGAAAATCTTTGGATGGCTACTCCGGACAATGGGGTAGTGGCGGCAATGTATGGAGCCAGCAAGGTAGCAGTGAAAGTTGGTGACGGCACTCTGGTAACTATTGAGGAAACAACCCACTATCCATTTGAAGAGGAAATCAAATTTGCAGTGGGCACAGAGAAGCAAGTTGATTTCCCACTTTATCTGAGAATTCCTGCTTGGGCAAAAGGAGCTTCCATCACCGTGAATGGCGAGATAGTAAAGGACAATATTTCAGGAATTGGCTTTGCAAAGATTAGTCGAACCTGGATAAATGGCGATCAGGTATCCCTGACGCTCCCGATGGAAATTCAAACCAAAATCTGGGAGAAAAATAACAACAGCCTCAGCGTTAGCCGTGGGCCATTGACGTACTCACTCAAGATTAGAGAAAAATATTTTAAAAAGGACAGTGACCAAACAGCGATTTGGGATTCCAAATGGCAGAAAGGTGCCGACACGAAAAAATGGCCATCTTGGGAGATTCACCCCGTAACGGACTGGAACTACAGTTTGGTTGTGGATGAAAATGATCCCGCTTCTTCTTTTGAAGTGATGGAGGGAAATTGGCCTACCTCTGATTTTCCGTTCACATTAGAGGAAGTTCCGATTAAAATCGTGGCCAAGGCGCGTCAGATTCCAGAGTGGCAAATGGATCAATACGGTTTGGTGGGAGAATTGAAAAATCTTCCCAAAACCTCTGATCAGCCCATAGTAGATGTAACGCTAGTTCCAATGGGAGCTGCAAGACTGAGAATTACAGCTTTTCCACAATTAGATAATAATCCAAAAATCAATGAATAGGCAGTTTAGCTATTTAAGAACCATCGCCTCGCTTTTTCTCATTTTTTGCTTTACAAGTGTAGGAGTTGGTCAGGACAAGGCATTTGAAAATCCTGTATTGGCGGGAGATCGTCCAGATCCTACCGTAGTGAAAATAGGTGAAGTTTATTACGCTTCGGCCACGTCAAATGAGTGGGCACCACTTTTCCCCATCTTCAAATCCACAGATATGGTGAATTGGGAACTGGTAAATTACATTTTCCCAGAAGGAGCACCGACTTGGGCGAAGAACAACTTTTGGGCACCTGAACTTTCCTACGATGAAAAACAGGGACAAATCTACGCATACTATTCCGCACGGGACAAAAACAGCAATCGCCTAAGTGTGGCTGTCGCAAGTGCAGATTCTCCAGAAAGTAAGTTTACAGATCACGGACCACTGGTGGCGCAAGAGTACGGTTCTATTGATGCTTTTGAAACGCGAGACGAAAATGGGAAACTCTATGTACTGTGGAAGGAAGACGGAAATAGTAAAGGGCAGATAACTCCAGTTTGGGCACAGGAAGTAAATGAAGTTCGAGCTGAATTAATCGGATACAAACAGGAACTTTTCCACAATGATCAACCGTGGGAAGGAGGACTGGTAGAAGGAACAGCCATTTTCAGAAATAACGGCTATTTCTATGCGACTTATTCTGCACGTGGCTGCTGTGAAATTTCCTGTGACTATGTCACTGGCGTAGCACGAAGCAAAACACTTTTGGGGCCTTGGGAAAAATATGATATGAATCCGGTTTTGAAAGATAATGACAACTGGAAATGTGCGGGGCACGGAACTTTGGTGGAGAAAGGCGGCGACTTCTGGATGTTTTATCATGCCTTCAATACTGAAGGAAGCGTATATGTGGGACGCCAGGGTGTTTTGGAGAAAATCGAATGGTCTGCCGATGGATGGCCATTTTTGGCAAATAATGCTGGTTACCAACGAAGCAAGGAATCGCTGGAATTTAGTGATGATTTCAAAACACGACTAGATCCTATTTGGCAATGGAGAGTGACGCAAGATATCCAATACGAAACAGGCAAAGACGGATTGAAACTTCAGGCTTCTGAAGAGAAGGAGACCTTAGGAACACTGCTTGTTCAAGGCACCAAATCACTGGATTATCACTACGAGGCGACGGTAGTTCCTGATGGAAAAGCGGAAGCAGGATTGGCAGTGATCGGCGGAGCAAACAACGGTTTCGGGGCTCCACCTGCAGGAATGGTCATTTCTGTGAAGGGAAACCAGGTGATACTTTGGGAGGCAATCAATCAAAAGACAAAAGAAATAGCTACTCAGACGATATCAACTAGTAAAGAAGTAAAGTTGATTGTGAGCATGAAGGACGGATACAAAATGACAACCTCAGCTATTGTAGATGGAAAGACGATCCAAGTTAGGGGAGAACAAGATGTAAAGCATCTGGTGCCTTGGGGCATGGGCTTTATACTAGGATTGGTAGCAAAAGGAGCCACGGATTCCTATGCGAATTTCAAGGGAGTGAAGATTTCATACTAATCAATATTAGATATACGATGAATTTTTCCACAATATTCAACGGAGCTCGCTTTATCCTTGTCATTATGGTAGGCATTTTGGCGGGCGCGTGCCAATCAGAAAATATAACCGATCAGGTTGTTAAGGTGGAAGAAAAATCCAGTTTTATTAATCCAGTTTTGGATAGAAATTTTCCTGATCCTACTGTAATTCGCGGTAGAGATGGAGTTTTTTATGCCTATGGGACCAATAACACTACGTCCGATTCTCAGACAAATATTCAGCTAGCGAAGTCCGAAGATCTGATCACTTGGGAGTACTTGGGTGATGCCATGCCGCAGGGACCGGATTGGGCGGATAAGGATTTTTGGGCTCCTCACGTACAATATGAGGCTAAATCTGAAACTTACTTCTTGTATTACTCTGGTGAATCTACCGATCAAGACGTCGGGAAATGTTTGGGTGTAGCTACGTCGAAATCTCCTCTAGGTCCGTTTGTCGATAAGGGAGAACCACTGCTTTGCGGAAAAGAATTTATCAATATTGATCCGATGAGTTTGACTGAAAATGGTGAGCGTTATTACTTTTGGGGATCTGCTTTTGAGCCCATTAAATTGAAAAAGCTAACCAGCGATGGGCTATCATTTACAGATCAAGCAGCGCCTGAGATAATGATCTCTGTTGGCGAGGATTTGGATTACAGTAATCTCATCGAAGGCGCTTGGGTGCATAAGAAAAACGACTATTACTACCTTTTTTATTCTGGTGACAATTGCTGCGGTGACGGTGCAAACTATGCTGTGATGGTCGCTCGATCCCACCATTTAGCTGGGCCATATGAACGCTATGGAGAAAATCACCAAAATGGAAGTTCTGTGATTTTAGCCAAAAATGATCGATGGTTGGCTCCAGGGCATAATTCTATTATAACTGATGATGCAGGAGACGATTGGATTTTCTATCATGCTATAGATCTAAAAAATAAATCTAAAGGCCGGGTGATGCTTATGGATAAGATAATTTATGTAGATGGATGGCCTTCAATAAAAGGAGCAAGCCCATCTATAGGACAAGAGGACGGGCCAGTGATTGAGGAGTAGTTAGTGTCAAGAAGCTGTCATTTAGTATTGCAATTTGCTAATGTTGTTTAATTATGTCTTGCAGTATTAAGTCAATTAATATGTATATAAGAATCTCAAATACAATAAACCTATGACCATGAAAAACACACTAATTTTTGGCGCATGCCTGCTTTTTGCGCAGCAGACAACCACAGCACAAACAAGTGCCTACAAACCCGTCGAGGGGAAAATAATGACTGAGTGGGCAGCTCAGGTGACCCCTGAAAATGTCCACCAGGAATATCCCCGACCGCAGCTAACTCGAGAAAATTGGGTGAATCTAAATGGTCTTTGGGACTACGCTATCAAGCCAAAAGGACAGGCTGTTCCCTCAGAGTTTGATGGGGAAATCCTCGTGCCTTTCGCAGTGGAATCAGCGCTCTCGGGTGTCGCCAAAACTGTGGGAAAAGACAATGAACTTTGGTACAACACGAATTTTCCCACTCCAAAAAAATCAACCAGAGATCGATTATTGCTTCATTTTGGAGCTTCTGACTGGGAAACCGAAGTGTTTGTAAATGGCAAAAGCGCAGGGAAGCATCAAGGTGGATATGATCCTTTTGATCTTGATATTACTGAGCACCTGAAAGCTGGTAAATCTCAAAACTTACAAGTTCGCGTGTGGGACCCAAGTGATGACGGACCACAGCCTCGTGGCAAGCAAATAAAAAACCCAAATAGTATCTGGTACACTCCGGTGACTGGAATCTGGCAAACTGTATGGTTGGAGACTGTACCGTCGGCGTATATTTCAGGCCTGAGAAATACCTCTGACATCAAGAGCAAGCAGCTTTTGGTAACTCCAGAAGTGAGTGGTGTTGCTACTGGTCAGCTGGTGAAAGTATCCGCGTGGAAAGGTGGAAGCATGATCGACGAGCAAACTATCAGTCCCTTCGAAACAGCCAAATTGACACTAAAGGACGCTGAACTTTGGGCTCCTGGAAATCCAGTATTGTACGATCTGAAAGTAGAATTAATCGATGGCAAGAAAATAGTGGATGCTGTGGGAAGCTATGCGGCTTTGAGAGAAATCAGCATGGCTCCAGACGCCAATGGTATTCAAAGAATGATGCTTAATGGTGAATTTTTATTCCAATACGGCCCGTTAGATCAAGGATGGTTCCCTGATGGATTGTATACCGCCCCAAGTTACGAAGCGATGATTTTTGACATCCAAAAGACTCAGGAAATGGGTTTCAACATGATTAGAAAGCACGTAAAAGTAGAGCCTGCTACTTGGTACCATGCCTGTGACAAGATGGGAATGTTGGTTTGGCAAGACATGCCAAGTGGAGATATGGGGAATGGTTGGGAGATGAAGCTTGCAGTTTTGGGAAGTCAAACTGATCGAGATAGAACGGAACAGTCCGAGGCGATTTACAGAGAAGAATGGAAAGAAATCATGGATGATTTCTATAATTTTCCTTCCATCGTGGTTTGGGTGCCATTTAATGAAGCTTGGGGTCAGTTTAAAACCAAAGAAATTGCGGATTGGACTAAGAAACATGATCCCTCTAGGTTAGTAAACAGTGCCAGTGGAGGAAATTTCGAGATGGAAGGCACCAAGATTGCTGGAGATATCGTTGATTTGCATAATTATCCAGATGCAAAGATGCCTGCTCCAGGGATCTACGGAAAAGAAAATATTCTCGTTTTAGGCGAATTTGGAGGTTTAGGGCTTCCTGTAGATGGTCACGTTTGGCAACAGAAAGATAATTGGGGTTACCAAAGTTTCAAGAATGAGGAGGAGCTTTTTGCACGTTACCAAGGGTTAATTGATCACTTGGCGACATTGGTAGAAGCTGGCCTTTCAGCAGCAGTTTATACACAGACAACCGATGTGGAAATAGAGACTAACGGACTGATGACTTATGATAGAAAGGTCATCAAATTTGATGTGTCAAAGATGAAAAGCATACATTCACCTTTATTTAAAAAGTGATCATAATGAAGAATAATTTTAACAGAATCCTTGGAGCAACCGCACTGGGAATTTTACTTTACAGCTGCGAAAGCAAACCTAAAGAAGAAGTAAAAACAGAAGAACCTCAGAAAGAGGTTTTTGGAACAACTTTTAAAGATAAAAAAGTGGAGACTTTTGAGATTAAAAATGCCAAAGGTATGAAAATGAACGTCACTAATTTCGGCGCACGCGTGACCAACTTGTGGGTGCCGAATAGAGATGGCAATCTAGTGGATGTGGTATTGGGATTTGATACGCTGGATGAATACGTCAATAGCAGCGAGAAATATTTTGGTGCATCGATAGGACGCTATGGCAATCGAATAGCGAATGGAAGATTTAGCTTGGACGGTACCGAATATACCTTGCCGATCAATAATAATGGACAGACACTTCACGGTGGACCAGATGGATTTGACTTTGTAATTTGGGAAGTGCAAAAGTCAGGAGACAACGGATTGATCTTTAGCTATATGTCAGCGGATGGTGAAGAGGGTTTTCCTGGAGAATTGAAAGTGAAAATGACTTACATCCTGACTGATGAGAATGATTTTAAAATCACTTATGAGGCAGAGACTAATAAGAACACAGTCTTGAATCTGACTCATCATTCTTTTTTCAATCTAAATGGAGCGGGAAATGGCAACGTGCTTGATCATACCATGAAGATCAATGCGAGCAAATACACCCCAGTAAATGAAGTACTGATTCCTACTGGCGAACTCCCTGCAGTGAAGGGGACTCCATTTGATTTCACTACCGCAACTAAAATCGGTGAGCGTATTGATCAGGACAATGAGCAGTTGAAATTTGGTGGGGGCTATGACCACAACTGGGTTTTGGATAAAACGAGTGGTGAGTTGGCAGAAGCAGCAGTGGTTTATGCTCCTACCACTGGAATTGAGATGCAAGTTTGGACTACTGAGCCGGGAATTCAGTTTTACAGCGGAAATTTCCTTGATGGATCAGTCAAAGGAAAAGAAGGTAAATCGTATGAATTGCGTGGGGCCTTTTGCTTGGAGACTCAGCATTTCCCTGATTCTCCCAATCAGCCAAACTTCCCTTCTACGGAATTGAAGCCAGGAGAAAAATACGAACATACCTGTATTTACAGGTTTGGGACAAAGTAAAAATGAAAAACCATCCTGAGAAATTGGGATGGTTTTTTTGTCAACTAATTAGAATTTATATTGCATATTTTGCTTCATAAAATTTATTAACCTTTCGTATTTTTCACAAACCTCTACCGAGTATCGTGGATCAATGCGCCAATTCTAAAGGTCTCAAAGCCGACTTCAAGTTCGTTTCGCTCCTTGCTTTCACGTTTCCCGTAGTTTTTATCCTTGAACTCTTCAAGAGTCATCAAATTATCCGTTTTCATATTCTGCTATTCTTTTTGAATCGTCCGTCCAAAATTACTTTCCAGACGAGATCATCTAAAGAATTTCTTTATGAGAAAACACTGAATTCAAAATTAAACCTTAGTTGATAAATCCATTCTCTCCCTCTTGAAATAAAGCAACCTCAAAAAAGTAGGGAATACCAAAAGTAGCATCGGAAGCCAAACCACAAGCCCTCCAAAGACTGCAACGGCAAGTGGCTGCTGCATTTGCGCTGCCGCTTCAATGCCCAAGCAAGAGGAACCTATAGCGGTCATCAATTTTGGACGGATTCTTAATGCTATGGCATACTTGATTGACTGGTCCACATCAGTAGAGTGATGCAAGTTCTGTCGATATTGTGCCAACGTGAAAATAGAATTTTCAGCCAAAATACCCACAATTATAATGATACCTGTGTAGCTGCTGACATTCAGTGGAATATTAGTCACGTGCAAAGCGATAATGCAACCGCACATTCCCATTAAGGATATGAAAAGCAGAAGTAGTGAAAGGAGCCACTCTTCCCCATAAGTTAATGTGAAGAAGATAGCTGAAAAATATAGGAGATATAATCTTTGATGTATCTGCTGTTATTTTAATGCAACCAATTTCAAAAATATCAATTTAAAGGAAACGCACATATTTAGGGTCTGCTTAGAAAATATAAAAGAGGGACTATTGATACAATTAAGGAGTTATTTTTGGAATTTAAGGGAAGACAAGTGCAAAAGACTTCCAAAAGGCGTGCACCATGCAGCGAATACACCAGCCAAGCTCAACTTTCTTTCGCCGGATTTGAAACTCCCTTCTATAACGGTTTGGATCCTTGTAACCGATGGGTTGTACTTAAGTTCGCAGATTCCCTGGGACCAGCTGGTAG
>Ga0314772_1000704_pt1 | contig 17136 bp, 19 predicted proteins | sample MetaGCBIW2018_FD_204520 | JGI IMG/M metagenome (GOLD analysis project Ga0314772, IMG submission 204520) | Cryopeg brine microbial communities from Beaufort Sea near Barrow, Alaska, United States - CBIW 2018 | ecosystem: Environmental > Aquatic > Marine > Coastal | place: USA: Alaska | collected... | reverse complement strand
CTCCACCACTGGTAGGCGCCATCGCCCGAGTCGCCCCCTCTCGCAGCATGTTTGCGGGAACGGGTTGCGGCTCGGGCGATCGTCGTTTGCGGCGCGAAGCGCCGTGCTAGCTTTCCAATACGCGCCGAAGCGGGAGAAGCAATGAAGATCACCGAAGCTATTCATATTGAAGCACCAGTCGAGCGAGTGTTTAGGGTCTTTTGCGATCTCGACAATGCCGCTGAGAATCTCAGCGGCATCCTCAAACTCGAAGTACTCGAGGGCTCGGCACAGCTCGGCTTGGGTACGAAGTGGCGTGAAACGCGTGTGTTCGCTGGCAAGGAAGCCACCGAAGTGATGTGGGTGACGTCATACGAACAGGATGTTTCCTATAGCGTCGACGCGGAATCAAACGGCACTCACTACCGCAGCGTCTACACGTTCACTCCCAGTCACGGTGGCACTCGAGTCGACTATAGATTCACGGCCACTCCGCTGACGTTGGGAGCGAGGATCATGAGTGTTGTGGGCTTGCTATTCCGCGGTGTGATGAAGAAAGCGCTCACTCAGGATCACCACGATCTGAAGACTCTGTGCGAAACCGACGCGCGCTAAGCAGCCAAGATTCGCTGTGCTACTTCGAGCGCAGCGCGGCTTCATAAAGCTCGCGCTTGCTCAGCCCGGTCTGCTCGGCAACCTCGGTTGACGCTTCTTTGAGCCTGGCGCCATCAGCAACGAGGGCGAGCACATAGGTAACGGCGGTCGGAAGGTCGGATGTAGCGGGCGGAGCGCCCTCAACGACGAGGCAAATTTCGCCTCGAGCGCCGTCTTTGAACTTGGCAGCGAGTTCGGCTGCCGTGCCACGCGCAACTTCTTCGTACATTTTGGTGAGCTCACGGCAGACAACAGCGCGGCGGTCGTCGCCGAGCGCGGTGGCCAGGTCAGCGAGCGCAGCGGGCAAACGATTGGGGCTTTCAAAGAACACCATCGTGCGCTCTTCGCGAGCGAGGCCACGGAAGTAGGCAACACGACCCTTGCGCGGCAAGAAGCCTTCGAAACTGAAGCGGTCGGTGGGGAGGCCTGAGACGGCGAGCGCCGTGAGAACCGCACTCGGTCCTGGCAGAGCAGTGACGGTAACTCCGGCGGCGGCGGCCGCCGAAACGAGAGGGAATCCGGGATCGCTGATGGCGGGCATCCCGGCATCGCTGAGCACGAGAACGTCGGCATCGCGGGCCAGCTCGACAATCTCGGCGGCCTTATCTGACTCATTGTGTTCGTGTAGCGGGATCAGTCGTGGCCGATTGTCGATGCCGAGCGCGCGCATGAGATGGATGGTCGTTCTGGTGTCTTCGCTGGCGATCACCTCAGCGTTTGTCAGGGCCTCGATGAGGCGCCGGGAAGCGTCGCCAAGGTTGCCGATAGGGGTCGCCGCAAGGATGATCACTCGCCCATTCTCCCACCCGTTCCCTGCATGTGTTGTGCGCGAGGCACTCGCGCGCTAGGCACCCCCGTTGAGGTCGTAGTGTTGCACTATGTCGACTCCGCCACCCTTGAGAGGCACACCCTTGGGCGCGGTCATGCTCGTGGTGTTGGGGCTCATATTTCAAGACGTCGGAGCCTCAGTAGCGGTCTTACTATTTCCCGAGGTTGGCCCAGGCGGAATGGTGTCACTGCGGCTCGTTTTCTCGGCCGCAATTTTGCTGGCCATCGCCCGACCCAACCTGCGCGCCATCTCGCTGCGCGCCTGGGCAATGGCTGTCACCTTTGGCGTCTCGCTCGGCGGCATGAACCTCCTGTTTTACGAAGCCCTCTCGCGCGTTGACCTCGGGGCAACCGTGACGATTGAAGTGCTCGGCCCCCTCGTGCTTTCCGTCATCGTCGCCCGGCGTGCCAGCGCCTGGCTGTGGGCGCTACTCGCTTTCGCCGGAGTCGCCCTCCTCAGCCTCGGCAGCATCGGCGCCCTCGACCCTGTCGGAGTCGCTTTCGCGCTCGCCGCCGCTGTGTCGTGGGCTGGCTATATTTTGGCCTCCCGCAAAACCGGCCAAGTCTTTGCCGGGTTGGATGGCCTCGCCATTGCCATGGCAATCGGAGCGGTCATCAGCTTGCCCTTTGGTATTGCGCAAGCCGGCAGCACCCTTCTTGAACCCTCAATTCTTGTGCGCGGCCTCGCCGTCGCGATCTGTTCCTCCGCCATCCCCTACGCCCTCGAACTGGTTGCGCTACGCCGCATCTCCGCCGCCGCATTCTCCGTGTTGATGGCACTCGCCCCCGCAATCGCAACCGGGGCCGGATTCTTCGTACTCGGGCAGAGCATCACCCTTATGCAAGGCGTCGGAATCGCACTCGTGATCGCGGCATCCATCGGGGCAGTGCGTGCGGCATCCCGAATACCGGGCGAACCCGGCGCAGGGCCGAACGCATTGCTGCCGGAAGAGACCCCGCTGTAGCACTGAGTATCTCGAGTTGGGGCACAAGTTGCCCCGTGTCCGGTGGGTGTGCGCGGTAGTCTGAGCCTGTGAATGCGGGTCTCGCCACTGACGTAAGCCTCCATGAGGCATGGTCCTTGGGCGCGCAATGGGTCAGCGCCGCAGCCGCCGTTCTGGCCGTGTTCGTTGCCGCAGTCTTCGGCTGGCTGACCCTCGCCAATAACCGGCGCTCAAGAGACAACCAAGAGCGAGCGACCCTCACCGCCGTGACAGATCAACCGAATGAACCACGGACGCTCTCCGCCAGACGCGAGAGTCCGAACGGGGCCAACCTCACCATTCGCCACAAGTCGGGCGAACACTGGTTACTGGTCAACGACGGACCCGATGTTGCCCTCACAGTCGAAATTGAGGGGCTCACCGCTCTCGACAAGAAACGCCTCACGACAGTAGCCGCGGAGCCAGACACCCTCAGTCCCGGCGAAGCAAAAGAGTTCATTTTGGTGTCGCGGTTGACCCTCACCGGCCCGGCAAATGTCGTGGTGTCATTCAGAGTCGAGCCCGGCGGATCACTGCTTCGCCGAGTCCTGCTGGTGCCAGCACCCTAACCCCACCCGAGCACGATGTGATCTCCGGCCCCGCTGCCTCACCAGACCAGTGGGAATTACCCTACCGCGGCTTTCGACGAGAAGCGCCAGCGCTGAGTAGCATTACGGGGTGAGCAAGACGACCCCGCGCGAGTTCGACGCCATACTGTCGAGCGATCCGGACAACGCGAACGGCGTCACTACCTCATCCTCCGCCTCCATTGTCGGCGCACGCGGTGACGCTGAGGGTTCGCGTCTTGACCGGTGGTGGGCGACGCGCAGTCCGCTCACTCAGCGACTATTCGGATGGGCTGGGCCGGTGATTGTGGTGTTTGTCGCGCCATTCACGCGACTGGTGGGGCTCGGGCATCCAGCGTCGCTCGTCTTTGATGAGACCTTCTATGTGAAGGACTCGTGGACCCTGGTGAACCTTGGGTATGAGGCTCAGTGGCCCGCCGAAGCGGATGCGCTGTTCAACGGTGGCCACGCCAACATCTTCTTGACCGATGCCGCATTTGCGGTGCATCCTCCGCTCGGTAAGTGGCTGATCGGCCTTGGCATGCTCCCCTCTGGCGGGGAGGACCCATTCGGTTGGCGAATCGCGACAGCCCTCGTGGGCATTCTTGCGGTCGTCGTACTGATGCTGATTGCCAAGAAACTGTTTGATTCCACGCTGCTGGCCACCCTTGCCGGTCTACTGATGGCGATCGAAGGCAATGCGATCGTGATGAGTCGGGTGGCGTTGCTCGACAACTTTGTGATGATCTTCGCGCTGCTCGGCGTTGGGGCAATGCTGCTCGATCGCGAACACTCTGCCACCCGGCTTGCGCTGTGGATCAGCAGACGTGGAGCGCGTGGCGCAGCCACCGAATGGGGCCCTGCCCTGTGGTGGCGACCGTGGCTCATGCTGGCCGCCGTCGCGTTCGGAGCTGCCGCCGCCGTCAAGTGGAACGGCCTCTACTTTTTGGCTGCCTTCGCGGTCTACAGCCTTGTTGTGGATGCACTCGCTCGCCGTCGCGCAGGCATCACGTTCTGGGGCTCCGGCACCCTATTTAGGCAAGCCCCCGTCAGCTTTCTGCTCACGGTGCCGATCGCGCTCCTGGTGTATCTCAGCACGTGGGCAGGCTGGTTCCTCAGCGACAACGGGTACGACAGGCACTGGGCTGAGGACGCCGGCAACGCGTCCGCGGGGGTGCTCAGTTGGATTCCGCGCGACATCCAGAGCTTGTGGCACTTTCAGTCAAGTGTCTACGGCTACCACGTGGGGGAAAGCCGTCCCCACCCGTATCAGGCGAACCCGCTGACCTGGTTGCTGCTCATTCGCCCGACGAGCATGTTCTACGAAAGCTTCGCTCGCGGCGAAAACGGATGCCTGGCGAATGCCTGCGGCGCCTCGATTTCTGGAGTCGCCAACCCCATTATTTGGTGGGCGGCGACCGCAGCGGTTCTGTACCTCCTGTATCGTCTGGTTCGTTATCGCCAGTGGCAGACCGGTTTCATCCTGATGGGCGTCGCTGCCGGGTATCTGCCGTGGGTGCTCTACCTGAACCGCACCGTCTTCCAGTTCTACACAATCGTGTTCGAGCCGTACCTGATATTGGCGCTCGTGGCCGCGCTCGGGGTGATCCTTGGCAGAGCGGATGATGACCGGTATCGACGCACGAGTGGCCTCGGGGTTGTGGCTGTATTTGTCGTCGTCGCCATCGCCGTCAGTGTGTTCTTCTGGCCGCTCTGGACCGGCCAAACCATCGACTACGACCTGCTGCGACTGCGGTGGTGGTTGCCGACCTGGGTTTAAGCAACGCGGGTTGAGGCAGATTTGCCTCGGACTTCATGCTTCCGTGGCGTTCTGTTACGCGAAAACTTCGCTGTGGGCATCCATTTCTGTAGCCTGAGGTCATGGCTGATCAGGGTAGTTCCGACCGAAACTATGGTTTTCGCACGCGTGCGATTCACGCGGGCAACATCCCCGATGCGGCGACGGGTTCTCGCGCCCTGCCGATATACCAGACAAGCGCGTACGTCTTCGATGACACCGCGGATGCCGCAGCCCGCTTCGCTTTGCAGAAGTACGGCAACATCTATTCCCGGCTTGCCAACCCGACTGTCGCGAGCTTTGAGGAACGCGTCGCGTCACTTGAGGGAGGCCTCGGTGCTGTCGCTACCGGCAGCGGGCTGAGCGCACAGTTCATCACTTTCGCCTCCCTGGCGGGTGCTGGCGATCACATTGTCTCGAGCGCCAACCTTTATGGCGGCTCCATTACCCAGTTGGATGTCACGCTGCGCCGTTTTGGCGTCGAGACGACGTTTGTGCGCTCTTCCGATCCCGCCGACTATGCGGCGGCGATCACCGACAAGACGAAGCTGATCTTTGCGGAGACTATCGCGAACCCCTCGGGCGAGATTGCGGACATCGAGGGACTCGCTGAGGTTGCACACGCCCACAACATTCCGCTCATCATCGATTCCACTGTCGCGACCCCGTACCTGAATCGGCCTATTGAGTGGGGCGCGGATATCGTCACTCATTCGGCGACGAAATTCTTGGGCGGCGCTGGCACGACCTTAGGCGGCGTTGTTGTCGAGAGCGGTCGTTTCGACTGGGCAACAGACCGCTTCCCCCTCTTTGATGAGTCGGTGCCGAGCTATGGCGGCCTCAACTGGAGTGGCAACTTTGGCGAATACGCCTTCCTTACGCGACTGCGGGCTGAGCAGCTTCGCGACATCGGGCCAGCACTCTCGCCGCATTCGGCATGGTTGCTCGCGACGGGTGTTGAGACTCTTCCGTTCCGGATGCAGGCGCACGTCGACAATGCGCGCATCGTCGCGGAATGGCTTGAGGCCGACCCGCGCATCGAGACCGTGTACTGGGCCGGGCTTCCGGGCCACCCGCACTTTGACCGCGCCAAGAAGTACTTGCCCAAGGGTGCCGGATCGGTGTTCTCCTTCGAAGTGAAGGGCGGCCGCGCTGTCGGCCAGAAGTTTATCGAGAGCGTTGAGTTGGCCAGCCATCTTGCCAACATCGGTGATGCGAAGACGCTCGTGATTCATCCCGCATCGACGACGCACGCGCAACTCACTGAGCAGCAGTTGATCGATGCCGGTGTACTGCCGGGTGTTGTGCGCATCAGTGTCGGTATCGAAGATCCGGAAGACATTATCGATGACCTCGACCAGGCTCTGACCGAAGCAGTGAAGGGCTAAGGATGTCGACAGAAGAAGTGCAGACCACCCAGCTCAGCAATGGGCTCACGTGCGATCTGCCTGCCAGCTCGCCGCTTGCCAAGCTGCTGAAGTCGCAGCGCACCTGGGTCGGGCCCGACGCGAAGCAACGTCTCGCAATTTTGCGCAAAGCAAAGTCGATCGCGATTGTCGGCGCCTCTCCGAACCCGGCGCGCTCGAGCTACTTTGTGGGCACCTACCTGCTGCAGTCGAGTGACTACCGCGTATATTTCGTGAACCCCAACGCCGACGAGATTCTGGGCCACAAGGCCTACCCCGATCTCGCGTCACTGCCCGAAGTGCCAGACATCGTCGACGTGTTTCGCAAGGCCAGCGACATCCCCGCCGTCATCGAGGATGTGCTCGCACTCGGCGCACTGCATGGTCAATATCCGGCCGTGTGGGTTCAGCTCGGAATCTGGAACGAGGATGCTGCCATCTACGGCGAATCACAGGGGCTCACGGTTGTCATGGACCGCTGCCTCAAAGTCGAGCACGCGCGCTTCAATGGCGGGCTCAACTTGATGGGCTTTGACACCGGGGTTATTTCGTCGCGTCGGGCGGGGCGGTAGGCGCCCTTCGTCGTTGGACTTTTAGCGGACTTTTCACTCGTCGTCCATGACTTCACGCAGAAAGTGCGCGTCGCGCTCGTAGCCTGCGGCGTCCTCAGAGAGTTGAGAGTTTCCGAGTTCATCGGCCTTCGAACGAGACATCTGAGCTAAGTCGTGGAGCCGGATAGCTGCCACGCGAAGAATGTCGCGCCACGTCGCATCCGAACCGTATGCGGTCAGGAGAAGTTCGACCCGACGACGAGCATCATCCATGCCCGGAGCATTGTCTGGCGGCGTGGACGTCAACGGAACAGCCCGCGTCGCGAAATAGGCAATGTCCCACAGCCGCGGCCCTGGCGAGCACATGTCGAAGTCGATTGCTCCCACGATCTCTCCGTCGACGAAAGCAAGATTGTGCGGCGCGAAATCGTTGTGGCAGATCACCTCGGCTGGCACCTTCGCTGGTGACTGCCACCCGGCACCGTCTGAGCCGAATCCGATGCTGGCATCGTGCAGTTGGCGAAGTCGGCGGGCACCCTGCTGAAGCACGGCATCCGTCCACACCCAGTCGGGCAGCGGATACAGCGGCACGTCGCCCTCGATGAACGACAGTCGCTCCCGACCATTCTCGATCCCGAGCGGGCGCGGAGCCCAGTCGACTCCTGCCACAGCAAGGTAGTCGAGGTAGCGGTGCACTGTCGGCGTCCACGGGCCAGCATTGCGAAGCACGGTGTCACCGCTGCGTTCGACGGCGTTCATGTTTCCGCCGGGAAGAAGACCATCCATGGTTTCAGCCTAGGCGGTGGCCTGCGGTGCACTAACTTAGCCGTATGGCTGTAGCTCAGACTCGACGGGCGCGCGCTGCACGACGCCGCAAACGCCGGGTCGATGCTGCCGACAACGATCTCTCTGCCGAGCAGTGGGAGCACCTCAAGCGCGAATGGGGCGGTTGTGCCTATTGCACCGCGACCGAATCCGCGCTGCAGAAGGATTGCGTCCAGCCGATCTCTCGCGGTGGCAGCTACACCGTCGGTAATGTCGTGCCCGCCTGCGGCTCCTGCAACGCCAGCAAAAGTAACAGCGAAGTGACCTCGTGGATGCGCCGCAAACGTCTCGACGAACGCGCCTTCCTCACGCAGTACGTGCACGTTCGGCAGGCGCTCGGGATTCTGTAGCTCGGCTCCCCTAGGTGCCGGACTCAACACACTGATGTACATTTAGATACTTCAAACGTACAATTGAGCCATGTCGACCACCAGCATCGCGGATGCCCGCAAGAACTTTTCCGAGGTCATCGCCACCTCTGAGCGTGAAGCTGTCTTTATCGAGCGGCGCGGACAACGTGCGGCCGTTGTCGTGAGTCCAGAGCAATATGAACGCATGATGGATGCACTGGAAGATGCCGAAGACGTTGCTGCTTTTGACGAAGCGATGGCCAACGAGGGCCCTAACATCCCTTGGGATCAGGTCAAGGCCGATCTGGGCTGGTAGTGACCTACCGTATCGAGGTGACGCCCGCCGCAGCGCGCGCCCTCAAACGAGTCGACCACCAGCACCGCGACCGCATCCGCGGCGCAATCGCCCTCCTGAGCCACGACCCTCGCCCTCCGGGCGCGAAAGCGCTTCAGGGGCGCCCCGGCTTCCGCGTGCGCATCGGCGACTACCGCATCGTGTACACAATTCAGGACGACGTGTTGCTCGTGGTGGTCGTCACGCTCGGACACCGGCGAGACGTCTACGAACGCTAGTTCGCACTCAGCAGCGCCCGCAGTGCGGCCGCATCTGTCAGCGGCAGACGGCACACGAACTCTTCGCAGAGGTACGCCGTCGGTGCGCCCTCGGTCGCGGTGCGGGCCGCAAACAGTTCGAAACCGGATGCCGCAAAAGCGTCAGCCTGAGCCTGAGAGACTGCGACACCAATGCCTCCAGCGCGGTGCAGCTTTCGGGCCAGACTCGTGAGCTCGCCGCCTGTTGAGTCCCTAAAACCGGAGGCCTCGCCGCCAGCATCAGCATCCGCGGTCACGACCACGAGCTGGCGCAGGGGTGCACCGAGCTCCGACATGAGGGCGAGGGCGGTTCCGAACGAGATGGGTTGCTGGGCTGCGAGCTGGCCGACCAGCTTCATGGAGGTCTCAGCGGCATCCCGGTACTGGCTATCGCCGGTGAGGGCGAAGAGGGTGTGCGCTGCGGCGGCCATGGCGCTGAGACCGCTGGGGTGGGCTCCGTCGCTGATGTCGGCTTCGGTCGAGAGACCCTGCGCGGCGAGCACAGAGTCGCTGCCACCGGGGAGGCCGAAGGGTGAACTTCCCGAGCCTGCGGCTCCGGCGGCGAGCGCCCCGTCGATGAGGTCGCGGGCGGCGAGCGCGTAGCGAACTTCGCCGGTAGCGATGGAGAGTTCGAGCAGGCCCTGGGCGAGCATCCCGCTGTCTTCGAGGGTTGCTGCGGCGTCAGAGAGGACGCCGTCGATGGAGGTGCGCACGAGTCGCTCCCCCGCAGGTTCGCCAGTCGAGCTCCCGGCACGCACGTGCTCAGTAAGCAGGAAGTCGGCGGCACCGCGGGCAAGCGCGATCCACTCGGCGTTGTCGTGACGGGCGCCGGCCAGAGCGAGTGCTTCGATCGCGAGACCGTTCCAGCCGGTGAGGATCTTGTCGTCGCGGGGCGGGGCTTCGACGCGGGCGCGGCTTGCGGCATCCAGCGAATAGTAGAAGCCTTCGACGCGTTTGCCGTCAACGGTGCTTTCAGAGTCGAGGCCCGAGGCGAAGGCCCGAGACGGCAACAGCAGTTTGTCGCGCAAGAACTCGGCGACGCCCGAGGCAGTGTCGGTGCGGTCGGCGAGCGCGTAGGCGGCGAGCAGTTGGGCGTTGTCGTAGAGCATGCGTTCGTAGTGCGGGTCGGTCCAGTCGGCCTGGGTGGAGTAGCGGAAGAAGCCGCCATCGACCGAGTCGCGCAGCGCGGATGCCGCCATCGCGTCGAGCGTGCGCTCCGCGAGACGTGCCGCGTCCGGCGAGTGTTCGGCGATGCGGGCGCCACGATCGAGAAGAAAGCGCAGTACTGGGGTGACAGGAAATTTGGGGGCGTCACCGAATCCGCCGTGCTCGAGGTCTTCGGCGGCAGCGAGCGCATCGATCACGGGCGCGAAGTCGGCGACTAGCTCGCTCTCGACGGCACGGCTGCGGGCGAGTGCATCGGCAATGGCAGTGCCGCCGGTCTCGACCTGTTCGCGGCGGGTGAGCCACGCATCCGTCACTGATTCGAGCACTTGCCTGAAGGCCGGGTGCTGCCCCACAGCGGTCGGTGGCCAATAGGTGCCGGCAAAGAAGGCTCGCCCCGCTGGCGTGACGAACACGTTGAGCGGCCAGCCCAGATTGCGGGTGAAGGCGGATGCCGCAGCCAGATAGGTGGAGTCGACTTCGGCGTGCTCTTCACGATCGACTTTGATCGCCACGAAGTTTTCGTTGAGGTAGGCGGCAAGCTCGGGGTCGCTGAAGGATTCGCGCGCCATGACGTGACACCAGTGACACGTGGAGTAGCCGATGGAGACGAGAACGGGCACATCCCGGCGTTCCGCTTCGGCAAAAGCTTCGGCTGACCACTCCCACCAGTTCACCGGATTGGTGGCGTGTGATCTCAGGTACGGACTCGCAGCAGATCCCAGACGATTAGGCATAGTCTCAGGGTATGTCGAAGTTGACCGTGACCTACATCGGCGGTCCTACCGCGTTGCTCGAATATGCGGGATTGCGCATCGTGACTGACCCCACTTTTGATGCGCCGCAGCTCTACCCCGACGAGGGCGGAGCGCCGCTCACCAAAACTGCGGGGCCGGCCCTGAGCCGCGCCGAAATCGGCCTTGTTGATCTGGTGCTGTTGTCTCATCACGAACACGAAGACAACCTCGACTACGAGGGTCTGGAACTGCTCGCAACGGGCGTACTGACGATCAGCACGATGAAGGCCGGCTCTGACCTCTTCGGCGGCGGTGTTGTGGGTCTCGACTCGTGGGAATCTCGCGAGGTCGGCGCCGTCACCGTCACCGCAGTGCCCGCCCTGCATGGCCCTCCCGGTTCGGAAGCCCGCGTCGGCCCGGTCACCGGTTTTGTGTTGCAAGCCGAGGGCGAGCCGACCATCTACGTCAGCGGAGACAACGCGTCCCTGCCGCTCGTGCAGCAAATCGCGGACCGCTTCCCCGACATCAGCATCGCGGTGCTCTTCGCTGGTGCAGCCCGCATTTCCGCCGTCAACGGCCCCCTCACTTTGACTTCAGCGGATGCCGCAGAAGCCGCCAAAATCTTGGGCGTTCACCGCGTGGTTGGCCTCCACACCGAAGGGTGGGAACACTTCACCGAAACCCGTGCCGACCTCGAGGCTGCGTTCGCTGGCACTGGGCTGCTCGTGGATACCCCACCCGGTGTTGCGGTCAGCATCGAGCACTCCCCCATAACGGGCTAGCATCGCCGTCTGTCGAAGTTCGGCACTCGCCGCTGGCGACGCGTCGGAGCAGTGCGTCAGACACCGTGCCTCAGACCCAGTGCGTCAGACCCGGTGCTACGGGATTGGTGCCCCGTCAGGCCCAACCAAGTAAACCCCAACGTGACTAGGGATTTGGCGAAGCCGAACGGTCACGGTTCCTCGTTCAAAACTCACCGCGGACGGTCGGCCCCTCACGAGTTCAGCAGCCTCATCTGCGGTGAGTGTGACGCCGTACTCGTGCTCTGCCCATTCCTGAACCTTGACGCTGTGCGCCGCAAGTGCGGCCGTGTCGCGCCGCTCAAAGGAGGACGCAGCATCAGTGAGCCCGAGAACGCTACCCACGCTGATGGCCAACGCAGCAACCGTGATTAGTGCGGCTTTGATCCTGTAACCCTGGCCGGCCATCCAATAAAGCACCGCCATGACGACGACTGCGAACGCCAGAACGGCGCCAAGAAACGGGACGAAGGCCAACCCTTCGGTGGGGCTGTGGTAGACGCCAGGGTTGCCCACGCTCTCTCGCCTTCGTCGCTATTGGTCATCGATGTAAGAACCGGTATCCCCTTCTCCCTAGGTGGGAGGGGATACCGGCTTTCTACGTGCGAGCTACTCTACTTAGAAGGTCGCCTCATCAGGGTTTGTGCCCACACGCTGGTCGCGGTCGATAGCGTCGATCGATGCCATCTCGTCTGCGGAAAGTTCGAAGCCGAAGACGTCGAAGTTCTCGGCCATACGCTGCCGCGAGTTCGACTTGGGGAACACGATGATGCCGTTCTGCAGGTGCCAGCGGATGGCAACCTGGGCCGGCGAAACACCGTGCGCTTCGGCCGCCGTCTGCAGTGCGGCCTCGCTGAACAGGTCGTACTTGCCTTGGCCGAGCGGACCCCATGCCTCAATGTGCATACCGAGTTCGGCACCATAGGCACGCAGGTCGCGCTGGGCGAATGCGGGGTGAAGTTCGATCTGGTCAACCGCAGGAACCGTTTCGCTGCCCGCAAGAATCTTGTCGAGGTGCGGGCGGTGGAAGTTGCTGACACCGATAGAGCGCGTCTTGCCCTCGGCCTTCAGCTGCTCCATGGTGAGCCAGGTGTCGAGGTAGAGGTCAAGATCAGGGCGTGGCCAGTGGATGAGGTACAGATCCACATAGTCAAGGCCCAACTTCTCGAGGCTGAGATCCATGGCGTCGCGAGCGGAGTCTGTGCCCTGGTCGCTGTTCCACAGCTTGGTCGTGATGAAGAGTTCGTTGCGCGGGATGCCTGATGCTTTGATCGCATTGCCGACGCCAACCTCGTTGCCGTAAATCATGGCGGTGTCGAGGTGGCGGTAGCCGACTTCGAGCGCGTCAGTGACGATGCGCTCGGTCTCTTCGGGGTCAACTTTGAAGACTCCGAACCCGAGCTGGGGAATCGAATTACCGTCGTTGAGTTCAATCTGGGGAACAGTCATTTGGCCATCTTGCCACTCGCCGCTGACGATTCCACCCCAGCCCGTAAAGCTCCTAGCGAACGTGACGCTCCGCAACTCCCGAGTACTCGCTGAGCGGACGAATGAGTGCGTTCGACTCAAGCTGTTCCATGATGTGGGCGGTCCAGCCCGTAATGCGGCTAGCCACAAACAGCGGGGTGAACATGTCGGTGTCGAACCCGATGAGGTTGTAGGCGGGCCCACTTGGGTAGTCGAGGTTTGGCTTGATGTTTTTGCGGCTCGCCATCGCCGTTTCGAGCGCCTCGTAGAGTTCGATCATGTCTGGACGATCGTATTCAACGACGAGGGTGTCGAGCGCAGCCTTCATCGTGGGAACGCGTGAGTCGCCGTTCTTGTAGACGCGGTGACCGAATCCCATGATCTTGCGCTTCTCTGTAAGCGCCGTCTCCAGCCAGGCTTCAGCCTTGTCAGCAGTTCCAACCTCGTCGAAGACGTGCATGACGGCCTCGTTTGCTCCGCCGTGCAGCGGGCCCTTGAGTGCGCCGATAGCGCCAGTGACTGCGCTGTAAAGATCGCTGAGCGTGCTTGTGACAACACGGCCGGCGAAAGTTGAGGCGTTGAAGGAGTGCTCGGCGTACAAAATCATCGACACATCGAATGCGCTCACGACCACAAGGTCAGGGACCTCGCCAAACGTCATGTGCAAGAAGTTGGCCGAATAACTGAGGTCGTCACGGGGTTCTACGAGGTCTTGGTCGCGACGGCGACGCTGGTCGTACGCCACGATCGCCGGCAACTTGGCCATCAGGGTGAGCGCACGCTTCTGGTTGAGCTCGGGGTCAATCATGCTTGCGGGGTCGGTGAGGGTCTCATCAACCGCACCGATGACGCTCACGGCGGTACGTACGACATCCATCGGATGCGCGGAGAGCGGCAGCTCGTCGATCACGCGCTTGGTGCGCGCATCGAGGTGACGCTGCTCACGCTCGGAGCGCTGGAACTCATCCAATTGCTCATCGGTGGGAAGCTCACCGTGCCAGAGAAGGAAGGCGACCTCTTCAAAGGTGCACTTTTCGGCAAGTTCTTGCACGGGGTAGCCGCGGTACAGCAGCGAGTTGGTCTCGGGGTTCACCTTCGAGATCGCGGTCGTGTCGGCGACAACGCCAGCCAAACCCTTACGAATCTCGGTTTCAGGGGTTCCTGTTAGGTCAGTCATGGTGCTCCTCGGTGGTGGTATCGAGTTGAAGTCGGTCGTGAGTTGTCGTGCTAGTTGAGCTAGTAATGGCTGTCGAGGGTGAAGTTGAAAACGGAAGAATCGAAAGAGTTGTAGCTCTCATAGTCGAGCAATTCGTACAGGCGTGCCCTCGTCTGCATTTCGGCAACAGCCGACTGCTGGGTGCCGTCGTTGTTGATCGCATCGAGGGTGCGCTCTGCTGCACCCATTGCACTACGCAACAGGGTAACCGGGTAAATAACAATGTTTACGCCGATATTGCTCAATTGAGTTGTGGTAAAGAGTTCGCTTTTTCCGAACTCTGTCATGTTTGCGAGGATCGGAACGTCCACGGCGGCACGCATCGCTTCGAATTCGCCGAGGTCCCTCATGGCCTCAGGGAAGATCGCGTCGGCGCCGGCATCCACCAGCTGCTTTGCGCGATCCATCGCAGCATCCAAACCATCAACAGCACGGATGTCGGTACGGGCCATGATCAGCAGGTTCGGGTCGCGCCGGGCATCAGCAGCCGCCCGGATGCGCTTCACAGCGGTGTCGGTGTCGACGACGGCTTTGCCATCGAGGTGTCCGCAGCGCTTCGGGTTGACCTGATCCTCGATGTGGAGGCCAGAAACCCCAGCATCTTCGAGAGTCTGCACCGTGCGAGCGACATTCATGGGCTCGCCAAAACCGGTGTCAGCGTCGACGAGAGTCGGTAGGTCGGTCATCCGCGAGATCTGCTGTGAACGGCCAGCAACTTCGGTGAGAGTCGTCAACCCGATGTCTGGCAAACCCAGATCGGCGCTGATGACGGCACCCGAAATGTAGACGCCGTCGAAGCCTTTGTCTTGAATGAGGCGAGCGCTCAACGGGTTGAAAGCACCAGGAACGCGCAGCAGTTCGCCACTCGCGAGACGCTGACGGAACTGCGCACGCTTGGTGGCTGGATCAGTTTGGGCGTACAGCATTAGAAGATTCCTTTGGCGGTGGTTGCGGGGAAGTTACCGCGAACGGTCAACTCTCCCAGTTCGGATGCTGTCAGCTCCGGCAGTCGTTCGGCTGCGGCTAAGAAGCGCTCGATTTCGTCGCTCGCGAGTACGCCATCCGCAAGGGTACGGAACTTGGCGATGTACTGCTCGCGGGCAAAGGGTCGGGCGCCGAGCGGGTGCGCGTCAGCAACGGCAATCTCTTCAACAATGCGGCTGCCGTCGGTCATTTCAATCTCAACGCGACCGCCGAACGCTTTCTCGGCGGGATCGATCGAGTGGTAGCGACGCGTCCATTCGGCGTCTTCTTGAGTGGTGACGCGCTTCCACAACTCAACAGTGTCTGGGCGATTAGCACGCTCGGGGGCGTAGCTGTTGACGTGGTGCCATTCCTGGTCTTGCAGTGCCACCGTGAAAATGTACGGAATGGAGTGATCGAGGGTTTCGCGGCTCGCGCTTGGGTCATATTTCTGCGGGTCGTTCGCTCCCGAGCCGATCACGTAGTGCGTGTGGTGGCTCGTGTGCAGCACGATGCGGTTGATGTTGTCGACGACGAGTTCTGGATGCTCGCGCCCCAGCTTGCGGGCAAGGTCGATCCACGCTTGCGCCTGATACTCGGCCGAGTGCTCCTTCGTGTACGAGTCGAGGATCGCGGTGCGCGGCTCCCCCAGCTCGGGAAGCGGCACTTCGTAGTGCGCGTCTGGACCGTCGAGCATCCACGCGATCACACCGTCTTCGCCCTCATAAATCGGGGTGGGGCTGGTCTGGCCGCGCATGGCACGGTCGATTGCTTCGACGGCCATCTTGCCGGCGAAGGCGGGCGCGTGGGCCTTCCACGTGGAGATCTCACCCTTGCGGGACTGGCGCGTAGCTGTGGTCGTGTGGAGCGCTTGGCCGACGGCTTGGAAGATGGTTTCGGTGTCGAGGCCAAGGAGGGTTCCGATGCCGGCAGCGGCGCTCGGGCCGAGGTGGGCAACATGATCGATCTTGTGCTTGTGCAGGCAGATTGCCTTCACGAGGTCGATCTGAATTTCGTAACCCGTGACGATCCCGCGGAGCAGGTCAGCACCCGTGCGGCCCGTGTGCTGAGCAACAGCAAGGATCGGCGGGATGTTGTCGCCGGGGTGCGAATAGTCGGCAGCCAAAAACGTGTCGTGGTAGTCGAGCTCACGCACGGCTACCCCGTTGGCCCACGCTGCCCACTCCGGGCTGACCCGAAGGTCGGAACCGAAGACGGTGGCTCCCGGCTCATACGGGTGTCGTTCGGCTTGGGCTCGCGCGGCCACTACCGGCGCACGGGTGAGGGATGCGGTGGCAACGGCAGCGTTGTCAATCACACGGTTGATGACCATGTCGGTTACGGCATCCGTCGGTTCAAGCTGCTCGGCGGCGATCTCGGCAATCTTGTGCGCGAGCTGGTCTTCGCGGGCCAAATTCTCGTCGCTGCGGTAGACGCGCAGGGAGTGGTTCTTCACAGTGGTGCCTTTCAGTTGGCGGAGCGCAGCGGGGATTCCGCGGCCATGGCTAGTGCGCTCGTGAGCGCGTGGTGGAGATGAACGTGGGTGGCGTGGGAGGCCAGTTCTGCGTCGTGGGCGACGATCGCCTGCACGATGAGCAGGTGTTCGCGGGCGGCGGCGGCGAGGCGTTCGGGGTTGTCTTTGGCAAGACGACGCACGCGCACGAGGTGGGTGCGCAACGAGTTGAGTGCACCGGTGAGGTAGTCGTTGTTGACCGCATCATCGACTGCAGCATCGAAGCGCCGCACGAGGTCGAAGTAGGCGCTGCGGTCTCGGTCGTCGAGAGCAAGAAGTTGAGGCACGGCCTCAAACTCGTGCTCGAGATCAGCAAAGGTCGTACCGGTATGGTGTTTGGCAGCCAACCGCACCGCTTTAACTTCGAGTGCTTTACGCACATCAAAGAGTTCGCGGATGTTGTCGACCGAAACGTCAGTGACGACAAGCCCGCGACCGGTTTGGCTCGCCACCAGCCCAACCGCCATCAGTCGGGAGAGAGCCTCTCGCAGCGGGGTGCGGGACACACCGAGCCGCGCAGCCTGCTCGACCTCGCCCAATATCGTGCCGGGTGCGAGCCGCCACTCGACGATGTCGTCGCGCAGTGCCTGGTACGCACGTTCGCTAACCCTTATTGGCGTTGCCATGCGCACCTCCCAAGACCGTGGCGTCGTACTCTGTATACAAGATCTTCAGTCTAGGCTCGATTCAGGAGAAATCAAGCCAAATATTGAGTGAACTGTATACAAATTTGGTGCGTGAGTCG
>Ga0314772_1000698_pt1 | contig 17181 bp, 17 predicted proteins | sample MetaGCBIW2018_FD_204520 | JGI IMG/M metagenome (GOLD analysis project Ga0314772, IMG submission 204520) | Cryopeg brine microbial communities from Beaufort Sea near Barrow, Alaska, United States - CBIW 2018 | ecosystem: Environmental > Aquatic > Marine > Coastal | place: USA: Alaska | collected... | reverse complement strand
GACCACGTATTAGCCCACAGCTGGGTACCGGCTGAAGCCCAGCGCGCCCTTCGTGAATCTGAGTTTCAACTCTATTACCAGCCTTTGGTTGACACACGTACCGGGGAAACGGTTTCTATGGAGGCCCTGATCCGCTGGCAACACCCATGGCGGGGAATGATCCTGCCCGGGCACTTTATTCCAGTGATTGAAGAAATGCAGCTTATCGTTAATCTCGATCTTTGGGTGCTTGAGCGTGCGTGTCATGAAGCGATGTCCATGGGCAAGCCGGTAGCGGTCAACATTACCGCCAATACCATTACGGCCCCGGACTTTTTGAAAAGACTGGATCGCGCCCTGACCCAGAGTAAGCTGCCACCAAGCTGGTTGACTCTGGAACTCACAGAGCGGGTATTCAGCTCACCGGAACTGGTGCTGGAGCCGTTAAAGGCCGTACACGAGCGCGGGATTCAGATTGCTGCCGACGACTTCGGCGTGGGCTATTCGTCGTTGTCGTACCTTTGGCAATATCCGCTGGATAAGCTCAAGCTCGATGGCTCTTTTGTCCGCGCAGCGGCGCTGGATCAGCGCGCCCAGGATCTGGTAACCGGTCTTGTGCCACTCATAAAAACCCTTGGAATGACGCTGATTGCGGAATGCGTTGAGACGGAAGAGGACCGGAACTGGCTGCACGAAGCGGGCGTATTTTTCCAGCAGGGATACTACTTCGCACGTCCCGCTCCTTTCTCATAACGTCCAGAACAGCTGGCGCGGCCCAGCTCTATGGCGAGTGCCAAGTCTATTTCGGGAACCACCGACATGACGGCTGCGGCACTGGACTCAAGATGGGATTACCGGACGGTTTTGAGGGCCTGGCTTTCTTGGGCATGAACCAGCGTTAACGTCACCGCGTTCAACCCCGTGTTAGCTTAGCGGAGTATCGTGATTTTAGGAGTTAATAGATTATGAAGTTTATTCTGATGCTTGCCCTGTTGGGCGTAATGATTGGCGCAGCGCCGGCAATGGCCAAATCATCTCATAGCGATCAGCTACCGCCGGGCCTGCAGAAGAAAGTCGAGCGTGGCCAGCCACTGCCGCCGGGCTGGCAGAAAAAGCTGAACTATCGGAAAGGTGATCATTTCGACCGGGAGTTGCTGCGCTTCGGCAATATCCGCGACGTCGATGGCAACCGTCAGCGGGTAGAGATCGAGGGTCGCGTCTATACGATTATTAAGGATACCCGAGAAATCATCGATATTCTCAACCAGTAACATCAAATAAGCCGGGACAGATTTCTTTTCCAATCCCGGACTCCCTGAAGTTATAGGGCCCTGTGGGTCACACCAAAGCCCCATTCACAATGGCCCGCAACTCCTGCCGGATCGGGTAAGACGACGAGGGAATCAGTTGCGTCATGAAGATCATGACCAGCTCCTCCACCGGATCGACAAAAAAGTTGGTGCTCGCCAAGCCGCCCCAACCGTATTCGCCCGCCGACCCGTTGGTCTGGGATTTGGCAACGTCTGTCTTAACCGAGAAACCCAGGCCAAAGCCGGTTCCGGCATAAGGTGTTTCGCTGAAGGCTCCAACCGCAAGGCCCGGCAGATCCTGATTACCCGGCAAGTGATTGCAACGCATGAACTCCAGGGTTTTTCGACCAATAATCCGTCGCCCCCGAAACTCTCCGCCCTGGCAAAGCGCCTGGGCAAAATGAAAGTAATCGTCGATGGTGGACACCAGCCCGCCGCCGCCTGACACAAACTTATTTTTGTGCCGAAAATGTGACGTCTCCGGATCGTCCTGCAGCTTGAGCTGATCGCCAGCCCGGTACTGATAGCAAGCGGCGAAGCGGTCAAGCTGATCGTCACGAACCTGGAAGCCGGTGTCTGGCATGTCTAATGGAGCAAAGATATTGTCGCGTAGATACTCGTCTAAAGGCTGATCCGCCAGCAACTGCACCAAATACCCCAGCACATCCGTGCTGACGGAATAGTTCCAGGCCGTACCCGGTGAAAACTCGAGCGGCAGTTCCCCAAGTTGGCTCACCAGTGCTTCCAGCGTCAGGTTCCGGCTGCCATCAAGCCCTAACTCGCGGTAGGCCGCGTCAACATTGGTGCGGTTCATGAATCCGTAAGTCAGGCCCGACATATGGGTGAACAGGTCGCGGATGGTCATGATGCTGGTGGCAGGCGTGGTCAGAAAATCGGGATAAACACCACTTTTATAAACCCGTAGGTTTTTCCACGCCGGAATGTACTTATGTACCGGGTCATCCAGCAAAAACCGCCCCTGCTCGTAAAGCTGCATCATGGCGATAGACGTGATCGGCTTGGTCATCGAGTAAATGCGAAAAATTGTATCCCGGCAGACAGGTTTGTTGCGCTCCGCATCCATCAACCCCTGGGCTTTCACATAGGCGATTTCTCCTCGCCGGGCGACCAGTGTCAGCGTGCCGGGTAATTTTCCAGGCTGGATATAGCGACGATCAAGATGACGTTCAATATTGCGAAGCTGGTCTGCTGAAAGGCCAGCAACCTGTTTGAGTTCCGTCATAGTGAAAGCACCTTGTTGTGTGGTTTTGAAAGCAATTTACGAATCAATGGTAGCGTCTGGTTCATCCACCAGCCGCGCCCGAACCCGTGGCAGATACTCCGGATAGTTGTTCTGTACAAAGGTCACCAACCCCTCCCGCACTGCGCACCGTAAATCCCAAGCCTTGCTGGAATTCGAGGCACTCATCAGGAAGCGCACCTGCAGCGCCCGCTCGTTCGATTCGGTTACCTGCACTGTCTCCGTTTTTCCGTCCCACAGGGAGGATTTCCTGAGCAGCCGCGCGAACTCCTCGCGCAATTGTTCCACCGGCATGGCGTAATCCAGTGAGAGAAAAACCGTACCCATCAGGTCAGCGCTATTGCGCGACCAGTTCTCAAACGGGTTCTCGATGAACCATTGCAACGGTACGATCATCCGGCGCAGATCCCAGATCCGCAACACTACGTAAGTCGCGGTTACTTCCTCAACCCAGCACCACTCATCCTGAACATGGAGTACATCGTCTATACGGAACGGCTGGGTCAAAGCAATCTGCATGCCTGCCAGCAAGTTACCCAGCACCGGGCGGGCCGCGAAACCCAGAACAATGCCGCCAATGCCTGCGGAAGCCAGCAGGCTGCCACCAACGTGGCGCACGCCGTCAAAGGTCATCAGGGCGCCCCCCAACCCTATAATCACGATCAGGATATTGAGGCCGCGAACCAAAAACCGGGTCTGTGTTTCAACTTTTCGGGCACGTTTCCATTGGTGCTCAAGCGCCGGGTTGAGCGTAACAATCACATCCCCGATGGCCGAGGTGCAACGCACCGCCGCCCAGGTCATCGACAAGATCAGCAGCAGCGTGGCGAAATGCTGCAGTTCCGCCAGCAGGAGAAGACCTTCAGGTGCGGTTTCCAGAACCCCGTTCAGCACCAGCAAACATAAAAATACGCCCAGGGCGCGGGCCGCGGCGTCCAGAAAGATCCGGGGAACGGCTTTGGAACGTGTAACCCGACGTGTCACTCCCAACGCAATCCGGTAAGCGGCGTAGGTCGCTACCAGCGCCAGTAACGCAGAGGCCCCCGGCACCAGCCACGCGGTTAGACCGGCCTCGATCGACTCCAACATTCCTTACTCCCGCCACAATAACTCTGAAGTCGTCAAATTAGCGCATGCCGCGAGTGCTAGCAAAAAAAAGTGTTAAAAAAGGTAATAGGAAAGTCAAAGTTCACGAGTCTGCTACCATGAGTCAACTCCCACAAAAGAGCAGACGCATTATGGATACAACCAAGTTCTACATTAACGGAAAATGGGTAACGCCTCAGGGCACCCAAACGATAGACGTTATCAACCCCTCTGATGAAACCGGATTTGCCAAGATTACTCTGGGCTCTGAAGCTGATACGAATATGGCCGTCAGCGCTGCAAAAAGCGCATTTCCGGCTTGGTCGACATCGACCAGAGAACAACGTATTGACCTGCTGGAGCGCTTGCTGGAAACCTACACCGCGCGTGCTGAAGAGATGGCACAAACCATCAGTAAAGAAATGGGAGCGCCCATTAACCTGGCGAGAACAGCCCAGGTGGGTGCCGGTGCTACGCATCTGGCAAACACCATTCGTGCTTTAAAAGCCTTTAAGTTTGAGCACGCCCTGGGTGACCACGCGCCAGAAAACAGAATCATGCACGAACCGGTGGGCGTTTGCGCTCTGATAACCCCCTGGAACTGGCCGATGAACCAGATCATGCTGAAAGTGCCGGCTGCCATTGCGGCTGGCTGCACAGTGGTTCTCAAACCGTCAGAGATTTCACCTTTGTCCGCAATGCTGCTGGCAGAAATGATCGACAGCACGGGCTTTCCTCAAGGCGTATTCAATCTGGTCAACGGCGATGGCGTAGGCGTTGGCTCGCAACTTTCAAAACACCCGGATATTGATCTGGTCAGTTTTACCGGTTCAACCCGTGCCGGCAAAGCCATCACCATTGCCGCAGCAGACACCGTGAAGCGAGTTGGCCTGGAGCTAGGCGGCAAAGGCGCTAACATCATCTTTGCCGACGCCGATGACAAAGCCATAACGCGTGGTGTGCGCCATTGTTTTGCGAACTCAGGCCAATCCTGCAACGCGCCAACACGGATGCTGGTGGAGAAGTCGCTTTACAAGCAGGCAGTTGAAACCGCCGCATTGATTGCCAGCCAGACAGATGTTGGCCCTGCCGACGTAGACGGTCGCCAAATTGGCCCCGTGGTCTCTGAACAACAGTTCCAGAAAATTCAGGCACTGATCAAAAAAGGTATTGCGGAAGGCGCGACGCTGGTCTCCGGTGGCGAAGGTCGGCCAGAAGGGCTGGACAAGGGCTACTTTGTAAGGCCAACGGTTTTCGCAGACGTTACACCTGAGATGACCATCTGGAGCGAAGAAATTTTCGGCCCTGTTCTAGCCATCACACCGTTTGAAACAGAAGAAGAAGCGGTAAAGCTGGCGAACGATACCCACTACGGGCTAACCAACTACATCCAGACATCCGATAAAGAAAAAGCTCACCGATTGGCGCGGCAACTGCGGTCGGGCATGATCGAAATTAACGGCAGATCCGGATCGTCAGGCTTCCCGTTCGGCGGCATGAAACAGTCGGGCAACGGCAGCCGGGAAGGCGGCGTGTGGGGGCTGGAAGAGTTTCTGGAAGTTAAATCTGTTACCGACTGGTAATTAGCCTGTCGGGTTAACCACTCACTTAGACTTGCCACACTCTCTACGGGGCCGGGCTGTACAAACAGCCGGCCCCGTTTTTTCATTATTCGGCTATATTTTATAGTTAGAGTTATGCTGCTTATGGATACGCCAATCGACAACCAAGGAGAAGTCTATGGACAGCCTGTTTAGTAGTGTTGGTAATGCCTTCGGTGGTTTGCTGAGCCTGGTTTGGCTGGTCATCGTTATCATGGCCATTGTTAAAGTCGCAAAGAGCCGGGCCAGCACCATCGCCAAAGTGATCTGGATTATCGTGCTGCTTGTGTTTCCCTTGGTCGGCTTCATCATCTGGTTACTGTTCGGGCCCCGAGGTTAGTAATTGGAGCGGTGATTCGAATAGTGATTGGAATACTGAATACAAACAAACTTGATCGGGGAAACACATGAGTAATAAAGATGACATCGTCACCGGTAAGGGACCGGCTGGTGGCTGGGGGTCGTTGAAAGGAATCGCCAGCATCTCTATCGAATCGTCGGCCTCACTTTCCGCAGCGGACACACTGCGCCGGATGAACAAGCCTGGTGGCCTTATGTGTCCTTCCTGCGCCTGGCCCAAGCCCAAAAACTACAGCGCGTTTGAGTTCTGCGAAAACGGCGCAAAAGCGGTCATGTGGGAATTGACAACAGACCGCTGCACGCCCGCATTCTGGGAAACACATACGGTGCAACAGCTCCGCACCTGGACCGACCATGAATTGGAAAAAACCGGCAGGCTGACCCACCCCCTGCGTTATAACCCGCAAAACGACCGCTATGAAGAAACCGACTGGGAATCGGCGTTCAAAGACATCGCGCATAAACTCAACGCACTCGATCCCGAAAGTGCGGTTTTCTATGCATCTGGCCATGCCGGACTTGAAGCTGCTTATCTTTACGCACTGATGGCGCGACTGCACGGCAATAACAATCTGCCGCAAAGCTCGAATATGTGCCACGAAACCACCTCTGTTGGCCTAAGCAAGGTAATTGGTTCTCCCGTCGGCACTATCATCTGGGAAGACCTGGAACAGGCCGATGCCTTTTTCTTCTTCGGTCAGAACCCCGGCACCAACAGCCCCCGCTTTCTTCACCCCCTGAAAGATGCAAAAAAACGCGGTGCTAAAATTGTCACCTTCAATCCCATCATCGAGCAAGGGTTGGTGGCGTTTGTAGATCCTCAGAATGCAGTTGATATGACCACGGGGCGCCAAACCAAAATCTCCGACCAATATCACCAGTTAAACTCCGGCGGCGATGTGGCGGCCATCATGGGTATTTGCAAGCACGTCATCGAAGCGGACAAGACCGCTCAACACAATGGCAAAAAACGTATCATCGATGTGGCCTTCATTGAGGAGCACACCCAGGGTTTCGACAGCTTTCTGAGCTCGGTTGAAGCCGCCGACTGGAACGATATCGAAGTCGGTAGCGGGCTCACCAAGCAATCACTGCAAGAAGCCGCCGACGTGTATATAAAGGCAGAACGCGTCATTGGCGTTTATGGCATGGGGCTCACCCAACACACCCACGGCTCGGTTAATGTGGGCATGCTGGTCAATTTGCTGATGCTCAGAGGCAACCTTGGTCGGCTTGGCGCGGGTATTTGCCCGGTGCGCGGGCACTCCAACGTTCAGGGCCAGCGAACCGTAGGCGTCGCGGAGAAAGCTGGCCTTATTCCCATGGACAAGCTGCGCGAGCTTTTCGACTTTAATCCGCCCTTAAAAGACGGTGTCAACATTGTCGAGATGGTCGAGGGTTTGATCGCCGGATCGGTCAAAGCGAGTATTTGTCTGGGTGGCAATCTGCTGCGCGCCGTGCCGGACCAGCAACGTATGGAAAAGAGCTGGGCCGAGCAGGACTTAACGGTGATGATTTCTACCAAGCTTAATCGCAGTCATATTTTTCCTGGTAAGTCGGCCTATATATTGCCCTGCCTCGGCCGTGCTGAAGTGGACCAGCAGGCCAGCGGGCCGCAGGCCGTTTCCACCGAAGACAGCTTTTCGATGATTAGCGGTTCTACCGGCCACCGGTCGCCCATATCCGAACACTTGAAAAGCGAACTCGCTATCATTACCGGTATCGCCAAGGCGCTGTTACCAGAGAATCCGAAGGTGAAGTGGGAGGCGTGGACCGCAGATTATTCGCTGGTGCGGGATCTGATCGAGCAAACATACCCCGACGACTTTGGCGATTTCAACGCACGGATGTTCGAGCCCGGTGGCTTTTATCGAGGCATTGCTGCACATGAACGAATCTGGAAAACACCGGAGAAAAAAGCACTCTTCACCACGCCAGAGCGGCTGACATCGCTGGGATTCGATGCAAAACCCGGCCGTTACAGTTTGCTTACCATGCGTTCAAACGATCAGTTCAACACCACCATTTATGGCTATTCGGATCGCTTTCATGGCATTGAAGGCACGCGGGATGTGCTGCTGATGAACCCGGATGATATTAAACGTGCCGGGCTGTCGGGCGGAGATCGAGTGCTGATGATTACAGACCTGGATGACGGCGTTGATCGCCGCCTTGGTGGCCTGGTGCTAACGCCTTACCGGATTCCGGCAGGCACCGTGGCGTCTTACTACCCGGAGTGCAATGTTCTAGTGCCGGTCAGCCATCATGATCAGCTGTCGAAAACTCCAGGGTCGAAGTCCGTTCCGGTACGGATTGAGCGGGAGCAAGCTTAAAAGAGCTCTGCCCTGCGGCTTTTCCACGGGGCAACTCAAAGCGCGATAGTGGTGAACCAAAAAGTCATTTCGAGCCTATTTTACAGGATTGCTCACTCTTTTGACTCGAACAGGATTTCTGCATGATTACCGTCCACCACCTCAATAACTCCCGCTCACAACGCATTCTCTGGATGCTGGAAGAGCTGGGAGTGCCCTACGAGATTAAGCGCTACGAGCGTGATGCCAAAACCATGCTAGCGCCTGAAAGCCTCAAAAAAATACACCCGCTGGGTAAATCGCCGGTAATCACCGACGGCAACTTGGTCATCGCGGAGTCTGGCGCCATTATCGAATACCTTGCCCACACCTATGGCAAGGATACTATGTTGCCGGAAAGCGGTGGCCAGGCTTGGCTTGATTACACATACTGGCTGCATTACGCCGAAGGCTCTTTGATGCCGCCGCTGGTGATGCGCCTGGTGTTTGAAAAGGTAAAAACCAGTCCGATGCCGTTTTTTGTCAAACCAGTGGCAAAAGGCATCGTGAACAAAACCAATGAAGTTTTCATCGGCCCGATGATCAAAACCCACCTGGATTTTGTCGAATCTCATCTGGCGAAAAACACCTGGTTTCTTGGGGATAAACTGAGCGTTGCGGATATTCAGATGAGCTTTCCATTAGAGGCCTCAGTGGCCCGGGGCATCATCGGCAAGAACCGGCCTCATATTACAGCCTGGGTGAAACGTGTGCACGCCAGACCGGCTTACCAAATTGCCCTTGAAAAAGGCGGGAAATACGATTTTGCCTGAGCAGACGGTGGAGTGCGCTCAGGCGCCCTCCCCGCTTTGTGCCACTAACTCAGATCCACAGAATGCTTCTTCAGATCCGCCAGGTCACACACCTCCAGTGCGGCGCGGTGAGTAGCCTTAAGCCGAACCCGGGGTGCGCAGCCTGCTTCCAAAGCTTCGCGCCAGCGGCCTGCACATAGGCACCAGCCATCGCCGGCTTTTAAACCCGGAAAGCCAAACTCCGGGCGGGCCTCGGTCAAATCGTTGCCCCGGCTGCGGGAGAAATCCAGAAACTCATCGGTCACTACGGCACACACCGTGTGGCTGCCCATGTCATCAGAACCGGTATTGCAGCAACCATCCCGGAAAAATCCAGTCACTGGGTCTTTACCGCAGGCCTCTAATGGCTCACCAATAACGTTGATGGGTTCTTCCTGTACAAGCATGAGGTTGCTCCTTATATAAGTGGACAATATGATAGACCAATATACGCTATAGACAGGCACTACATCATCCAGTGACCGTCAACGAGCGTAAATCGAGGTCGGTTTTACATCCCACTGCTGGATTCAGGTACCATGCCGTTCCCAGCACGTTGCACTGATAATTGAGGCGGCTTGAATCGTAATAATTCCCGCCTGCGGTTAATACCTAGCTCTACAAGGCAAAACGAAACACATGAGTATATGGAAAACGTATAAAGAAACCTCGCTAGTGATTAAAATGTCAGCGGGGTTTTTTCTGGGCATTGCTATCGCCATCATTTTCCGTGAACAAGCCGCTATCCTCAGCCCCTTGGGCACAATTTTTATCCGCCTACTCAGCTTAATTGCCACACCGGTGATTTTTTTGACGGTCGCGCTGGCAATTGGCCAAATGAATGTCAGGCAAATGGGCAGATTAAGCGCCAAGCTCATACTCTATTACGCTGCCACTACGGCCATGGCCGTGTGTATTGGCGTGTCACTGGCTCTGCTTTTTAATCCGGGAAATAATTTAAGCCTGCCCGATGTGGTTGTCCAGCAACCTGAGATACCGGGCGCGTCTGCCATGCTGTTGAAAATTGTGCCCAACAACCTGTTTGGAGCCTTTGCAGCGGGTGATTTAATGGCCATTCTATTTGTTGCCATTATTATCGGTATTGCCATTTCAACCATGACCTTTTCACCCGACGAGCAGACAAAAGAGCAAGGCCTGTTGCTGGAGCGTTTATTCAACGCCTTCAACAAATTATTTTATAAAATACTGGGCGGCATTTTGCTCTATGCGCCCATTGGCGTAATGGCGATCAGTGCCGCCACCTTCGGTACCCAGGGGTGGGCCACCCTGAAGTCATTATTGGTGTTTGCCGCCACGTTTTACCTGGGCCTGGCTGTTTTGTGGTCGCTGGTATACACCGGTTTTTTAAAGTTCTACGGCTACGCGGCACTGCGTTTTTTTGGCGACATCAAAGAGGCTTATGCCACCGCATTTTTTACCTCAAGCAGCCTGGCAACGTTACCCGTCGCTATTTCTGCTGCAAAAAAAGCAGGCGTATCGGCCAAAACCGCCAACTTTGCCCTACCGCTAGGCGCCATATTTAACTCCGACGGTGGCGCACTGCGCATGGGCGTGTCTTTGGTATTCGCCGCTAACATTATGGGGCTGGACCTGGCATTGATTGACCTGGTAACCATCGTGGTAGTGGGAACAGTGCTGTCCATTGGCACGGCGGGAGTGCCGGCCGCCGGCCTGGTTACCTTATCAGCCGTTCTAAGCCTGTTTGGCTTACCGCTGGAAATCGTTGCCCTGATTGCCGGCGTTGATGCCTTAATCGGCATGGGCGGTACCGCTTCCAACGTGGCCGGTGACATCATTGGCGCCGCCGTGATTGATGAGAAAGAAGTCGTTACTGCTTAACGGTCGTGGGAAACCGGCCAAAAACCGGGGACAGATTTCAAATCTGTGCCCTATCTTCCGTTGATAATTCGGTCAGAAAAATATGACCTCAATGTGGCACCTTCTAGCGACATTTAAAATTAATCACTTGTAACTCCTACTCAAATCATTACTCTGGTGACTAAGTAATAACCGAGGTCATAACGTTTGCATTGCCTTTCAAACACGCTCACAAAGCGCGAAATCATCTCCCGAGAAGTCTTCCAGACTCCCTCAGCGGCCCCTGAGCCGTGCACGTTCAAACCAAAATGGAGTACCAACCATGCGTAAATTAACGCCTGTGGCGCTGTTGTGCGCCCTGTCTGCACCCTCGCTCGCTGCCGCCGAATGCGGTGACGTATCCATCACCCAGATGAGCTGGGCCTCGAACGCCGTAGTAACGGGCGTCGCCACATTTATTATGGAACAAGGCTACGGCTGCGACGTATCGGTGATTCCTTCTGATACCGTTCCTGCCGTCACATCGGTCGCTGAAAATGGCGAACCGGACATCGTGACCGAACTGTGGCTGAACTCTGCCGGCGAGGCCTACCTGCGGCTGGAAGAGCAAGGCAAAATCAAGCGCGTGGCCGAAGTACTGGACCCGGGTGGTATTGAAGGCTGGTGGATTCCCACGTATCTGGCCGAGAAACACCCGGAACTGAAAACCATTGAAGGCATCATGGCGAATCCGGAACTGGTGGACAGCCGCTTTAACAACTGCCCGAGCGGTTGGGGCTGCCGTGTTGTCAGTGACAACCTGATTCGCGCTCTCGATCTGAAGGCCTCAGGCATCAAGGTATTCGACCACGGTTCCGGTGAAACCCTGGCGACCTCTATGGCCTCCGCGGTTCAAAGTGAAGAGCCCTGGTTCGGTTATTACTGGGGCCCCACTGTTCCACTCGGCAAGTACGACATGACCCGCGTTAAAATTGGCGAGTACAAGCCAGACGTTCATACCCGTAACCAGACCCAAGAAGCCAAAAACCCCGGCGTTTCCGAGTTCCCTGCTGCCACCATTCTGACCGCAGTCACAACCAGCTTTGGTGATCGCGAGCCGGAAGTGGTCGAGATGCTGAGCAAGATGACCTTCAAAACCAGCACCATGAGTGGCCTGCTGGCCTGGATGGATGAAAATAACGCCTCCGCCGAAGAGGCTGCCGTTTACTTCCTGAGCAACAATAGCGATGAATGGTCTAGCTGGTTGAACGAGTCAGCCACTCAAAGACTTGCCAACGTGCTTGGCCAGTAGACGTTCTTAATAAGAGCCGGTTCACCGGCTCTTATTTTATCTGGCCAATGAAAGTCACACCCAATACCTCATTCTGAATGCGCAAGGAATATTGAACGCTCATGGCAACCTACGATTTCCTATTTTCATCGCTCGGACTCACAGAGTGGTGCGCTGAAGGCGAGAGCAACGCGCCCATGTCAATGGCCGAGTTACTCAACAAATCAAAAGGTACGGAAGCCGAGCAATCCCTCTGGGACGTGCCGTTTCCATCCATGGATGCACTCAATGACTCCTGCGCAGCCTTCCCCCAGTCCCGGGAATTAACTCAAGGGCTGGAGCAAGGTTTTCTGGCCATCAAAGACAATCTCAGCATTGTGCTGGACCCCATTACCCAGCCCCTGAGCTGGGCCCTTGATGGCACGCTTTACGGCATGATCACGACGCCATGGTGGATCGTTATTCCGATTCTGTTGGCGGTTGTTCTGTTTGTCACCAAATCCTGGAAGCTGGTCGGCTTCGTGGCTGGCAGCCTGTGCCTGCTCGCCTTCATCGACTACTACGAATACGCCATGCAAACGCTGGCGATTATATTTGTCTGCGCGTTCATCTGCGTTCTGCTGGGCGTACCTATTGGTATCGCCATGTCCCGGAATGACATGATGCAGAGGCTGACGGTCCCGGTACTCGACATGCTGCAGACCCTGCCTCCTTTTGTGTATCTGATCCCGCTGATTTTTCTGTTCAGCGTGACCGAGTCCAAGCTGTACGGCATTGCCATCATTCTTTACGCCATAGTGCCCGTTATACGCATGACCAACCTTGGTATCCGGCTGGTAGACCCAGACGTAATTGAAGCGGCGAATGCCTTCGGCATGACCAGCCGGCAAAAGCTGTACAAAGTACAGATTCCGCTGGCGCTTCCTAACATCATGGCAGGGGTAAATCAGACCATCATGATGAGCCTGGCCATGGTTGTTATTGCCTCTTTGGTGTCGGCGCCCGGCCTTGGCGTGTTGGTACTGCAGGGCATACGCAACCTGGAACTCGGCGTTGGCCTGGTAGCGGGACTTGGCATTGTTATTCTGGCGGTCATTCTGGACCGGGTAACCAAAGCATCGCTGGCGCGTATTAACGCCTCGCAAAAACAGTAAGGAAGAGCATTGTGGATCGGGACATCAAGATTTCAATCCGAAACCTGTACAAGATTTTCGGCCCTACTCCCGACGTTGCCCTTGAGTACGTAAAGCAAGGCATGGGAAAGGCCGAACTGCTCGAAAAGCACCAGCACGTGCTGGGCCTTCAGGATATCAACGTAGATATACGCGAGGGCCATGTCACCGTCATCATGGGCCTGTCGGGCTCCGGAAAATCCACGCTCATCCGACATCTCAACCGGCTGATCGAACCCACCGCCGGTGAGATCGAAGTGGATGGCGAGAACGTGCTGACCTTTGACGAAGACCAGTTGCGCAAGCTGCGTCGGGAACACATGTCGATGGTGTTCCAAAAATTCGCGCTGCTGCCGCACAAAACCGTTCTTGAAAACGCCGGAATGGCGCTTTCCGTGCGCGGCCATAAAATTGAAGAATTCGAAGCGGAAGCCAAAAAATGGATCGCCCGTGTGGGCCTGGAAGGCAACGAATACCAGTACCCGCACCAGTTGTCTGGTGGTATGCAACAGCGCGTCGGTATCGCCCGGGCACTGGCCTCTAACTCACCGATCATGCTGATGGACGAGGCCTTCTCGGCTCTGGACCCGCTGATACGGTCAGACATGCAAGACCTGCTGCTGGAGCTGCAGGACGAGCTGCACAAGACCATCGTTTTCATCACCCACGATTTGGATGAGTCACTGAAACTGGCAGATCACCTGGTGATACTCAAGGAAGGCTATATTGTTCAACAGGGTGAACCGCAAGAAATACTGATGCACCCGAACGATCCCTACATCGTCAACTTTATCAGCGACATCAATCGCGCCCGGGTACTGCGGGTTCGGTCCATCATGAAGAAAACCACGGAAGCGCCAGACAACGTAGCCGGCGATATCGGTGAAAGGGACAACCTGGAATCGGTGATTGCGCTGTCTGGAGGCGACACCAGCCTCGTCTATCGCGTGGTTCGCAAAGGTAAGCAGGTCGGGGTTCTGGAAGTCCAAGACCTGTTCAAGGCTCTGGTGCCTACCGAAAGCACAGAAGGCGACACCCGCTCGCATTATTGAACGAACGAAAGCCGGAGCAGGCCTAATCTTCAGAATCAAACCTGCCCCGGTTTTCGGGTTTTGCGGTGGCTGCCAGGCTACTGGTTTTATCCGCGGCTTGTTGCACCATCGTTGGAGCGCCACACTTGTGTTAACTATTAACACAGCAAAGGGGTTGCTTCCATGGCCAGAACGACAAGTGTCACTATCGGCGCCCAGTTAGACGACTTCGTGGGGAAAATGATTGAATGCGGTCGGTACGGCTCAACCAGTGAAGTTGTTCGATCAGCTTTGAGGTTGCTTGAGCGCCAGGAAAATCAACTGGCAGCGCTAAGGAGTGCCGTGAACGCTGGTGAACAAAGCGGGGAAAGCGATCTGTCTTTGCACGACATTGCCGCTCGGGTAAAACAGCAGCACAATGTATAGGCTCTCAAACCTGGCGGCAGAAGATTTTGCAGCTATCTACGAGTGCACCTTGCTGCATTTTGAAGTTCTTCAGGCTGACGCCTATACCGACGAACTGGACAGAGTCTTGAAACTTCTGTCCAGTTCGCCTCTGATGGGACATGAATTCCCGGAAATTGCAGATGCGATACGCCGCCATGATCACCAGAACCACGCCATCTTTTATCGGCAAAGCGAACACAGCATTTTCGTGATCAGAATCCTGCATCAGCGAATGGAACCTTGGAGGCACCTCTTCGAGATTTAAGCCATTAAACCTTAGCCTCACGCTGAAAACATGAAAGTAAATTTGTCTCAATGTTCCAGCTTTGCAATCCCTGCTATGCCCCCGGACGATGAAGCGCCTTGTACCGCTCTTCTAGCTCAACACGAATTGCACGGCGTTCCTGGCCGTTCGAAAATCGCCTGATTTGATCACCCGTGAGCGGCTCCAGCTTGGGCACTTCAACGGCTTTTCCATTTTCATCAACCGCCACCATAGTGAAAAAGCAGCTGTTGGTATGTCTGACCAGCTTTTCACGGATGTTCTCCGTGATCACCTTAATACCCACCTCCATGGACGTGCGCCCGGTGTAATTAACGCTGGCCAGAAAGGTCACCAGTTCGCCCACATGAACGGGTTGAAGAAACATAACCTGATCAACCGACAAGGTAACGACATAAGCACCTGCATACCGGCTGGCGCAGGCATAAGCCACTTCATCAAGGTGCTTCAGCAAAGCACCACCGTGCACATTGCCGGAAAAGTTGGCCATATCCGGCGTCATTAAAACAGTCATGGTCAGTGATGCAGATCCGGGTTCCATAGTGTTCTCTTTGTTCTTTGGTATTTCAGTGTATGCGTAGAACGCAGGTCTTGGAACTGGCAAACCATCAGACTGGGAAAACCGGGGACCGATTAAAGGTAGTAAGCTTCAACAGTGCCTTTTAACGTGATCATCATAGGCTGGCCACGACGGTCCAATGCTCTAGGCGATGCGATTTTTACCCAACCCTCGCTGATGCAGTATTCATCGACATCTTTACGCTCTTTGCCATTCAGCCGAATACCGATCTGGTGCTGGAAAAATTCTTCCAAGTGGTGTGGGCTGCGAGGATTACCCGCAAGGCGGTCTGGCAAGGTTGGTTTTGAGTTTGTGTCGCTCATGTTCATGACCTTCAGTGTATGAAAAGTGCGCCATTTTAGACAATGCAAGCGTTGCACTCAAGAACTGAGGTTAAAGCCTCTCGGCTGGTGGTTACACAGCCTAATGCAGGTCTTTTTCGGCGGGGTTGCGACAGCCATCATCACTGCTACTGCTGCTGCAACCGTTACAGCCGCCACAATCTGAAGACTTCTTACCCAAACCGGGTATCCACTGGCGCGCCACGAAAACCACCGCGGCCAATACGCAAAGCCCTACAATAATGTTCTGCCACATAATAGCTCTCCAATAGTAACTCTCCAACAGCAACTCCCCAATAATGACTCCCCAACAAAATTCTCAATGAATCAGTAACCCTGAGATTTGGTAAGTTGCCCAGGCTGCAAAATAAGCCAGACTGAATAAGTAGAGCGTAAAAAGTGCTGTTGATTTCAGCGAGTTGGTTTCTCTTTTAACGACCGCAATGGTGGAAATACACTGAGGCGCATAAACAAACCAGGCGAGATAGGCAAAAGCCACCGATAAACTCCAGCTGCTGTGCAACGCACTGCCCAATGCGTGATCTTCGCCAGCCACGGCGTAGACTGTCGCTAGCGCACTTACAGCCACCTCGCGCGCGGCCATAGAGGGAATCAGTGCAATACACATCTGCCAATTAAAACCGAGAGGGGCGAAAAAGGGCTGCATCCAGTTACCCAGCATGCCGGCAAAACTGTACTCAATCGCCGAGCGAGTGGCATCCACTGGAGCGCCGGGGTAACTGGCCAGAAACCACAGGATTATTGAAAGCGACAAAATAATAGTGCCTACGCGGCGCATGAAAATCCACACTCGCTCACGCAAACCGATGAACACGTGATACGGCATAGGCCATCGGTAACTGGGCAGCTCCAGTAATAGCGGAAACTCTTCACGGGCCTGACGGCGCCGCATTATCCAGGCGACCAATGCGGCGCTCGCAACTCCGGCAAAATAAAGCACAAAAAGGGTTAAACCCTGCAAGTTGAATACGCCTGTTATCGTCTTGCGAGGAATAAAGGCACCGATAACCAGAGCATAAACCGGTAAGCGCGCCGAGCAAGTCATCAATGGCGCCACCATAATCGTAATAAAACGCTCGCGCGGATCAGAGATGGTTCGGGTGGCCATAATGCCCGGCACTGCGCACGCGAAACTTGATAGTAAGGGGATAAAAGACCTTCCTGAAAGCCCGAGCCCGCGCATGGGGCGATCTAGCAAAAAAGCCGCACGTGTAAGGTAGCCACTGTCTTCCAGTAGCAAAATAAACAGAAACAGAAGAACAATCTGGGGAAGAAAAACGATAACGCCGCCAACACCGGCGATAATACCGTTTACCAAAAAGTCGCGCAGAATACCGACGGGTAAAATGTGGGTCAATAAATCGCCCAGCATACCAAAGCCCGCACTTATGGTATCCGCAACAGGGGTAGCCCAGGCAAAAACTGCCTGAAAAACCACCAGCAAAATCGTAAAAAGAACCACCAGCCCCAACACAGGGT
>Ga0314772_1000689_pt1 | contig 17325 bp, 20 predicted proteins | sample MetaGCBIW2018_FD_204520 | JGI IMG/M metagenome (GOLD analysis project Ga0314772, IMG submission 204520) | Cryopeg brine microbial communities from Beaufort Sea near Barrow, Alaska, United States - CBIW 2018 | ecosystem: Environmental > Aquatic > Marine > Coastal | place: USA: Alaska | collected... | reverse complement strand
GAGACGAGCACCTCGTCGTAGTCGAGCACCTCAGAAGTGTTCGGAACCGACACGGGCGAGACCTGCTTGCCGGACACCTCGTCACGGCCGCCGTTCATCGAGTACAACAGCGCCTTGGCGAGGTTGACGCGGGCTCCGAAGAACTGCATCTGCTTGCCCACCTCCATCGCGGACACGCAGCACGCGATGGCCGCATCGTCGCCGCACTGGGAGCGGATCAGCTCGTCGGACTCGTACTGAATCGCTGACGTGTCGATCGACACCTGCGCGCAGAAGTCCTTGAACCCCTGGGGAAGCTTGTCGGACCAGAACACCGTGAGGTTCGGCTCGGGCGCGGGGCCCAAGTTGTACAGTGTCTGCAGGAACCGGAAGGAGTTCTTCGACACGAGCGGTCGGCCGTCGGCCCCCATGCCGCCGATCGACTCGGTGACCCACGTCGGGTCGCCTGAGAAGAGGTTGTCGTACTCGGGGGTGCGTAGGAACCGGACGATGCGTAGCTTGATCACGAAGTCGTCGATGATCTCCTGGGCTTCGCCCTCGGTGAGGACTCCGTTCGCGAAGTCGCGCTGGATGTAGATGTCCAGGAACGTGGAGGTGCGGCCCAGCGACATGGCCGCGCCGTTCTGCTCCTTAACTGCCGCGAGGTACGCGAAGTACAGCCACTGCACGGCTTCCCTCGCGTGACGAGCGGGGCCGGAGATGTCGAAGCCGTAGCTGGCCGCCATTGCCTTAAGTTCCTTGAGAGCCTTGACCTGCTCCGAGTTCTCCTCGCGGTCACGGATGATCTCCTCGGTGGAGCGCTCCATGTCGAGCTCGACGCGGTCTTGCTTTTTCGCGGCAATCAGCGCGTCGACGCCGTATAGCGCGACACGGCGATAGTCGCCGATGATGCGGCCGCGACCGTAAGCGTCGGGCAGTCCGGTGACGATGTGGCTTGAGCGGGCGGCGCGCACGTCCGGCGGGTAGGCATCGAACACGCCGTCATTGTGGGTCTTGCGGTAGTTGCTGAAAATGATCTCGAGCTCGGGGTCCACGGGGTACCCGTAGGTCTCCAACGACTTGGCCACCATGCGCCAGCCGCCAAACGGCATGATCGCGCGCTTGAGCGGGGCGTCGGTCTGGAGGCCCACGATGACCTCGGCGTTGCGGTCGATGTAGCCGGGCTTGTGTGCGGTGATTGACGATGGCGTGGTCGCGTCGACGTCGTAGACGCCCTTTTCGCGTTCCGCCGGGAACAGCTTGGTGATCTCGCCCCACAGGTGAGTAGTGCGGTCGGTCGCGCCGGTCAGGAATTCTGCGTCACCGTCGTAGGGCGTGTAGTTGCGCTGGATGAAGTCGCGTACGTCGATCGCATCACACCACGGGCCAGGGGTGAACGTCGCCCACCCGTCGGGCTGGCGTTCCGCGTCGGTAGAGCCGATGGGGGTGGTGGGGGTTTCGATGCTCATGAGAATTCCGCTCCTTCACTCGCCTGAGGTGTGAGACGAGGTCCCTATGCGCGGGTTCCGGGTTGGGCTCGCGCGATAGTTCAACGCTATGCCTGCGGGGTGGGGTGGAACCGGGACCTTCGGCCCCGTCCGGCGTCAAAAAATCCTCTGTGCAGCCGATGCCGTGGCGGGGTTGGCTACGAGGAGCAGGCCGTGCCCGTAGCGACCATATTCACACCGCTCAGAAACGGCACGATGCCCTGATAGCTCACAATAGAGTCAAGGTCTTTCGTTAGACCGATGAGAGTCGATCCGAGATGTATCGGTTGAGCGAGACTTTCTGCTCTGCGGCTCGGGTGACGAGCGCCCGGTGCACCTCGGGGAGTACTCGTACCTGAAAGCGTCCGGAGAACTGCCGATCACCGATCGGCTCGGGTGCCACTTCACCGCTAGCGGCCATATCTTCAAACACACCGGCGACGACGGCACCGATCCCTTTAAGGGCTGCAGCCTTCGACGGCGCGGGCCCGTTAAATGACCAGTCCCAACAATGCGCGCCTTCCCTCGGTGTTCGCGGCGCCCTTGCAGACGATGCTCGGGTTGGCTCAATCACAACGTTTCAGAGAGCTACGACGCCCGTGCCGTCCCCGTGGCGACCAAGTTCACGCCGCTTAGGAACGGGAGAATTCCCTCCGCTCCCAGCATCGGGTGGACAGTGATGCCGACCGTGACGATGGCCGTCTGGCCGTCGGGAGTCTCGACGGAGAGCACCTGGACGTCCCTTAGCCGCACGCCCGATCCGGCGATGCGGTCGTCGACCTCCGCGCGCATCCGCTGGCGCGACAGCACTACTCCGTCGGAATCCCCCGCGAGCGCCTCGGCCGCGTCGCCCGTGTAATACGCGTCTAGGTCCGCCGCATCCGCGGCGTCGAGCGCCAGTTCGTCCGCGATGGTCGCAAGCCGCATGTGCTGCGAGTGCACCGTGGTGGCTGCCGCGACCACCAGGATCAGTGCCAGGACCAGCACCGTCATCCCGAGTGTCAACAGGCCGATGGTGCCGTCGTCGCGACGAAGGTCCTGCTGCAGCCTGCCACTGCCAACCCGCGTCATGGCGAGGCCCCTCCTCACGGGCCTGCTCCTACCCACAGCGCGGCCCATACTCACGGCCCATACTCACGGCCCCGTCCCAGCATCGGCCGCAAGTCCGTCGACCGGGGACCCTGCGTCCGCGGTGACCGTCACTGCTAGCGGGACCGCACCGCGCAGAAATGCGGGCATGCCCGGGAGCGGTACGCTCACAGCGACGTGCGCTGTGACCTCGCTGCCCGGGGCGAAGCACGGGTCCGCGGTGCACGCGAGTGCGATGGTACTGGTCGAGGGGCCGAGCCCAAAGTCCGCCAAAGCCACGTCGTTCGCCGCCCGGGCGAAACGTTCGGCGGCGGCCCGCGCATCGGCCGCACTTTTACCGTCCTCAACGGCCGCGACTCCCTCGACAACGGCACCCCTGGCGGCGTCACGGGCGCTCGCCTGTGCCGCGAAGCTGCCGGCCTGGACCCGGCCCACCGCGACCACCAGGTAGAGGAGCGGTACCAGCAGGAGCAGCGTCAGCGCGATGAACTCAAGGGTCGCGCTGCCCTCGTCGCGGGGACGCCTACCGCCCGCCCTAACCACGCGGGACCTCCGCGAGAGCGTGTGCAGTGATGTGCTGTTCGCCCACGCCCCAGGTGCCCACGACGGGCACCCGCGCCGTGACGGTAAGTTCAACCGCAGGCGCTCCGTTGAGGAGGATCTGGTCACTGGCGTAGGTCGCAGGAATTCCACCCAGCGAGCCGCTGACGAGCGTCTGGGCCCGCAACTCGCCGTCGTCAAGTGACTTGTCCGCGAGCGCGGCGTAGTGGGCTCCCTCGTGCGCGCTCGAGATCAAAATGTTGCGGACGTGCAGCACGATTGCGAGCTGAATCACGCCGAGAGCGACGGCCACCACCAGGATGGAGACCAGCAGAAACTCAACGGTTGCGTTGCCCGCGTCGCGTGCCCGGTTAGCCGCCCGTGACCGAATCAATGGCCGAGGTGAAGACGTCAGCGAGACGCGGTCCGGCAAGGCCCCAGATCAGCGCGACAAGCCCCGCGGTCATCAGGGTAATCAGCACCCAGCCGGGCACGTCGCCCCGGTCGGAGTGGTGGGAGGCTTCGCGCGCATCGCGCCAGTACCTCTTGATAATGGACATGTGTCCTCCTCTTTATTTGAAAATGGCCGGTCTAGCCGCCCAAATTGATTGCAACTAAACCGGGAAAGACAGCGAAGACGATGGTGATGGGAAGAATCAGAAAGACCACCGGCACCATCATGGCGATCTCCTTTTTGCCGCCCTGCTCCATGAGCTCACGACGGCCCGCAGCGCGCGCGTCCTGGGCCTGAGCGCGAAGTACTGCGGCGAGGGGCGTGCCGCGGTCGATAGCCGTGGCCGTGGCATCGGCAAATCTCCGTACCCCGCTGGCCCCGGTTCTACGGGCTAGCGCACGTAATTCCTCACTGAGCGGGGCCCCTGCCCGTACCTGTGCGAGCGTCTGCGAGAGCTCCTTAGCGAGCTCGCCTGCGGTGGTAGCGACGATGCGCTCTAGCGCACCGAGCGCGCCCTCGCCGGCTCCCACTGACAGCGCGAGCAGCTCGGCGATAGTGGGGAGTTCAGCGACCATCGCCGACTCGCGGCGAGCCACATCGCGCGTAAGCACATAGTCTCGCGCAGCGAAGGCGGCGACGCCTATGGCAACCGTGAGCACCAGCAACGCGAGCGGCGAAGACCCCCGTGACGCTGCGAGCACGCCCGACACGACGAGCCCAACGACCAAACCGACCACCGACCAGACCACCTGTTCGGCGCGGAATTGATCAACGCTCAAGTTTGACCCCGCCCTGCGCAGTCGCACCTCGAGTTCCTTGGTGGGCGAACCCCACTTCTCTACGACCTTGACTCCGTCGCGCAAGGCGGGCGCAAGCAGCCGCTCGACCAGCGAACGAGGCGGCACCGCTCGCCTGCGTGCCGCGGCGCCGTGATCGCGCAGTTGCGGCGACACCCGTTGTTCGAGCGTCGCTCGTCGCGCGCCCACCCAAGATGCGACCAACACCAGACCGAGGCCAAGCGTCAGCCCCCAGACAATTGATAAGGGAGTCATCGAAGCACTCTCACTTCGGAAGGGAGCCGCCCAATACGCACCATGAGCCGGTACGCCACCACGGTCAAAACTCCGCCAATCGCGAGCACCATCAAGCCTGCGGGGCGGTTGAAGGCTGCAGTGTTGGTGGGCTGACTACTCAACAGGGCGAGCACCACCCAGGGAGCGGCGACCGCGAGCCGCGCGGCATTGACCGTCCAGCTCTGGCGAGCCTCAATCTCTCCTCGAGCACGCGCATCCTCGCGTAAGAACTCTGCGAGAGTGCGGAGTACGTGCCCCACGTCGGAGCCGCCTACATCGCGCGTGATCCGGATGGCCTCGACGATGCGGTCAGCCACCGGGTCCGCGAGGCGCGCCTTGAGCGCGTCGATGCTGTCGGAGAAACGTCCCGTCGCTCGATAGTCCTGGGCGAACGCGTCGAATGCCGGCCTCACCTGCTCCGGACCAGACTCACCCACCTGAGATAGCGCCTCAGCGAGCGGGAGCCCTGCGCGGATTCCTGACGCCAGGTTGTCGACGACGTCAGGCCATACGGTACGCATCGATTCGCGTCGCGCATGCGCCCGCATTGTCACGATGGCAGTCGGCCCGCGGCCGGCGAGCACCCCGAAGCACAGTCCTATGGGTAGCGACGCCGCTAAGCCAGCCACGATGACAGTCACGAGGCCTCCCACTATGACCGAGCCGGCGACCAATGCGCCTGGAGTGACGCTAGGCATCCCCGCCTGCACCACCGAGTCCGCCACATTTGCGTGCCAGCGTGCGTAGCGGGGGTGGGGCGTGGGTTCGCCCACCCACATCGAGCGCCAGACCAGAAATAGCCCTGCCCCAAGACACAGACCCCACACGGTTGTCACGATCCCGCCCCACCCAGCAGGTCTAGTAGAACGATTCCGTGGTGAGCGAAGCGGTCTTCATGCGGCGGGAATCCCGACCCCCGCACCAAACCGCCTGCCTCAGTCTTGAAGATGTCCGATAACTCGACTACGCCGTCCTCGATGCGGCCCGACAGCCCGATGATCTCCCGCACGCGGCGCTTGCCACGATGATCGAGGTCAAGATGCACAACCAAATCAATCGCCGATGCGACGGTCGGCACCACAAAGCGGTCAGATACGTTTTCGCCGGCGAGCAATGGGAGGGTGCAGAGTTTCACCACCGCGTCGCGCGCTGAGTTCGCGTGGATCGTACACATGCCCGGAACGCCAGCGTTGAGAGCGATGAGCATGTCGAGCGCTTCCGCCTCGCGCACCTCACCGATGATGATGCGGCTAGGGCGCATGCGCAGCGCCTCCTTGACCAGGCGTCGCAAGGGAATCTCACCGGTGCCCTCGAGAGACGCCTGGCGGCATTGGAGCGCCACCACGTCTCTGACGGCCAGTTTCAACTCGAAAACTTCCTCGCAGGTCACGACTCGCTCGCGCGGAGGAATGCATCCGGCGAGAGCATTTAGCATCGTCGTCTTACCCGCTTGCGTAGCACCTGACACCACAATATTGAGACCAGCGATAACGGAGGCTGAGAGGAAGTCGGCAGCCTGCTGCGGGAGTGAGCCGAGGTCGACCAGGTCCTGCACATGCCGTGCGCGCGCGACGTATTTGCGGATGTTGACGGCCCAATGCGTGCGGGTCACGTCGGGAATCACGGCATGGAGGCGTTCCCCTCCCGGGAGGGTCGCGTCTACAAATGGTGAGGACAGGTCGAGCCGGCGGCCCGAGACCTTCAGCATCTGCTCCACGAGATCGCGCACCTGCGTGGCCGTCAGCATCGTGGTGGTGAGTTCGGACTGACCGAGGCGAGCGACGTAAACCTGGCTCGGCTCATTGATCCAGATCTCCTCGATCTCCGGGTCGTCGAGGTATCGCTGCAGCGGGCCGAGGCCAGCGACGTTATCCACCACTGTTTTTGCCGTCGCCTCACGGTTAACCATCGGCGACACCGCACCCACGAGCGCCCGCTCGTCCCATTCCTCGAGGGCTTCCTCCACGAGTGCGCGCACTACCTCGGACTCGCGCAGCGGATCAACGCCACGCTCACGGATTTGGTCGCGCACGTGCGACTCGATAAGAGCGGCTGCGTCGACGGTCATGCTTTTAGACCCTAGAGGGACTACGACTCGCTCGCATCTTCTTTGTGGATAACGTCGCGACGTACGTCTCGGCCACCCGCCGCGAACCGCTCCTGACACACGGCTTCGGTGCGGGCCCGCGCGTCCGCTGCAACACGCCGCACCGAATCCCCCAACGTGTCAGGGACGGTACGCGAAACGACCGCACACTCAATCGTTAGAACCAGATCCGTGTGTCGCCCTGCTGCCTCGGCTTGTGCTGCCACCGCTGACGGGGCCCCGTTGCGCACGACATAGCTGAGGCTGGGCGATCCTGAACGACGAGAACGACGTCGGCGGATACCTCAACACCACTGCGGCGCTTAAGGCGACCATCACAAATGACCGTCAGTACATCGACGTCAAGGGAAAACCTGGAGTGTCTCACCGTCACTACGGCTTCATGATTCAGTGCCTCAACGAGAGGCCGAAGTTCCGAGACCGGTCAAAATCCTTGCTACGACGCTTCTTGGTAATCCCCTTCAAGAAGTCTTTCACAGGTCACGAGTTGACGTACATCAAGAACGAGCATCTCGTGCGCCCAGAGGTGCTCGAATACGTAGCTAAGCGAGTGTTGCTAGACCTACCTGAGTACTACCAACTCTCCAACCCCGCTGAGTGCGCTGCCGCTCTGGACGATCTAGCGGAGAACAACGACCCCGTGCGCCAGTTTTGGAATGAACTCGAGTCGCTTTTCGTATGGGACTTGCTGCCGTTCACCTTTCTATATGACATGTACAAAGCGTGGCTGCCCACCAACAACCCCAAGGGCTCCGCGCTGGGCAAGAACATGTTTACCGCCGAGTTGATCCAGGTGGTGGAGGGCTCCGAGCTGTGGGCCTACGGTGGGCGTGGACACAGGACGCGTCCCGGATCAATGATGGACTCCCCTGAGCCGCTTATTGAGCATTACCGATTGAACGATTGGAGGGCATTGGGCTACGCGGACCTTGCCCTTGCCAAGCGGCACGGAATGCCTCTAGCCCAAAACTACGCAGGGCTCGCGCGTCGCGACGGCGCCCCCTCAGCGAGTGCTCTACGCGCAAACTACGGCGGTTCGGGGGTAGATTCCCGCGGGATGTTCGCCTTGCCAGACCTCGCAAGCCCCCCAGTGCCTTTCGGCCACTAGGCCCGCGAGCATGCAAGGCGCTACAGCAACCCCCTCGACAACGACGGGGGTTGTGTGTTGTCGAGGCCCTGTTGAGGGCTGGCCGCGACGCGGTAGAAGTGTGTTCAGAAATGGCGTTTATCAACCATCCACCCAGGATCGGTTAATGAACAAGTTTTTGAACAGAGGCTCCCGTCAAGAGCGTTGCCGGCGTCGAGACACCTCAGCAGTGTTCACTATCGACCGTTTCGTAAACGGGGTGCGTGACGGGCGTTCTAGCGCGTAGCCGCTTTTTGTGCCACACTTAATCACATGGGAGTTGAGTGGCGCGACAGCGCGGACAAGCATGGTGTTCCGCGTGAAGAGGCTCGCTTCGCGATTCTCCATGCCGAGGGATCAGGTGAGGTTGATGGGCGGCCAGGACAGGAAACCTTCGTGTACGTGGGGCGCCGACATGAACAGAGCCTCGAGTACCTCGAAGTGATTGCGGCACATCTTCCGCCGAGAACGATCGTTGTCTTTCACGTCATGGTCTTGACTGATAAATACAGGTACCTGCTTTACGAAGGAGAGTCATCATGAGCAATGAGTATGAAGAACTAGCCGCAATGGCTGAGCGCGGCGAGCTGAAAGTAAAGCCCGGCACGGTGAAGCGCGGCGCGGCCTCGCGAGCGGCTGCGCAGGCGGCCTTCATGAACGCTACTGGCGCAGAGTCGTTGGACGAAGCTATGACGCTTGGCCTGGGTCGGCCGCCAGTGGGTTCGGAGCGAGGCCCTTCCCCGCAAGTTCGCGCACGCGTCACCCCTGGGACGAAGCGGCAGGTGCGATGGATCGCGGCGCAGCAGCACCGCTCGGAGTCGGACATCGTCCGCGACGCGCTGGCGGCGTATGTCGCGAAGTCTCACCCTGTGCCGTAGTCCGTTCTTGGGTAACCACCCTAGAAAAGACGCAAGCCTCAGGCCCCGCCGTCCGGCGGGATCTCCTGGAGTTCACTTCCACGACCATCGCAATGCCCGTGGCGTTCTCTTGAGGTGATCGTCAGGAATAGTCAGCCACTCGACGTCGAGTCGTTGGCACCAGATGCGCTGACATTCAACTGCCAAAGGCCGCGTCCTTAGCAACCCCCAGATCTGCCACTGTGGGATTTGTCTCACTATGAGTTGGAGGATTCCTCTACTTCGGGGCTATTGTGACTATCGCAGCTCTACCGATTGCGGAGGGTATTACTTCATGAGATCGTTAGTTTTGTCGCTGTTTAGCGCTGTTGCTCGACTAAATATGGAGGATTCATGAGTGCCGCAGATTCCAACTTCGCGCGAAGCGATGGCCGAACGCCAATCAGTTCATATCCATACGCGAGTGGTATTGGCACTTTGGCACTTGCCACGGCAGGCATCATTGCCGTCACTGAATGTACGACCACGAACGATGGCTCCGCAGGTGTCGCAACTATTGCAGTAATTGGGGTAGGTCAAACTCTGGTCTATAGGCTGTCAACTAATCCCCTGCTGAACTACAGATTAGCCTCGGTCGCCGCAATGTTGTGCATCTTCGCCGCGGCGTTTGTGCCGGGCATGTTGCAGCTCACCCCCGTAGGAACCTCGACCGCACTGGTTCTTGGGTTGGTAGGTTCGTTGCCGATGTTCGCCGTTGCGGCTTGGCGGCTCGCTCTGGCGCGTCATGCGTCGCAAGCAGGCTAATCGCCGCTCAGTTTCTCGCCGCCACAAATAGCCGGCGGTCACGCGCGAATTGATGCGCGCGAACACCTTCGGGACTGCCCCGGGTTTCGTTGACTCGCGGGGTTGGTGTTGTTAGGCGGCTTTTAGACCCTAGAGGGACTACGACCTGCTCGCATCTTCTTTGTGGATAACCTCGGTGACTAAGCACAAATCACGTGCGCCGGACACTCCTCCCCGGCAGGCGGCGGAGCTCCCCGGCGCCCCGCCGTCCGCAATGCGGTCCATCTTTGACACAACTATGCTCTAGCCACCTGCGCGTTGCGAGCGAAACACCGGCCCGCGCGTTTGAGCTTGTCAGGGACGGTCCGCACTGCAGGTAAGTGGCCACGTCGGGGCCGCCGCTCGGGAGGAACTACGAGCGCTCGAGACAGTGACCTGCGGGTCATGCCAATTGCAAAAGTCAGGACTAAACGGCTGCATTGTCCGCTAGTCGTCCGCACCGTAAATCGACCCCTCTAATCCGTGCACGCGCCCAGACAACTTGGCGCACAGTCGTTTTGTGGTGCGGACGTAGCCAGAGCGAGGCAGACTGGAACCATGTGCGGCCGCTACGCGAACTTCCTGTCCGACCAAGAGCTCATCGACGCCTTCGAAATCGCGACTCTCGCCGATGACGCACGCCTGCTGGGCTCCTCCTGGAACGTCGCGCCCACCCAGAAGGTCATCCTGGTGACGGCGTCCAAGGAGGTCCCGGGCAGGCGCATCGCGGAAACCGCCAAGTGGGGTCTGGTGCCGTCGTGGGCCAAGGACCCTTCCGTGGGCTCCCACATGATCAACGCGCGCGGCGAGACCGTCGCGGAGAAGCCTTCGTTCCGCTCCGCCTTCGCCAAGCGCCGCTGCCTGGTGCCCGCCAGCGGCTACTACGAGTGGCGCACTGAGGGCGGCATCAAGACACCTCACTACATCCACACCCCGGACGATGCCCCGCTCGCCTTTGCGGGCCTATACGAGTTCTGGAGACCTACGGGAACATCAGCCGATGCTGAGGGCGAGGAAACGCCCTGGCTCGCGACGTGCACCATCGTCACCACCGCGGCGCGGGACGAGATGCGCGAGCTCCATGACCGCCAGCCGGTGATGCTCGCTGCGGGTCAACGCGATCTGTGGCTCGACCCGGAGTCCGACAAGGACACGCTGCTGGACGTGATCGCCGCGCCGGCTCAGGAGGTCGAGTGGTACGCGGTCGGCAAGGCAGTGGGCAACGTGCGCAACAACTCGGCCAAGCTCTTGGAGCCAGCCGACTCCTAGTCCGGGAGAAGGTCCGAGACACTTAGCAGGACGGGATCCCACTCAACCGGAGGTCAGGGACACGTAGGAGGTCAGAGCCTTAGCTAAGGCCCTAGCGAGGGCTGCAGTTAGGGCTAAGGATGGAGCTTGGGCACCGAGACACGCGTGCCCGTCTCGTGCGACTCGATGGCGGCATGGGCGATCGTGAGCGCTCGGCGCCCCGCAGTGGCATGCACAGGCGGAGCATCGCCCGCACGCAGTGTTGCCAACACCCGGTCCACATGACGGTCAAAGGTGCCGTGAAAACTGCGCGCCTCATCATTGAAGTACCCCGCGCGCCAGACGGATGCGACCTCGTCGGCCGCCTTCTGAATGCTCAGCTCGCGCACAGTGTCGTTGATCACGAGGCGCCCGCCGGTGCCGTTGATCTCCACAAGCTGCGAGTCCTGGTAGGCGTACGAGGAGTCGTAACTCCCCAGCATCGTTCCCACGGCGCCTCCCTCAAACTCGAGCGCGATGGCGACCGTGCTCCAGTCCCCGTAGGTCATGTCCGTCATCTGCGCCATGACCGAGGAGATGGGTCCCATCAGGTGTTCGAGCATGTCGAACCCGTGGCACTGGGTCTCAATCAGGTTGGCGTGCTTAGACGTGCCGTGGTTGGCCTCGCCGCCAAACCGCCAGGTCGCGAAGACGGGGCGTCCGATTTCGCCGGCGTCAATGGCCGCCTTGGCGCGCAGCACCGGCTCCGCGAAGCGGTGGTTGAGGTTGATCGCAAAGAAAAGATCTCGGGCAGCAGCTTCATTGATCAGCGTGTCAGCCTCGCCCATGTCGAACACCAGCGGCTTCTCCACGAGTAGCGGCACGCCCGCGCGTACCAACTGGAGCGTAACGTCGAAGTGCTTCTCGTTCGGCAAGCACACGGTGACCAGGTCGGGCTTGGCCTCCGCGAGCATCTGGTTGAGGTCGGTATACGGCTCTGTCCCGTAGGCCGATGCGCGGGCAGCCGTGCGCTCGGGGTTACGGCCCACGATCGCCACCAAATCCGTGTCGCTACGGCGCGAGAAAATACGCGCGTGCTGCTCGCCCCAAGCGCCAGTGCCTACGACTGCTATACGAAGTCGATCAGTCATGTGAATCCTCCTAGATTGAGCGCCCCCTCAGAACCGCGCGGGTAGAGCAACTTCATCGTAACCGGAGGTCAGGGACACGCAGGAGGGCGAGATGCGGCTAGACCGGAGGTCAGGGACACGCAGGAGTTTGTGGGTGGGGCTGGTGCGGCCCGGCGGGAAGCACTGGTGGCCCGGCGGCACCCGTGAGTTAATTGGCGCGACGGACTCGCACGTCTCCGGCAAGAATCTCGCGGCGCTCGCCCGACGACGTCTCAACAAGCAGCCCACCGACCGGGCTCAGGCCTACGGCCCTACCCGTTACCGGCGAGCCGCCTGGCACGTCCACCGCCACGTCCCAGCCGATGGTCGCGCAGACTTCTGCCACGGCGGCCGGAATCGCCCCCCGGTCGTCGGTGCCCTCCCACGTGCGCACCGCGTCGCTCAGCTCGGCGGTCAAGGCGCGCAGGAGCGCAACGCGGTCCAACTTGGTCGCGCCCAAGGTGGCCAGCGAGGCCGCATGCGGGACGGGAAGTTCCGCCGACGACTGCGACACATTAATGCCGATACCGGCCACGATCGCGTCCTGACCGGGCACCGTCTCGCACAGGATCCCCACGACCTTGCGCCACTTGCCCCATTCGGGGATGTCGCGCACGCCGGCCTCCACCACCACGTCGTTGGGCCACTTCAGCATCGCGCCCACGCCCAACTTGCGCAGCGCGCGTACAGCCGCGAGACCCACCACGAGCGGCGCCCACCCGTAGGCGTTCCGGCCTATTCCAGTAAAACGTAGAACAACAGAAAGAGTGCACGCGGCCGAGGCCGGGGTCTGCCACTGGCGCCCCGACCGACCACGCCCCGCGGTCTGGTGATCCGCGACCAGCGCGCTCAGATGCGGCCAGTCCTCGGGATTCGTCTGCGCCTTCGCCAGCACCGCAGTATTAGTAGAAGGCGACGTCGCCACCACGCTGATGCGCGACAGCGGACGGCCGTCTCCCACGACCGCGGCGAGCGCGTCGGTCGTCAACGCTCGGCGGGACTGGGCGACGGCTGCAGGCGAAGGGGTACTCACAGGGCTAGGCTACTTGCAGTTCATTCAAGGGGGACACGTGACGACCAATAACCCAGCCAAGACCACCGCTGGCGCACTCGCAGAATTGCGCGAGAAAACTACCGCGGCATCGACAACTGCCGAGGCGACCGCGCAGGAAAAGCAGCATGCCCGCGGCAAGAACACCGCCCGCGAGCGCGTCCTGATGCTGCTCGACGAAGGCTCGTTCGTGGAGCTCGACGCGCTCAACCGTCACCGCTCGCGCAACTTTGGCCTCGAGGCGAACCGGCCCTTCGGCGACGGAGTGGTCAGCGGCCACGGCACCATCGACGGGCGCCAGGTGTGCGTCTACAGCCAGGACTTCACCGTCTATGGCGGCTCGCTGGGCGAGGTGCATGGCCAGAAGATCGCCAAGGCGCAGGACTTCGCGCTGCGCACCGGCGTGCCACTCATCGGCATCTCGGACGGCGGCGGCGCGCGCATCCAAGAGGGCGTCGCGGCGCTTACTCAGTTTGCCGAAATCTTCCGCCGCAACGTCGCGGCATCGGGCGTCATCCCGCAGATCTCGATCATCCTCGGCCCGTCCGCTGGCGGCGCCGTGTACTCCCCCGCGCTGACCGACTTCATCGTGATGGCCGACGGCACCTCGCAGATGTTCATCACGGGGCCAGACGTCATCAAATCCGTCACCGGCGAGAGCGTCACCTTCGAGGAACTGGGCGGCGGCCTGACCCACAACCAGAAGTCCGGCGTCGCGCACTACCTAGCGGAGGATGAGGCGGACGCGATCGAATACGTCCAGCACCTCCTGCAGTTCCTGCCGCAAAACAACCTGACAGACGCCCCCTCGTGGGAAGCCGAGGCCGACCTCACTGCGACGGACACCGACGAGGCGCTCAACACGATCGTGCCCGACAGCCCCAACCAGCCCTACGACATGAAGACCGTCATCTCCGCGGTACTGGACGAGGGCGACTTCTTTGAGATTCAGCCGCTGTTCGCGCCCAATATCGTCGTGGGCTTCGGTCACGTCGAGGGCCACTCGGTGGGAATCGTCGCCAACCAGCCGCTCGCCAAGGCCGGCACCCTAGACATCGACGCCGCGGAGAAAGCAGCGCGGTTCGTGCGCTCCTGCGACGCGTTCAACATCCCGGTCGTCACGTTCGTGGACGTGCCAGGATTCCTGCCCGGCGTGGACCAGGAACACCAGGGCATCATCCGCCGCGGCGCCAAGCTCATCTACGCCTACGCGGAGGCCACCGTGCCGCTCGTCACCGTCATTACCCGCAAGGCCTACGGCGGCGCGTACATCGTGATGGCTTCCAAGCAGCTGGGCGCTGACGTCAACCTCGCGTGGCCCACCGCGCAAATTGCGGTCATGGGTGCCGCTGGCGCGGTCAACATTTTGCAGCGCCGTCCGCTCGCCGCCGTCGCGGAAGCCGGTGGTGACGTCGAGGCCGAGCGCCAGGCGCTGATCGACGACTACGAAGACCAAATCGTCAACCCGTATGACGCAGCCGACCGCGGTTACGTGGACGCCGTGATCGAGCCGTCCGAGACCCGCGAGCAGGTAGTCCGCGCCCTGCGAGCTCTACGCACCAAGCGCGCAGCAATGCCACCCAAGAAGCACGGAAACATCCCGCTGTGACGATCGACGACGCTATGTCACGCGACGACGCTCCTATACCCGACGACGTTGCACCACCCAACAGCGAGGCACCCACCGGAGATGCCGCGCGCGAGGCTCGCACGAGTAGCGCGCCCAAGGATCCGTTTGCGGCCGCCGCTGGAATGAAGGTGGTGCGTGGCACCCCCGACGAGTCGGAGTTGGCGGCGCTAGTCGCGGGCGTCGTCGCGTTCGCAGGAGCCGCCAATGATGAGGACGACGAGCCCGGCTCCCCTACCTCCGCCTGGATGGACCGGCTGCGCACCATGCGTGGCCGCCGCATAGCCGGACCGCTAGGACGCGGGCCCTCGGCCTGGCGACACTCGCTGAGATAACGCTTGCCACGATAATGCTTGCCACAATGATCCATACAATGATCCACACAATGATGAAGTCCCTCGCGTGAGCGCTAGAGGCTCCGCTATCCGCGGCCTGAGCGCAATGGCTGCCGTCGCGCTTGCCCCCACCGTGCTGACTCGCGCGGCAACCATCGGCGCCCTACACCCCGTGGCATCGGCTGAATTGGGGCCGGCCGATGCGGCGCTCGTCCTGGGCGCTAGGGTCTGGGAAGACGGGCGCCCGTCGCGGATCCTGCGCGAGCGCGTCGAGGTCGGAGTGCGGCTCTACGTGCGTGGGCTAGTCCCCAAGATCGTGATGAGCGGCGCGGAGTCGAACCGCGAGGGGCTCGACGAGGTCGAGGCAATGGTGCGCACCGCGATCGACTTGGGCGTGCTGGAGGGCGACATTGTGCGCGACGGCGCCGGTGTCAACACCCGTGCCTCTGCGGTCAACGCGCACCGGGAGCTTGGGCTGTCCTCGGTGATCGTATGCACCCAGGAGTTCCACCTGCCGCGCGCGGTATGGCTGTGCCAGGTCGAGGGACTCGACGCAACCGGCGCGTTCCCCCCCATCCACCCGCGCGACCACACTCTGCGTGGCTACGTGCGCGAGGTGCCAGCGACGTGGAAAGCCATATTGATCGCGGGCGTCGGCGTCGTCGGCCGGACCAAGCGCTCGCTCAGGTAGACGGCCTCAGTACCCAGCAACGCCACCTTTGATCGGGGACACACACCGACTGCACGGGGACCTAGGCAGGAGCTTGAGAAAGTCCCGCCCGCAGGGTGGCGAGAATTCCGCCGAGTTGGGATAGCTGGTCTGCGTTGAGCGCCTCGAGCTGACGGCGTCGCTCGGCGCGCGCCGCTCCCACGATGTCCTCGATGAACTCGCGGCCGGTCTCGGTCAGGCACAGCCGGCGGATCCTACGGTCGTGAAGGTCCTCAGTACGCGCGACGTAACCGCGTCCCACGAGCTTTTGCACGATGCCTGTCGCGACGGACGGGTGTACGCCCACGTAGTCCGCAAGGTCGGTGGTAGTCGCGTTGTCGTGGACTAGGGCGAAGACTAGCGCCCGGAACTGATGCGGGGTGAGGTTGGACTGTGCCACCGAGTCACCCTGCCTCGGGTTGGACGCACGCAGGAACTGCACCATCGACTCGAGTACGTCTTCGAGCAGTTCGTCGCGGTCCATCTTGGCTCCTTCGTCGGCTTGAAAGAAACTATAGCGAGCACGCGGCCCGAGCACAGGATTGATAGTTTATAAAACCTAAAATATTATGAGAAATGTCCCCGCAGCGATGACGCGCACCCACCCGATTTATCCCTGGAGCGTCTGTATGTCCAATTCCCCCACATTTGTGATGACCGGCAAGCGAGCCGTGGCCGTCGAGCAGGCTAGCGCAGAGGGAATCGCGCCGGACGTCTTCCACCGCCGCTGGGGCATCCTGGCCGTCCTGTGCACCACACTGCTCACCGTGGTGCTCGCCAACTCAAGCCTAAACCTCGCCCTTCCTTCCCTGGCCCGCGACCTGGGTGCCACGCAACTTGACCTCTGCGACTAGGCTCGCCCTCATGACAGTGCCCCTGGTCCTTGCCTCCCGGTCCCCCGCGCGCCTGAGCACCTTGCGCGCCGCAGGCATCCACCCACGAGTGATCGTCAGCGACGTGGACGAGGATGCGGTGCTTGCGATCGCCACGGCAGGGCACGCGGAAGCCGGACTGGGAGTGCTGGCCCCAGCCGATGCGGTGCTCGCCCTCGCGCGCGCCAAAGCGCAGGAGGTGTCGGGGGCCAACGGCACCGATGCGATTGTGCTGGGCTGCGACTCCATACTGGAGTTCGGCGGCGAGATCCTAGGGAAGCCGCAGACGCCTGAGGTAGCGCGCGAGCGCTGGCGCGCGATGCGCGGCGGGTCCGGCACACTGCACACGGGCCACTGGGTGATCGACGACCGCGACGACGGCTCGAGCGGAACTCTGGGCGCCACATCCTCGACCGTGGTGCGCTTCGCTGACCTCGCCGACGCAGAGATTGACGCGTACGTCGCGACCGGCGAGCCGCTCCAGGTGGCGGGCGCGTTCACCGTTGACGGCATCGGTGGACCCTACGTCACCAGCATCGACGGCGACTATCACGGAGTGGTTGGCGTGAGCCTGCCACTGCTGCGCGCACTGTTGCTCGAGCTAGGCGTCGCGATTCACGAGCTCCGTAGTGCCTAGCTAGAGCCGAGACAGATTGCCCGCAAGCCGCGCATGATTTGTGGACGCCACACAATCAAACCAGACGTAATGTCCGATCCCATAGTTTTCTTTGTATGTATCCCACAAGTGATGGTGCGATGCATGCGGCTCGGTTCCAAACTTGCGCGCATCGGGCAATATCG